>Ga0105104_10000146_pt1 | contig 49782 bp, 33 predicted proteins | sample PPLLaktember2015_3_FD_87034 | JGI IMG/M metagenome (GOLD analysis project Ga0105104, IMG submission 87034) | Freshwater sediment microbial communities from Prairie Pothole Lake near Jamestown, North Dakota, USA - PPLs Lake P7 Core (6) Depth... | ecosystem: Environmental > Aquatic > Freshwater >... | reverse complement strand
GTTATTGTCAGTGACATCGCCCAGGGCGGGCCGGCGGTGGCTGCGGGATTAAAAATCGGCGACGTCGTCCTTGAAGTGAACGGCGAGAAAGTAAATTCCGATAAGGACATTCTTGCGGTGATGGTAGAATCCAATCCGGGCGATGTTCTGAAGTTTAAGGTGTACCGCGACCGTAAAACGATCGACATCTCGCTGAAGCTGGAATCGACGACGAAAGGACGAAAATGATAGAGCGTTATACCCGCCCGGCAATGGGAAAAATCTGGGAAGACGAAAATAAATTCCGCATCTGGCTGGAAATTGAAACGCTGGCATGCGAAGCGCAGGCGGAACTCGGCAAGTTACCGAAGGAAGCGGTCGCGATTATCCGTGAGAAGGGGAACTTCAACATTCCCCGGATACTCGAGATCGAGCACGAAGTGAAACACGACGTCATCGCGTTCCTGACGAATGTCGGGGAGTATGTCGGCCCCGAATCGCGATTCATCCACCTCGGCATGACCTCGTCGGATGTCCTGGATACGGCGCTGGCGGTACAGATGATGCAGTCTGCCGATGTCCTGCTCAAAGATCTGGAAGGATTAAAAGAAGTCCTTGCACGTCGGGCAAAAGAATTTAAGCATACCGTCATGATCGGGCGGACGCATGGGATCCATGCCGAACCGGTCACCTTCGGATTAAAACTTGCCCTCTGGTATGCGGAGACCGTGAGGAATATCGAACGGATGCAAGGCGCCCGGAAAGCAATTGCGGTCGGAAAGATATCCGGCGCGGTCGGCACCTACCAGCATCTTGATCCTTCTGTCGAACGCTCTGTCTGTGAGAAACTCGGGTTGCAGCCCGCTCCGATTTCGACGCAAATCCTGCAGCGCGACCGGCACGCAGAGTTCATGAATACGCTCGCCGTGTGCGGCTGCTCGCTGGAAAAGTTTGCGACGGAAATCCGGCATCTTCAGAAAACCGAAGTGCTCGAAGCGGAGGAATTCTTTTCCAAGGGTCAAAAAGGATCGTCGGCCATGCCGCACAAGCGGAATCCCATCGTCTGCGAGCGGATCAGCGGCCTCGCGCGGCTGCTGCGTTCCAACGCACTCGCGGCCATGGAAAACGTCGCCTTATGGCATGAACGCGATATTTCGCATTCATCGGTGGAACGGATCATCGTCCCCGACAGCTGTATCCTTCTGGATTTTATACTTGGAGATATGACCAGGATAATCGACCGCCTGCTCGTTTACCCGGACCATATGACACGCAATCTCAATGCAACCCATGGGCTGATTTTTTCACAGGAGGTGCTGCTCGCACTGACCAAAAAGGGGATGAAGCGCGAAGACGCTTATCGCATGGTCCAGGAACAGGCAATGAAGGTGTGGAAAGAGGAAAAAGAATTCAAAGCGCTTCTTCTCGGAAGTGAAGAAGTCATGAAACTCTTATCCCCAAAAGATCTCGATGAGTTATTCGATCCGGCAAGAAGTCTGAAACACGTCGATTATATCTTTGAGCATGTCGGTCTGACATAAAGGATATACATGAGCTGGTTGTTTGGCGTCATAAAATCCGGACAGAAGAATTTCAATACAAATGAATATGAAAAATTATATCCAGGGACATTATATAAACTCACTACACAAAACCTGCATATTGCACTTGGCGGGATAGAAGAGACATGCTTCTACGAGGTGTTAACTGAAGCGCAAGATGTCGGTTGGGCTGTTTTAGGGCTTGGCATCAGAGTATCAGATTCAAATGCACGAATCCTCAGTAAAAAAGATTGGAACATAATATTCTCATCTGGCATTATTCAAACTGATACACTTGACGGGCATTTTGTAGCGTTACGGTGGAACAAGGATGAGCTTGAGCTTTGGACGGATCAGTTAGGTCTTCGTACAGTTTATTATGGTACATGTGATGCCGGTATCTGCTTCTCCACTCGCCTCGATTGGGTAGCGAAGACAACAAAAAAACATGATATTAATCGAGCGTCTTTAGGCGGGCGCTGGCTGCTCTTTAATCAATTATCGTATGATTCTTGCGTGAACGGGATAGAGCGATTGGGGCCATCCTCACGTGTCGTAATAAAAAACGGCAAGGTATTGAAGCATGAGAGCCATCCTTGGAGTTCGGAATTCGGGAATCAAAATGAGGTCCAAGCAATTTCGATATTAGAATCCCTTGTGCACGCTGCCGCCGCAAACGGACATACAGTATCGCTCGGTTTGTCTGGGGGCCTTGATTCACGCACTTTATTATCAATTCTTCTGGATACTCAAAATATAAATTTCGATGTTCATACTTTTGGCGAACCATTAGATCCTGATGTTCGTATTTCCGAAGATCTTTCCCGAGGGTATAGTCTCAAACGCCATTATCTCAATAAACCGATTCCAAATTCAGACGAATTAATCGCTCTGGTTAATTCTTTTGTGGCACAGAATATCCTTGTTGAACCTGTATCTTCCATTCTCAAGTTACGGTACTACTCGCAGCAGCATAATAATGGGCACTTGATCATTGATGGCGGGTTTGGAGAAATTGCCCGTCGCCAGTACCTCAACCGAATTGTTCGACTGGGTCGGTCAGCGTTATTCCGCAGGGATGTCCCCTCATTGTTTAAGTTAATGCGTACAACGCGCGCTGACATATTTAATCCAGAGTATTCAAAAGAGCTGGTTTCTGCTGCCCGTCAAAGTTTAGATACGACATTGCACACCATGCCAACAGCGAATGAAATAGGTGTTGAAAATTTTGTTGATCTCCTCTCTATTCGTACGAGGGTGCCTAATTTTGGGGAACCAGAACAGACGAGGTCCGATTCCTCTATCATGAATTTTATGCCCATGGCTCAGGCGTCATTTTTAAAAGCGGTTTTGAAAACCGATTTGAAGTGGAGAAGAAACGGAAGACTTTATAGAGATATCATACGCACCAAAAAATCATGTCTCATGAATTATCCACTGGTAAAATCTGGAACCACATATCCTTTTCATCTTGCATCATCAACGGCTTGGATGGTAACCAAAGTAAAAAATCAAATATCAAAGCCTTATGCAGATACTCTTCCTGATCGATTCCTTCTTCAATTGAAAGAGTTCGTACTCGATTTGGCGCATTCGAATGAAGTTCGAAACTGGTCCGGGTATAATCAAGACAAAATACTATATTCTGTAGATTCTTATTATAAAGGTGATAGTCATCTGCGAAGTACTGTTAATTGGTGGTTGACATTTGAATTATGGAAAAGGTCGATCTCAAACTAAAAGTACTATCAATCATGACAAAGAGTATTATCGATAATTGAGAAGGTCGTAAAAATGGAAACTTCACACCGCACCAATCGGGCAGATCTCAAACTCAATACGAAGATCGTGCGGGAACTGCTCGTCCGGTTTATCAAAGATCAGACGTCGAATGCGGGATTTACCAAGGCGGTGATCGGCGTGTCCGGGGGTGTCGATTCTGCCGTTTCTGCGGCGCTTGCCGCGGAGGCGCTGGGCAAGGAACATGTCCTCGGCGTCATGATCCCATACCGCACCAGCAATCCGAAAAGTGTGGAAGATGCAAAGCTCGTTATCCAATCCACCGGCATCACATCCGAACTCGTCGATATCACGAGGATGGTGGACGGATATTGCGATGAGAACAACATCACCGACTCGCTTCGGCGGGGCAATGTGATGGCCCGTATGCGGATGATTGTGCTCTACGACCTCTCGGCGCGGGAAAACGCGCTCGTGATCGGCACGAGCAACAAAACGGAAATTCTCGTCGGGTATGGAACACAGCATGGGGATCTCGCCTGTGCGATCAATCCGCTGGGCGATCTTTACAAATCGCAGATCTGGCAGCTCGCGGAAGCGCTGGGAATTCCGAAACCGGTGATCGAGAAAGCCCCGTCGGCTGATCTCTGGGAAGGGCAGACGGATGAAAATGAAATGGGCGTCACGTACGCCACACTCGATGCGCTCCTCTACGAGATGGTCGACGAGCGGCGCACTGATGAAGAATTGTTAAAATTGAATTTCGATGCTCCGCTCATTAAGAAGATTCGTCTGATGATTCAGAAGAACCAGTTTAAGCGGCGCCCGCCGTTGATCGCAAAAGTTTCGTACCGGACCGTCAACGTCGACTTTCGGTATGTACGGGATTGGGGAATATAGAAGATTACACATCTTCCTATGATTGGTTCGAAAAAACTCAACTCAAATTTGCACGGGTAACTAAATTCGGCATAATAGTTGTCAATTCTTCATAGGGGTTCTTCTGAATAATTTTTAATGCAACTTCAAACGCTTTCTTGCCCATGGTAACAGGATCTTGCGCAATTGTTGCAGACAGAGATCCTTCGCGTATGGCATCCAGCGCTTCCTGAACACCATCAAACCCGACCACAATAGGCCACGGAGAAAACCGCTTTTCCTTAAGTGCGTGAATCGCACCTAAAGCCATCGCATCGTTTTCTGCAAACAATCCATCGAAAGTAATTCCTTCTCTCAAGAATGCTATTATCTGCTCATACGCTTTATTTCGGTTACCGTCCGCTTGTATCGTTTTAATAATAGTGAAATCTCTTTGTTGTGTAATTTTATTAATAAAACTTTTCCTGCGCATTCTCGCATTCTCAAAATCCTCTGCTTGAATATGAACTATACGGCCGCCTTTGCTTAATTGGTCTATAAAATATTTTCCTGCAGCAGTCCCCCCTCGAAGGTTACCCGATATTATACAAGCAGTTACATTCGCCTTTATATACTGATCAATAACTATTATTGGTACGCCCGCTTCGGAAGTGATTGGGCCAATCTGATCAATTGTTTTCAAATCTATAGGTGAAATTAAAATTGCATCAGGTCTTTTTCCCTTAAATGCTTTCAACTGGGAGTTCTGCAGGCTATCACTATGATTTGCACTTATAGCCTCAAAACCAACGCCACCTTGTTTTGCGCTTTGTTCAATACCAGAGACTACCAGGTTCCAAAATGGATTCAAAACATCCGGCAGATAATATACTATTTTCAAGGCCGACTCCTATTAAAATATAAGAAATGTCCGAATCGATTATGTTCATGGATAAAATAATAACTATATGGATTTTCAGAAGCAATTAGTAATACAGGAAAACATTTCAAGTATCATTTTTGATCTTTATATTGATGATGGACATACGAGGAAATATCATTTATGAGTGAATCTATTCGATCAGGGACTTTGTATCTTGTAGCAACGCCAATCGGTAATTTGGAAGATATCACCTATCGGGCGGTGAAGGTGCTCGCATCGGTCGACCTGATTGCCGCGGAAGATACACGGAAAACCAAGATCCTCCTCGACCACTACAACATCAGCAAGCCGATGATGAGCTACTACAGTTACAACGAGCAGGTGCGTGCGCCGCAATTGGTTGAAAAATTAATTGCAGGCCGGTCCGTTGCTCTGGTCTCCGATGCAGGAACTCCGGGAATTTCCGATCCGGCATTCCATGTCGTTCAGCAGGCGCTGGAGCAGGGGATCCCTATCGTCCCTATTCCCGGCCCGGCCGCATGTATTACGGCCCTCATGGCCGGCGGTTTGCCGACCGACCGTTTTGTGTTCGAAGGATTCCTTCCTCTGAAAAAAGGGCGCAAGACGAAGTTTGAATCGATGAAATCGGAATCACGCACAATTATTATTTACGAATCGCCGCACCGCATTATAAAAACATTAACGGATATCCAAACCACTCTCGGCAGCCGTAAGGTGGTCGTTGCCCGTGAGTTGACGAAAAAATTTGAGGAAATTGTAAGGGGCCCGATCTCCTCAATACTTCCCGAACTGGAAAAGAAGGAGCCCCGCGGCGAATATGTACTCCTCATCGAAGGTGCTTCAAAACATTCTGCTGAAGACTCTGAAACCGATTAACTGAATTATTCCGGCTGTTCGTGGCGAATCGAGAAGCCCGCGGAAAATACGCCGCGGGCTTTTTATGGTGAAGGAAGAATGCCGCTGAATAATGCCGCCAGGGCGCGCGGGCTTTCCAGCTGGGGGACATGACCGCAGCGGGCAATGAAGTACGCCTTTAACTGCGGCACATGCTGTTTCATGACTTCCAGAGATATCATCGAGATGAGGCGGTCCTCGGTGCCCCAGAAAATATCAAGCGGCATCGTCAAGGATGAGAGCGATGGATTAAGAAAATCCACTTCGGTGATCGACGAAATAAATTGAGTAATCTGTTTTTTCTTTAAAGAGCGGTAGATGGATGAAGTGAACGGTTGATAATACCATGGATAATGGTACCACATCTGTCGAAGGAGCTTCCGGACATCTTCGACGCTGTTGATCGTAAATGCCTCTTTCTGTTGCTCGACTCCTTCGTACTGGACGCCGGCGTGGTTGATCAGAATAAGTCGGCGAACCCGGTCCGGATGGTCCACCGCGTACCGGGCGGCAAGCCAGCCGCCCAGCGAATGTCCAACGAGGATGACCGGTAATGCAGTGAACCGGTTGATAAATTGATCAAGTGCATGGTCCATTTGTTTCAATGTAAAGTACGCATCCCCATTCTTAATTTTTGAAAAACCGTGTCCCGGCAAATCAAGACAGGCGATAGTATCTTTCCTCCGGAGCGCGCTCAGAACTTTGATCCATGTGCTGGAGGATGTCCCGAGCCCGTGAAGAAAGACGATGGGGGTTGAACCGTCCCGGCCTTTTTTCTGAAAAGAGTGGAGGCGGCAGGAATCGATTTCGTATTGTTCACTCGTAAATCCCATCCGGGAATAGCGAGTACGAATGAACCGGTGCAGAAGTTGAATGATCATATCAAAATGGAAATTCGTGTTCGTACCAATACTTCGTCATTTCGAGCCAGAAAAATAACCCGCGCCATATTCCGAATTCGCGATACCGGCGTTCAATAGTACGGTCGCTGACGGTTCTCCCCCGATGATGGAGTTCGTAGTATCTTCCGCGCGACCACGAATCGAGGCCGAGATAATCATACCGGCCAAGCAGTTTTAAAATGTTTCCTGCCGAGTAAACGCCAACCCCTTTAATGGAGCGGAGTGCCGTGAAGAGCTCAACAGTCGGGAGTTCGGACGAGCGCCAGCATTCAACGTCTAATTTCCCGCCGGCGACCCGTTCCGCGAATTCCAGGAGGAATGGCGAGCGGTAACCGGCTTTTATGTTCTTCCGGAGAAACCGGTCGGTGGTTCCGGCAAGCGCGTCCGGCGATGGAAAAGAATAATTGACGCCGTCGAATGCGCTGCCGAGTTGTCCCACGAGATTGTTGATCATGATTTCCGTGAGCGCCCAGCTGCAATTGGTTGTGCAGATCATTTTGACAATATCTTCAAAGACCGTCGGCGAACGCAGCATCCGTCCTGCCTTGATTTTGGCAATCCATCGATAGTCCGGGGTTCTCCGGATTTCGCGGTAGAAAGCGGAAAAATCTTCGGTCAACCGTAAACAGGATGCAATTTGCCCGACGACGTCGGAACGCTGGGCAGCCGTCAGGCGTCCGGGACTTGTCGTTTTAATTTCCAGTTGCGAATTTCTCTGATCGGAAATTGAGCAATGGACGAGAGATTGGTCAGCTAACGTCAAGATACGGTTCAATGCACGATGTTCTTTGTCTACACTGAACGGGCGCAGCGAACACCAGCCATGGCTGTACACCGTCCGCAAAAAATCAAAATCTCCAGGCAGTTCAAGTGTCAAGGAAGCAGAGTTCAACCGATCGATTCCTTTTATTGATGGTTCTTTCAATTAAATGTAACAAGCGGGCAATCGAGATGCAAAATGGCGGAACAATTGCTTTTCCGCTAATCCTTTCCGATTTTCAGAAGGGACGTCCCAGGGAACATTTCATTCAAAGGAGTGCAGTTATGCCGAGAGGTTTCTTTATTCCGAAAGGATATCATCCGGTGCTGGATTTGCATACCACGGAACAGGCGATTATGAGGATCAAGGATTTTTTCCAGTTGAATCTTGCACTCGAACTGGATCTGAAGCGGATGACCGCCCCGATTTTTGTGTTAAAAGGAACCGGGGTTAATGACGATCTCAACGGTATAGAACGGCCTGTGGCTTTTAAGATCCGTCACCTTCACGATCAGGAGGCGGAAGTAGTCCATTCCCTGGCAAAGTGGAAACGAATGGCGCTTGCCGACTATTCCATCCCCGTCGGATCCGGGATCTATACGGACATGAATGCGATCCGGGCGGATGAAACGCTGGATAATCTCCATTCTCTCTACGTCGACCAATGGGATTGGGAAAAAGTGATCACCGCCGAACAGCGGACGCTGGCCTACCTTCAACGGACCGTTGAAACGATTTATGACGTCATCCGCCGGACGGAATTATATGTCTATTATGAATATCCCGTATTAAAACCCATCCTTCCTGAAAAGATTACATTTATTCATTCTGAAGAATTGTTGAAACGATATCCCACGCTCACTCCCCAGGAACGGGAAGATGCCATTGTCCGCGAACACAGGGCGGTGTTTATTATCGGCATTGGGGGAAACCTTGCAGACGGCACCAGGCATGACGGGCGCGCACCCGATTATGACGACTGGACTCTGAACGGCGATATTTTTGTCTGGAATCCGGTGACCGAATGCGCCTTCGAACTGTCGTCGATGGGCATCCGTGTTGATAAGGGTGTTCTTAAAAAACAACTCGGTCTTTCCGGACAGGAACACCGGTTGAATTTGAAATTTCATCAACGGTTGATGAATGATGAACTGCCGCTTTCCATCGGAGGCGGCATCGGTCAATCGCGCCTCTGTATGCTTTATCTCCACAAAGCACATATCGGCGAAATTCAAGCAAGTATCTGGCCGGAAGAAATGATTGCGGAATTCAAACGGAACAATATTGTTTTGTTATAAATGATTTGACATCTCTTCATTCGAGTATTCACCATGCGGTGCGTGAGTATCGTCTATCCAGTCAACATCAATGCAACTTCATTATAACGCATATGGTTCTGAGTCGTCGCCGGCACTCATCATTCTCCACGGGTTGTTCGGTTTGTCGGAGAACTGGCATTCGTACGGGAAATTATTCGGCGAACAATTCCGGACATACATTCCCGATGCCCGAAATCATGGACGTTCACCGCATCGTGATGTCTTTAACTATCCGGCGATGGCAGAAGATATGGTGGAGTTTATGATGCAGCATCACATTTCTTCCGCTTCATTCCTCGGGCATTCCATGGGCGGAAAAACCGCAGCACTGACCGCACTGCTTCATCCGGAACTTGTGAACAGACTGATTGTTGTAGATATCGCACCGAGATCGTATCAAGAGCATCACGATCAAGTACTGGAAGCGATGATGTCTCTTGATTTGAGCGGTTTTCACTATCGAAAAGATATCGATGAAGCGCTTGCAATGAAAATACCCGAGGTATCCGTGCGTCAATTTCTTTTAAAGAATTTAATGCGCGATGATTCCGGCCTGTTTCGTTGGAAATTGAATCTCCGGGCTATTGAAAAAAATAATGAACAGATCTATAAGGAACTCCCGCGGGACCATCAATATGTGCGTCCGGCCCTGTTTATCCGGGGTGAAAAATCGGAATACATCCAGATGGACGATCTCCCTCTCATTGGACAGCTCTTTCCGGCAGCCGAGCTTGTGACCATAAAAAACGCCGGGCATTGGGTTCATGTAGATGCACGGGAGGAATTCACAGAGGTCGTTCTTGACTTCTTGTCTTAAAAAGAGGAATCCGGACGCTTCCAGTCACAACTTTTACCCTGTTCATCCGTTATAACAACAGTCGATGACACTACAATATCTCGTCTTATATTCAATTTATTTCACATCACTTTCAATCCAAGGAGGATCTATGAGAACATTTTTGCTGTTCGGTTTAGTCTTCTTCGCCTTTTCGGCAATTCCTCTTCTCACGGTTGCGCAAAAACAATCTCCCAAGAAGAACCTTCCGGAAATCGATATTCAGTATAAAAAAATCGTTCTGGAGAACGGCCTCACCCTGCTCGTGCACGAGGATCATAAAGCGCCCATCGTCGCGGTGAACGTATGGTATCACGTCGGATCGAAAAATGAAAAAGAACGGCGGACGGGCTTTGCGCATCTGTTTGAACATTTGATGTTCAACGGCAGCGAAAATTTTGATGACGATTATTTCCAGGCGCTCGAGCGCGTGGGGGCAACCGATCTTAATGGGACCACCAGCGAGGATCGAACGAATTACTTTCAGAATGTTCCGGTGAGCGCGGTGGATCTTGCCCTCTGGATGGAATCGGATCGTATGGGGCATCTCGTCGGCGTGATCAGCCAGAAGAAACTGGATGAACAGCGCGGCGTCGTGCAAAACGAAAAAAGGCAGGGAGATAATCAGCCCTATGCGGTCGCGGAAGAACTGATCACGAAAGCGACGTGGCCGGCAACGCATCCGTACGCGCACACGGTGATCGGTTCGATGGAGGATCTCAATGCGGCATCACTTGACGATGTGAAAGAGTGGTTTAAAACATATTACGGCGCGGCGAACGCCGTCCTGGTCGTTGCGGGCGATATTGACGCGAACACGGCCCTGGAAAAAGTGAAGAAATATTTCGGGGACATTCCCTCCGGCCCTCCGGTGGCGCATTTCAATTCCTGGACCGCAAAGCGGACGGGTGAGCAGAGGCAGTCCGCACAGGATCGAGTACCGCAGGCGCGTCTCTACAAAGTATGGAATATGCCCGCTTGGGGAACGCCGGAATTTGAATATTTAAAACTCCTGACCAATGTTCTTGCCTCGGGAAAAACATCGCGCCTCTATAAGCGGCTGGTCTACGATGACCAGATTGCAACAAATGTGAACTCATATCTTGATGAGCGGGAAATTGCCAGTCAATTCTATATCGAAGCCACGGCAAAACCGGGCGACGATCTGAAAAAAGTCGAAGCCGCGGTCAATGAGGAGCTTGCGAAGCTGATAAAATCCGGCCCGACGGAAAAAGAACTGGAACGGGTAAAAACCCAGTCGCTCGCGCGATTTGTCCGCGGTATTGAACGCATCGGCGGATTCGGCGGAAAGTCCGACATCCTTGCAATGAATCAGGTGTACGGCGGCTCACCGGATTTTTATAAAACGACGCTCAAACGGATTCAAAATGCTACGATAAAGGATCTGCAGGATGCTGCAAAGGAATGGCTCTCCGACGGCGCGTACGTTCTGGAAATATTCCCGTTCCCGAATTATTCCGAATCCCAACAGGATACCACCGTCCGTAAAACACTGCCGAAAGTCGGCGAAGCGCCTGAGGCAACGTTTCCGAAACTCGAACGCACGGTCCTCTCCAACGGACTTAAAGTGATCCTCGCCGAACGGAAATCGGTGCCGGTAGTCAATTTTAATTTATTGTTTGATGCGGGATATGCGGCCGACCAGTTTGCCGCACCCGGCACGGCAAATCTTGCAATGAATATGATGGACGAAGGAACTGCGACTCGAAATGCGCTCCAGATCAGCGATGAACTGGCCATGCTCGGTGCAAACCTGGGTACCGGATCGAATCTCGATATGTCCACGGTGTCTCTCTCTGCGCTGAAATCAAACCTGGATGCATCGCTTGCGATATTTGCCGATGTGGTACTGAAACCGTCATTCCCGAAGGAGGATTTTGACCGTCTGCAGAAACAAACCATCGCCGGCATCCAGCGGGAAAAAACCCAGCCTATTCAAATGGGATACCGCGTAATGCCGAAATTGCTCTATGGGAGCAATCATGCGTACAGTACTCCGCTCACCGGCTCCGGCACGGAAGAGTCGGTTGCGAAAATGAACCGCGATGATATGGTAAAATTCTACCAGACATGGATCAAGCCGAATATCGCGACGATGATTGTGGTTGGCGATATCACCCTGGGCGAATTAAAACCGCGGCTCGAAAAATTATTCAGCGGATGGAAAGCGGGGGATGTACCGAAAAAGAATCTTGCGACCATCAACCTGCCGGCTCACCCGAGTGTTTACATTTTAGATAAACCCGGTGCAGGGCAGTCAATCATTTTCCCGGCAAATCTCACTCTGCCGAAGAACAATCCGGATGCCATTGCAATTGAAGCGATGAATACCATTCTCGGCGGCTCATTCACTTCCCGCATCAATATGAATTTGCGCGAAGATAAACACTGGTCTTACGGTTCGGGCAGTTTCGTGTTCAATGCCCGCGGGCAGCAGCCGTTCATCGGTTACGGGATTGTGCAGACGGATAAGACCAAGGAATCGATCATGGAATTGAACAAGGAGTTCCGCGACATCCTGGGCCCGCGTCCGGCAACCTCCGGCGAACTGGCGAAAGTACAGAGCAGCATGACTCTCGAATTGCCCGGTTCATGGGAGACCAACAATGCCGTCATGGGCTCCGTTGCCGAGATGGTGCGCTTCGATTATAACAACGATTATTTTGAAACCTTTGTGAAGAAAATCAAAGGTCTTACTCTTGATAATATCTCCCGCGCGGCAAAAATAGTCGTGCACCCGGATAATATGGTCTGGGTCGTCGTGGGGGACCGGTCAAAGATCGAAGCGGGTATTCGTGAACTGGGCTATGGCGAAGTAAAACTGATAGACAGCAATGGGAATATTGTCCAGTGACTTGAGCCATAAGCGTTGAGCTTACAGCAGAAGCCCGCGTTGAGAAATCGGCGCGGGCTTTTCTTTACCTGATTCTTTTACTCCATACTCGTTACTCACTACTCATTACTGCTTCTTACACTGCCTGGCCTGCCGCCCATCCTGAAGACCAAGCCCACTGAAAATTATAACCGCCCAGCCATCCTGTGACATCCACGAGTTCTCCGATGAAATAGAGCCCGGGTATTTTTTTCGATTCCATGGTCTTTGAAGAAAGTTCGCCGGTATCCACGCCGCCGACGGTCACTTCCGCTTTTTCATATCCCTCGGTTCCGGTAGGAGTCAGGAGCCAGTGCGTGAGGGCGGCAGCGATCGATTTCAATTCGCCGGGGGAATACCGGTTCATCGGTTTCGAACTGGAGGTTTGAGAAAACCAGGCTTGATTAAAACGCGCGGGCAGGAATTGATCCAGGATGGTCAAGAGCTGCTTTTTACTTTGCTGCTGGGCGTGAAGCAATGCCAGGATGTCTCTTCCCGGGAACAGGTTGATGGAAAGGGAGTCTCCCTGAATCCAGTAGGATGAAATCTGTAAAATGGCAGGACCGCTTAACCCGCGATGCGTGAACAGGATATTTTCGCGAAAAGAGATTCCGTTGCAGTGTACTTCGGCGTCCACCGATATTCCGCTGAGTTCCAGAAACGGTTTAAAATCATCTGATGCGAATTTCAGCGGTACCAATCCGGGTCTTGACGGGATAATATTGAGACCGAATTGTTCCGCCGCCTTCAGTCCGAAATTCGTTGCTCCCGACTTTGGTATGGAAAGCCCGCCGGTCGCGATCACCAGCGAGGATGCGGTTAGCGGTCCAATTGTCGTCTGTAACTGGAAATCCTGTGCTTTCGTTATGTTGTGAACTTCACACTCCGTTTGTATCTCGACGCCGGCCAGCTTGCATTCCTGAGTCAGCATGCGAACGATTTGGTCCGCGCTGTCATCGCAGAACAGCTGGCCATGATTTCTTTCGTGGAATGAAATACTGTGTTTATTTATCAATGAAATAAAATCCGTGGGTGTAAAGCGAGCGAGGGCTGATTTACAGAAATGCGGATTCTGAGAAATAAAATTGGCAGGTGAAGCATTCCTATTGGTGAAATTACACCTTCCGCCGCCGGAGATGCGTATTTTTTTACCGATTTGACGGGCATGGTCCAACACAAGAACGGACCGCCCGCGTTTTCCCGCTTCGATGGCGCACATGAGTCCCGCCGCGCCTGCTCCGATGATGACGACATCTTTATTCATACTTCAATATTGCATGAAAAGACTTTTACTTCAAATCCATTATGATAGGTTCGCCTGATATTCACTATCGTAATCCCTCAATATTTATTTCTGATTCAATAGGAAGGCAATAGAATTTTTCGTATCTTATTTCAGCCGCAGATAGCGGCTAACCGCATCCGTGCAATTAGGCATCGGAAGCGGGCATTTGAGACTCGCTCTCTGATGATAATTTAGCAAGCGCCCATGACGAAGAAGCAATTCTCTTCATGCGGCGAAGTGAAGGTTTTGAGATGTCACAGGACCGGCACTAAGGTACAGCACGGAAGAACCCGACCATTCATGTGTTCTTCTTTTCCAAGTCGCTTTATGAGCGCACTTGTACGCGATTGTTCATTGCGTATCCGCCATCGGCGGAGTTTATCTTCTGCAAGTTTTCAATACTGTTCAGCGTGTTTCCTCATTTTTAGTAGAAGGATTTACCAATGTCATTTTCAAAACTAGGCCTTGCCGACGAACTCGTGCAGGGCATTCTCGCGACGGGATATACTGCGCCCACCGCAATTCAAGAACGCGCCATTCCGCTGGCAGTGGCAGGCCGCGATATCATCGGCTGCGCGCAGACCGGGACCGGAAAGACCGCAGCATTTGCCCTGCCAATGCTGAATCATTTTATCAAAGAACGGCCGGCGATCAAGGGACATCTGACCCGCGGCCTCATTCTCACACCGACTCGGGAACTGGCGCAGCAGGGCGAGGAATTTATTTCAGCCTACGGCCGCTTTGCCGGTCTGCAGAGTATGTCCATTTTCGGCGGCGTCAACATGGAAAACCAGATCAGGCGGCTTCGGCGCGGAGTGGATATTATCGTTGCCACCCCCGGGCGTCTGCTGGATCATATCAGCCGGCGCACCGTCGATTTATCGCATGTGGAAATCCTGGTGCTCGACGAAGCCGACCGGATGTTTGATATGGGATTCATCGATGACGTCCGTAAGATCATCGCCAAAATTCCCGCGAAGCGTCAAACGCTGTTGTTCTCTGCAACGATGTCGAAGGAAGTGAGAGGACTGGTCGCTTCCATTCAAGTCAACCCTGAAATGATCGAGATCGGAGTACTGCGGCATCCGGTCGACGCCGTGAAGCAGTATTTTTATTCATCACCGCAGGACTCAAAAATGGACCTGCTTCTCCATATTCTCAAGACGGAAGAGATGGACACCATATTGGTGTTCTCCCGCACGAAACATGGCGCGGATAAAATTTGCAACAAACTTGAACGTGCCGGCATTAAAGCCATTGCGATCCATTCCAACAGGACGCAGGCTCAACGGCAGCGGGCGCTGGCAGGATTTAAACAGGGCCAGTATAAAGTCATGGTCGCGACGGACATTGCCGCGCGCGGTATTGATGTGGAGGGAATTTCCCACGTGGTGAATTTCGACACGCCGACATTCGCAGAAGACTATATCCATCGTATCGGCCGGACCGGCAGAGCCTCTGCAACAGGCGACGCCATTACCTTCGTCTCGACGCAGGAGCAAAAGTATCTCAAAAGCATCGAGCGGTACACCGATAAACATTTCGAGTTGAAACGCTATCCCGGTTTCGATTACGCGAAAAGGCCGGCGGTCGCTGGAAAACATGACGATGAGAAATCTCCCCGGGAACGTCGGGAGGGCGGACATGGCAGAAGGGATGACCATCGGGAACGGCGGCATTCAGAATCTTCTGGAAAGCCGTACCGCGATCATCGTCGAACAGAATCCACAGGACGTCCGCCGAGCGAACATCGTCGCACAGAATCAGGACGAACGCAAAGCGATCATCGCCGTACAGAGTCCACGGGACGTCCGCAGAGCGAACATCGTCGCCCGGAATCCGCAAGCAGACCGCACAATGAACAACGGCGTTCGGAATATTCCGGAAAACCGCGTAATGAATTCAAACCGCGTGAACATCGGGATGATGAAAAGCATCGTCAATCCTTTTCAGCCGAAAAACCAAAATTTGTAAAGAAGGCATCATCCTCTGTTCCTCCGGCGCAAACAGGTGACTGGCGCAGCCTCATGGCAACCATGGAAGAGGAACGCGGCGGCTTCAAGAAAAAGCTGAAACGCTTGTTTATCCGCGATAAAGCATAAGGAAAAAGGGAATTGACACTTGGATATTGGACTCTGAGTCTTCTTTGATTAGAGTCCATTACCAAATATTCATCGATTATTGTGCTTCTCTGTTGACCTGATTGACGAAGAGTATTTAAAGTGCTTCACATGCCTCCTATAATTATTCGTTATCTATGACCCCATCGTACTTCCTGAACCGTGCAGTTGTTATCCTTGTAACAATCATAAGTTTTATAGTAAACACGCAGGCACAAAACAAGCTTGTTCTCAATGCGAGTAACGTTGAATATGAGTTAACACCATATCTTAGTGTATTCGAAGACAAAAGCTGTTTACGGACCATTCAGGAAATACTCTCACCGGAGATTTTGTATCAATTCAAACCGGCGTCCAACACCATGCTCAACCCAGGCATCACAAACTCATCGTGGTGGGTGAGGGTTGAGATTGTAGATTCCACTCTCAATGGAAATAGATGGATTCTTCAGGCCAATTACCCGGGCATCGACAACGTGGATCTCTTTATCGTCGATTCATTACATCGAATATTTTCAAAACATGCCGGGACGTTATTGCCGTTTAACCGGCGCGAAATCAAGGATCGTCGTGCAGCGTTCAGCATAAGATCGCAGCGCATGATCAACCAGACGCTGTATGTTCGTTTTGAATCGCAAAGTTCTGTTGCCTTGTATCTGCGGCTTATGACGCTCCAACGGTATATGGATGCTGACCACAATGCACAGTTCTACCTTGGTATATTTTATGGATCCATTCTGATACTGGTTTTGTATAACCTCTTTCTCTTTCTTGCAATTCGCGATACATCATATTTATTTTACGTTTTATACGTCGCGGGTTATGTGTTTCATCAGATGGTCGTCGACGGACTCTACGAAGAATACTTTTTCCCAAATTCCGTCGTGGCGTCTGTCCATATATTCCAGATGGCGATTGGATTTTTCCTCTTGTTCGGCTCGTTGTTCACTCAGCGAATACTTTTCTCATCGCGATTTAGTCCGCTCCTTCATAAGGGATTAACCGTGTGTGCCATTCTTGGAGGGATGGTGCTGATCTTTGCGTCCATAACTTCAGGTCCATTGATGAATAGAATGATATCGTTTATCATCATTCCCTATGCTTTATTAACGACGGCAATGGCGATTATCGGTTTGCAGAACCGTTACGCACCCGCACGTTTCTATTTACTCGCTGTCATGGGATTCCTCATCGGTCTGATTGTCAGAGGGCTGCGCGTTTCCGGCGTTCTTCCCCTGAACCTCTTCACCGAATATACTCTCCAGGCCGGGATGCTCTGGGAAATGACGTTGTTTTCCTTTGCCCTTGGCGATAGGATTAACACGATCAAGATTGAGAAAGAATTGGAAAAGGGAGAAATGCGAAGCCGTATTGCTGCCGATCTTCACGATGAAATTGGCAGCAATCTGAGCAGCATATCCATGACCAGCCAGATGATTCGGCGGAGCGCGAAGCTTAGTCAACTGGAAAAGCACCGCCTCGCTGAAATAACGGCAATTGCAAAAGAAACGACTGATGCGATCCGCGATATCGTTTGGTTCATCAATCCCCAGCATGATAAATTTGTCGATCTCATACAACGATTAAAGGAAGTGACCCCAAAATTCCTCACCGATCTCCAATATACCTTCAATACATCCGGTCACATAATTGAATCGATGCCGGATCTTCTTATACGCAAAGAGATCTATCTTATTTATAAGGAAATCCTCCATAATATTGTGAAACATGCAAATGCCACGAAGGTGGCTATAGAAATCAAAAGTCAATCCAATAGATTTATTCTCTCGGTTTGTGATGACGGCGTTGGATTTGAAGCCGGGGATGTAAAAGATGGACTGGGGTTGAAAAACCTCAGTGACCGTGCGGCAAAGATTGGAGCAATAATTGATATTTCAAGTTGCACTGGACGGGGTGTCAAAATCACACTTTCTGTACCAACAGAGAAGCCATAACAAATGCCTTTGTCGGGAGCGAATCCTCTTCCAAGGTCAGCTCCAAAGGTTCGTGCAAGTTGATGTAAGGCTGCGTGTAGATGTTCAGAGGAATATAAAATTTTGTAAATCGTCCTCGTGCAACTTTCATGAATATATTTCTATTATACCACGAAGGTGGTATGGTGCTGACGATTTCGAAGACGTATGTTAAACAACCATGAAGCAACGAATGGGAAAAAAGCAATCACTTGCTCAACGCGTTACAATTTGGCTAGTGGAAGACAATATCCATTTCCAGAAAACCCTCGCTGAGCTGATCAACGAAACCGAAGGGATGCGCTGCGCATTCGGGTTCACGTCATGCGAAGAAGCATTGAAAACGCTCGAATCGTCCGAACCGCCTGAAGTCATCCTGCTCGATATTGGATTGCCGGGAATGGACGGTGTCGAAGGGGTAAAACAATTCAAAGCGGCCAGCCCCTCAACGAACATCATTATGCTGACCATCCACGATGACAGTATCAATGTGTTCAATGCACTTTGTGCCGGGGCATCGGGGTACATCCTCAAAGATTCATCTCCCGAAAATGCAATTGAAGCAATCAAAGAAGTCCTTGCCGGCGGTGCTCCCATGAATGCGTCCATTGCGCATACCGTTCTCGACCTGTTTACGAGCCTCGCTGCTCCGAAAGGGAATTATGGGCTGACCGATCGCGAAAAAGAAATCCTTAAGCTCATGGTCAATGGATCCACCAAGAAGAAAATTGCCAAACAATTATTTTTAAGTTTCCACACCGTTAATACGCACCTCAAAAACATCTATATCAAGCTTCAGGTTCACACCCTCAGCGGCGCTGTATCAAAAGTATATAAAGAGAACCTTCTTTAATTTCACACCCGTTTCATTTTTCGAGATTTTTAGTAGTCCTCCTGATAATATTTTCGTTGCTCCGGAATTGAATGATCGATTTGCTCGGTCAATCATCTCAAAAGTCTTACCGGACGCTCGCCAAAATCTGCAGCGCTCTATTCCCGCGTCTCACATTGGGACACTCAACACAACAACCGCCTGCGTATGGCTTTCCAGGATCGTTTTGGAATATACCACGAATGTGCGATTGTATAACGTGTATCCGAAAGATAGATTGAACTTGAATAAAAGTATGGAATTATCACAACCGCTCAATCAGAAGATGGTGTCTCATGCGAAAACTAATTTTTCTTTCAATGTTGTTTACCGGGTTTTGTTTTGCGCAGGTTTCGGTAAAGCTTCTGCAGCCTCCGCCCAACCAGCTCCGCGCAGCGGATATATGGAAAGTGACGCTTATGAATTCCGGCCGGAACACCCTTCAGGTGACATTAAACGGAACACTCGATGAAGCGAGCGAGGGAATCGTCGTGGAAGGGAATTCAAAGCCCATCAGCCTGCCTCCCGGAATGAAGAAAATTACATACGAAGATGTCAAAACCGGAAATGTCAATTTCAAATCAGGTAAATGGAACAATGCATTTACCCGCACGGGCAATGCGCCTTCCGGAAATTACACCATATGTATTCATGTAAAAGATATTTCCGGCGAGGAAATTGGGAGCGACTGTATTGATCAACGAGTGGAAATAATTTCATCGCCTGCCCTTCTGGCGCCTGCTGACGGCGATTCTCTGCCGGAAGGTCAGTCTCTCTTTTTCACATGGCTGCCACCCATGCCGGCTCCTTCAGGACAAATCAAATACAAACTCATGATTGTGGAGATACTTGGAAATCAATCTCCTGAATTTGCTTTACAAAGAAATACGGCTTGGTTTGAAAAAACGGATATCAGAGCAACCATGTTTCAATACCCGGTATCGGCGAGAAAGCTTGATACGGATAAAAAATATGCGTGGAATGTACAGTGCCTCGATAATACAGGACAAGGCATTGGAGAGAATAACGGATTGGCGGCGCCGTTTATGTTCGGGATTGCAAAAAACCAGGGTCATGCAAAAAGCTTGCTCACGACGAACGCGCCGGATAGCACCACATCTGGAGGAGGAACGGGGACCGTCGCAGCAGGCGATACGATAAAGGCTGGACTGAATGGAGAATTTAAGGTTGTTGTTTCTCAAATGACCCACGAAGCGGATAGTTCGCTTTCTGGTAATGGCAGTGTGTACATACACTGGTTGTTGACAAGTGTTGCAGTTGAATTTAAAAAGATACGAATAGATACGTTAAAGCGTTTGACTTCCGGGGGCATTGTAACTACTGAAAGCGGCAGTTCCAGTACCTCATATCAGGCATATCCCAAAGCCTGGGCGCTAAGTTTGCTCTCAGGTCCGGGGGTAGCTAATGTTGTCGATAACACTATAAATTGGTCCAATAACCAGGTTAATGATCTGATTACATGGACTAATGGTCTAAATTTTGGTCAGCCGTCCATGAACTATTCAAATGTTATTCCAACTCCCAATTTACCGAGCAATCCTCTTAAAATGCCTTTTGGTTTACAGTTCAATAACGGCAATCAGAAATTGGTGATTACCGAAATCATATTCAAACAGAATGAATCTAAAATTAATTTCCTGGCACAGGAACAGTTTACAAAATCAGGCACTCCGTATAAGCTCGGATTCGCGGGAAAATACTTTAAGATACATCCCAGCAGCATTGATTTTACCAATGGGCGCGTTGAACTGGTGAATGATTTTACATTACCCAATGTAACATCCAATCCAAAAATGAAATTCAACTTTAAGAAGGGGGCAGCAAACTCCGGATGTTATGTTCAGTGGGCAGATACTGGTATTACCAATATCAGTCTCGGCCTTGAAATTAAATTTTCACGAGATTGGCTGCTTCCCATCCCAACTTCAACGGATTCCGTGAAAGCAACTCTCTCGGGAAATGGGACGAGTATGCAGGACATAATTCTTTCCGGAAATTTGCCGGATTGCGAAATAATTGGTACGAACGGGTTGAAAATTCAGGTGGACTCCATTGCTCTCGACCTTTCAGATGTCAGGAATCCTGCCGGCATGTTCTTCCCTAAAAATTACACCGATGATACGACCGCTGCGGGAAGGCTGCTCTGGCGGGGACTGTATGTGAAAAAGTTTAAACTCACGCTGCCTGAAACCTGGAAGACAGGCGCAAATCCAACATTTATAACTGCGAATGATCTCATCATTGATGATTATGGCATCACATTAAAAATGAAGGCATTACATGTTGTTACGTTCGCCAGCGGCAGCGTGGCAAATTTAAGTGCCAGTCTTGATACTCTTGAGATCGCTATGCTGAAAGGTTCTTTAACCAGCGGAACGGCGAAAGGATTGCTGGTATTGCCCATCAGCAAAGACACCATCACCAATACGTTGAAGTACACCGCCGTATTCAGCCAGGTTTCAAATGCGAACAGTTTTCAAATAGTGGTTATGCCGTCGGGGCCTATTGAAGCCGATATATTGAAGGGAGAGATGACTTTACTCCCAACGACAAATATTACCGCGGTTATTACTCCCACCTTAAAAACATTTTCTATAATGCTTAATGGTAAATTCAAGTGGGATAATCCAACTTTTCCATCTCCCTTCAATACTTTAAAAGTCAATATGGAATTGGACTTTGAGAATGTCGGATTAACTTACAAAAATACTCCGTCCACTGATTCTCTCAAGTTCAGCCCTGGTTCGTGGAGTTTTGCGAGTCCTCAGAAATTCTTAGCTAATTTCCCTGTCTCAATTAAAAAGATCTATTATAAATCAAAATCAACAGTGCCTTCCGGCAGTGCGAACGTCAAAGAGCTCTTAAGAGGGGAGGTCTGTCTTGATATCGTTGCCGACCTTACCGAGGATATTGGCGGAAGTACAACCATAGGCGCTAATTTTGCGGTGGAATTAAATACCAGCGCGAAGAAATTTACGCCGCAATTCAAGGGGATATCTCTCGATAGCCTTGCCGTCCATGCAAATTTACCGGCAGTAAAAATTGATGGGAGTATTTTATTCAGAAATCATGACTCTGTTTTTGGCGATGGTTTCTTAGGAACATTAAGCGTCGCTTTTACACCGGTTGGAATAACAGCAGACGCATTATTAGAATTCGGCAATACCAATTATCAACATGGAAGTACGTTGTACAGATACTGGCGCGTAGAAGCTGATGTACTCTTACCTCCACCGGGAGTTCCGTTTTTGCCGGGCATTGCTTTTAGAGGTTTTGGCGGCGGTGCCTACTATAATATGGATGCAATATTGTCGGCCTCCACGAAAACACCATCGGGTAAAAGATTTACATTTAAACCGAAATACTCAACGTTTGGTTTGAAAATTGCGGCAACGATTGCCACGACACCAAAAGAAGAATCTTTTAATGCAGACGTCGCATTGGATGCGCAGTTTTCAAAATCCGAGGGTTTAATATTCATTGCATTTACAGGCGACTTTTATGTTGCCGCCGGTCTTACCGCTCCCAAAAGAGCGAAGGCGAACGTGAAGGGAAATGTGAGCGTCACGTATAATTTCCCGGATAAGCATTTTAACCTTTCTGCAAACGTTATGGTAAATGCTCCGCCGATCTCAACACCAAGTCCGGCGAATCTTGTCTTGGATATTAATGGGAAAGTAAATCAGTGGTATTTTAAGTTCGGAGAACCATCGTCCAATGATAATTCGTTAACGAAAGTTGACGTGAATGTAGATCTTTTCACCGCCCATTTATATCAATATTTGATGTTTGGCAATCACATCACGCCGCCCTCAGGATTTACACAAACATTTAAGGACGGTTATCGCGGTGTGTTCGGACATGATCCAGGGATGGGAGTAAAAACCCTCGGTGTCACCAATAATAATACGGCAACCGGCAAAGGATTAGCGCTTGGCGTAGGATTTACATTTAAAAATGATTTTGGATTTAATGTCACGGGCAACTATGATGCATCGTTAGCATTGGCAGCAGGTGCAGAATTAGATTTAGCTTTTGCGGAGTATAGCGGACAGAATTGCGAGAACCCTTCCGAACGGATTGGAATTAACGGATGGCAGGCTTCTGGGGACATAGGCTTTTATGCTTCTGTACTCGCTAGTATCAAAAGATCAAGTGATGGTCACACCTGGCCGCTTGCAGACATTAAAGCCGGAGGCTGGTTAACAGGAAAATTTCCAAATCCCGTCTATGTTGCCGGAGAAATTCAGGGATCTGTGCTCATCGGTCACTATACGACCTGGATACATTCTACAGGCGATTGGTCAGGACCGGCATATTGGCCATCGTGGTCAGCGTGTGTGCATCCTCAGGACCATTATTTGGTGAATGCCTCTTTTGATAAAACTTTTGTGAAGGGCACCGATTGCGGGACATCAGGCGCGTTAACGGGAGCAACGGTTGCTCAAGGAGATGCCGCCGGAGAGCAACAACAATTATTGATAAAATATGTACATCCGGATCAGCATTTTGACTTTCCCATCACCGCTCCTTTAGCCGTCGAGTACGGATTGATCCCCGGCAATGTATTTGATGTATCAGAGCAGCAATCGGATGGTTCTGTAAAAAGCAGAACATTTAAACTGGTGGTCACGACGAGCATAAAAATTCAAAATGATAACGGGTCATTGACCAATCAATCATTAAAGACAAGACAAAATAATCTGGGAGAGTTTCTCTATACGGTATTAGTGCCAACCGTAATAAATACATCAACACCAATAACGATTGGTCAAACATCGGCACATCTCAACACTGCGAGTACCAATACCAATGCTATTCATCCGATAAGCAATACATCGCTCAGTATCAGCAATATACAGACTGTGAGCTACCCTCTGCCGCCAGTAACGAATACGTATAATAATTTACCGCCCGAACCGCCTGAGATAAAAAATAATCTCACACTCAATAAAAATTATGTTTTTACCGTTACGGCTGCCTTGAAAGAGTACGTCAATAATACCTGGATCAATGCCAAAAACAAGAATAACGCCGTTGTTGCACAGACCGTTACCAAAAATTTCAAGACGGGGTCCCAGCTTGCAACAGTGAGTACATCGCTGCCGCATCTCCATTAACATGCAAAAAATAATTCAACAATTAAAAAGCAGATATCATTATGAATAAACAAACAAGACACATTCTCACTATCGCATCAATATTATTTTACGCGAGCAATTGCTTTGCGCAAGATGCAGAACCCGTCATCAATCCGGTCAGCACTATTAATTTAATCGGCAGATATACGGAGGGCAAAGGTGTTGAAATTCGATTTTTCCCCGATAAAAAATCTGTTTTGGAAGTCGGGTTTAAAGAAGGGTTTATTATAGAGCGAATGCTTTTCGATACGTCGATTATAAGAAAAGATCCCAATAAAATGACGTATGCAGAAATTGCAAGAATATTTCCTTACAGCGATACTCAATGGGAAACTGCTCTCAGGAGCGAGAAAAGCCTGGAATCAAAGAATGAATTGGAGATTGCAAGAGATTTTCTGAAAAACATTGACAAGGGAAAAGGGGGAGCATTCAATTTCGAAAAAGGAATTGCTGAATTAAAAGATCAAAAGAGTAAGGAAGATTTCGAGTATATGATATTTACACTCACTGCTCTCAAAGACGCAAAGGCTGCAACCGCATTGGGTTTAGCGTATACGGATAGTACCGCAATAAAAGGGAAGACCTATTTCTATCGAGCAAGACCTGTTGGGAAATCCGATGTTTATACGGTTATCTCCGTTGATTATAGAATTGTTGCTGAAAACCTTAAGAAGGGCTATGATAACCCGGTTTATGTGAAACAGGGAGATACGGAATTATTTTTTGCCTGGATAGAGACACCGGATCTTTCAGGATATTTTGTAGAACGTGCGAATCCAGGCGAGACGACATTTACTCAATTGAATAAGGCGCCTATTCATAATCTTGAAGGCAGCGCTGCGGGCGGCGAATCGAGAAGCGGATTCAACGACAAAAACCTTATCAATTATCAAGTCTATACGTATCGATTTTTTGGTTACACATTGTTCGGTGAAAAAGTACAATTTGCAGAAGTGAAAGCCATGCCTAAGGATTTGACTCCTCCCGAACAACCGTTTTTGCCGCAGCCTCAAAATGTAAAACCAAACGAAGTATTGGTGACGTGGCAGATGAACCCGGTTCCGGCTCCGGACTTAAAAGGATTTTTTGTTGCACGGGCAAATAAAAATGAAGGAGATTTTAAAGTCCTGCATCAGGCGATGCTGCCGAAAGAAGCAAGAACATTTACGGATACGACATTTGTCAGAGGGCAGGCAAATTATTATGTCGTCCAGGCAATGGATACGGCAAATAATGTAAGCTCCTCATTCCCGGTATCGGTCACGTTGATTGATTCCATACCCCCCGGCAAGCCTGCTTTTCTATCGGGGACAATAGATTCGTTGGGAGTGGTGACGATAACGGTGAAGAAAAGCAAAGAAAAAGATTTGATGGGGTATCGGCTCTTCAAGGCAAACAGCCCCGAACATGAATTTTCCGTTATGGTCGAGGGCTTTGTCGAGAACGATTCCTTAAATCAGGAAATTCAAACCGTATTCAAAGACACGGTCACGTTAAATTCTTTAACTCCGTTTATCTATTATAAAGTGAAAGCTCTCGATTTCAACTACAATCAATCAGATTTTTCGGATCTCCTCAAAGTCGCGCGACCGGACACCATAGCACCTGTCTCTCCGATATTTACAAGTGTCGTTGTGAAAGAAAAACAAGTGGAATTATTCTTTGTCTCAAGCAGCAGTGCAGATGTACAAGAGCATATTCTCTACAGAAAAACAGACTTGAAGTCTGAATGGCAAATTCTGAGCATGTTCAGTTCCCTTTTATCCAAATTTATTGATACGAACGTAACGACGGGAGTTACGTACTATTATTCAATAAGGGCGAAGGATTTTGGCGGATTGTATTCTCATTATGCATCCGCGGTATACGGCAAACCATATGACACCGGCATTCGGCCTCCCATTGAAAACCTCAATGCAAAAGTCGAAAAGAAAAATATTATCCTGACCTGGAATTATCCTTCCTCAAAAGTTGAGCCTTCTTTTATTGTTTACAAAAAGGACGATAACGGAAACTTAACGCAATATGACATCACGACGGAAAAGTCTTATACCGACAAGAATGCCCATAAGACAAATTACTATGCAATAAAGGCCGTTATGAAGGATGGCGGTCAGTCAACGTTGAGCGAAGTGGTGGGTAAAATTATTGAATAAAAGTGAGTCTTTGTGGACTCATTCATAAGCTAATGAAAAGGAATTTTGTGAAACGAATAAACGTACGCTGTATTGTTTCGGCTCTTGCGGTGATGCTCTTATTTTCTCAAATGGATCTCCATGCCCAGGTCACCGTTGTCCTTCAGCAGCCGCCTCCCTTCCAGTTCAAGATTGAACATATGTGGAAGGTGACATTAATAAATCCCACAACGACAACGTATCGGGTGTACCTGCATGGTGTCGCAAGCGAATCGGCAAAAGGACAAATCGTATCTGCAACGACGGCTGCTTTTTCATTAGCCCCCGGCGTAAAAGTTGTAAATTCGCGGGAGCTTGTTCCCATGAGTGTTGATGTCAATAATAACAAATACGCGAATGTGGTTGAGAATGTCGGCGCTGTCCCTACGGGCGATTATGAGATTTGTGTTACGGTTTTCAATGCAGAAACCGGAGTGGAACTTGGGACACAATGCATACAGGCGCAGACACAGAACATGTCCCAGGTTGAACTGTTGCTGCCGGAAAACGGCGTGAAGATAATTTCAGGGGGCGGAACTGATGTTGCTGGATCGGGGAATGATGGAATGACAACAACGGGAACGAAAACAAATGAAGACACAGGAATACCGGCCAATTATGTTAATGGCTCCTCCATTACGTTCAACTGGCTGCCGCCTTCTCCCATCCCGCCGGGCGTTAAGGCAACATACTCCATAAGAATTGCGGAGATGCTGGGGAATCAATCCCCCTCTGATGCGCTCTTATCCAATCCCGCCTTCTATAAAAATCAAAATATTTATTCCAGTGTTTTTTTATATCCGACGGGAGGCAGGAGGTTTGAAAACAACAGGACGTATGCGTGGCAGGTGGGTGCGTATCTCAACAATGAACTGATTTCTGAAAGCGAGACTTGGGAATTTACCTATACCGATAATTCACAGCATACGTTCGTCGATAATAAATCAACGTCGGCAAACGAATTGGGCAATACCTCCTCTTCCTTTGCCGGGCAACACCTGCTGCTTGCATCGACAGACAATTCACAATTAGCGGATATGATATATGAAAATGAAAAAGAAAACAAACCAAGTCCTCTTCTATTTTCAGGAAATGCAAAATTAAGCTGGGAGACCGGCTACAAAGACTTGCCGTTTTCAGAGGTACCGAAGAGTATTTTAACAGCGGAGCTTAATCCTTCTCTGATACTGTATGATCTTCCCATCACGGCAAACATTCTTCTTTCTTCGCAGAATGGATCGGATCGCCAGAGCATCAACCGCTTCGCTTTTAATGTTGATTTTAAGAGCTATCGGGAAAATCTCAAAACGCGTCTGGGAGATAAAATTAAGGAACTGTCGGGATGGGATAATTTCATGATGAGCTTCATTGCGCTGGGCATAGGAATAAATTACCCGTCCTATTCTGATTACACGTTAAAAGGGGTTCCGGTGACGGGAATTAATGTTGAACTGAATCCGGGAATTCTTTATGCGGCGTTCGCGGCATCGAAGAATCAGAGGAGTATACAAAATATTGCGTACCAAAGAAATTTGTATGCCGGCCGGCTCGGACTGGGGAAAAAAGAAGGCACTCATTTATTCTTTACCGGGGTTTATGTGAAGGACGATGAAAATTCAATGACCGTTTCATCCACTACTTCAGCGATGGGGCCTTCCATATCGCCCGGCAGTATACCGTTGACTCCAAAAGCAAATGATGTTTTTGGCATGGAAACAAAACTGGCTCTCTTTCAGGATCATATTCTCATTGAAGGAGAAGGAAATGCCGCAATTCTTACGCGTGATACAAGAGATGCCGACCTGGAAATAAAAGAAATCCCAAGCTGGATCAAGGGAGTCCTTCATCCTAAAATCAGCTCTTCCTTTGATTATTCGTATTCAGGAAAAATATCCTATAACAATACAGGATCTGCAACCCGCATTTCTTTTAATACGAAAATGATCGGACCAGGGTATGTATCCCTTGGAGCGCCGAATTTGAGAAATGATCAAATCGCCTACGAAGCAAAAGCCGAACAGGGATTATTTTCCAGAAAAATATCGCTCAGTACATTCTTCAGAACTTCGCACGACAACCTCATTGATTGGAAAAGCTCCACCACCACCACTTCGGCATATGGGCTCAATCTCGGGCTGAATTTTCCGAAACTTCCTTTCCTGCAGGTTTCGTATTCACCGGTTGTTCAGAAAAACGACGACTCGGTTCTTACCCGGAAGGTTGAAAATAAAACTTCCATGCTCTCCGCGGTCACCGGTTACGTTTTGCTCATTGATGAATTGAACATATCCACCACGGTCGCCTATACGAGGAATGAAGCACTCACCCTCAGCGGCCTGTCGGATTATCACACCAATTCAATTTCTATAACTGAAGGAGTAAGCTTTAATAATCCGTTCTCATTTTCAGGTACCTGGGGACTCATTAAAACAGCTTCGTTGTCATTAAATTCTCATATCAGCAATTATGATTTCAGCGTCAACGCCGCATTTTCGGAATTCCTCACCAGCACGATCGGAGTAGACGTCACCGCGGAAGAGGCGGTGAATCATAAAACAGGGTTTTATTTGACGACGACCATTTCCCCGTGGAAAAATATTACTCTTAACGCAAGGGCAGAACAGACAGCCTATAAAGATCTTGCCGACAACACGCTCAATTATGATGAGCTCATATTTCATGTTGCACTGAATGTTCAATGGTAAAATACTGAAAGCCGTTCACTCTCGTACTATTGGAAACCACCTGACCGATAAGGGCTTCTCACGATTGAAAAAAAGTAATACATGGTATCAATTGAAGGATCAATACATGCAGCCACGGACATCTTCAAAGAATAAATCTATTCAACGACTATTGATCGTACTCAGTGCGTTCCTCGTATTCAGCGGCGGTTATAGTTACTCTCAATCTCATAAAACGGGGAAACCCATGATGGCAGCAAAAAATGGAACAGCAGATTACCTGGATAAAAATGATCCAATTTATAAATCAATTAAAGGGCGGTCCATTACCGATCTGAAGCAGTCGGCGAAAAAATCAGACCCGGAATCAATGGAGAATAAAGCTATTGCAGCAAAAATAACTACATGGCCGGAAGAAAAGCAAAATGAATTGCAGGCGTTAGGGGAACAATCAAGGAACGACTATGCCGCAGCGACACAATTCGACGTAGAGACATTTCTGCTGGTGTTCAGTGAATTCGGAAAGATGGATCAGAAGAAGATTGCAGGAGACTATGATATCCGTATTCAACACATTGGCGATGGCACCTATATCGCTGAATTTTGGGAGGATGGCCTTGCGGTCAATTCAGAAGAAAATGCCGTCGTCTATGCACATGAATTGGCTGTGAGCGGCTATGCGAAAAAACACCCTGAGAGCGATGTTGGGAATGTGGAAGTAATCAAAAATAATTATGCTCTTACTCGAAAATCTATTACCACCGGGAAGCAGGAACGATACACAAAAATGATGGCATTGCTTTATACGATAGATAAGAATGGGGGGGTTATTTTCCATGATCCCGGACAGCCGATGATTGATTTTGTCAACAATAACAGCAAGTGACGGCGGTGATGGACTTTGTCCTGCTGAAATTGAATCGATGAAAAAAGAGTACATGTCCCGCCAATGAAAAATCGAATAATTGTATTTTCCATACTCTCGTTATTCAATATGATGTGCACCAAGACCTTTTTGAATCACAAAGACTATACGTTCACCGTAAAAGACTTTGTCTGGAATATAAAAATTGAAGGTCGGGTTGGAGAAGTCTATATCAAAGAATCGAACTTCATTTTCGGCAGGAATTGGGATTCGACATTTATTGAAATATCCCCAGACAACGGTGCTATTTTAGATACTCTGAATCCGTATGCCATCGCAAAGGAAAGAGAGTGTTTAATGAACGATGGTACAGGGGAATATAGAAGCGGTTACTCTCTGCATAATGTTCCAGTCGATAAACAGAAATATTCAAAAGTGACTTTAAAAAGCATTGACAGGCAATACCGCGGCGACTCGGAAACATTTTATCTGATGGTAAAGGCCCTTTCAAATAACGAGCTTACCATTCTCTTCAATCGCAAGCAATTTGATTTCATCTCGGATATTACCTATTACAAAGACGGGAAGTTTATAATAACATATAATGGAGAAGCGGCAGGCGAAGGAAATAACAGTGCCGTACTTATCGGACTCTTGGACTTGGAAAAGATTATGAAAGACGAAAAGCAAAACGGGAACAGATTCTAAGAAGCGTTTCGAAAAAGTAAAATAAACCCATCAAAGGCGCGCTTTGGAAAAAGTAATTCTGTTTTATTTAGAGAGACCTGATATTAAAATATCTATGAAGATATACTTTAACGAGAAAGGCCAGTTGTACTTTGATGGACACGATGTGGGAAAATCTGTTGAAGAATACTGCGGCGATTCGGATTATGAGTATATCTATACCGTAGAGCCGGAAGAAGTAAATAAATTCTATAATCTCTTGAGCATAAGAGACGGGGATCAATCCGCTCTTTTACAGGAAATTAAAAATCGGTTCAGTGTAAATAAAGCATACTCTTTGTTTGGAGTATTTATGCGTGAGAATAACATAAAATTTGGCAGCTTCACAAGGCCCTGATCAATCATTTGCTTTGGTGAAATACTCACAAGAAAACAATGACTTGAATGTTCAAATGAGCCCGTTGGACCGGATACATAAAATTTAGTGAACTCAGAGCTATGGCGATAAATTGGATTGGATGGATATTGAGTTTCGTAATTCTGCTTTTGTTATTCCTGACGGGATATTTGCTGCAGAATTCAGTTCACTTATTGATTGCCGGGAAAAGAGCCCATGGTATTGTTGTTGGGATGGAGAGTTCGTCGCGTTTCAACAGCGAACCCGGGAGAGCACCAATGTTCTCTCCAATGGTTGAATTTGTTACTTCAGACGGTGAACTTATCAGGGTCAGTGGTCGGTCATATACCTCGGCTCCCTCGGCACGGGTAGGGGATGACCTCACTGTAGCTTACAGCAAGTCAAATCCCAGAAATGCCCTGTTACTTACCTGGGAGGATTTTCCGATCGGCCCGGCAAGCGTTCTTCTGGGTTTTGTCGTTGTTTTAATCTTGATGTGGATGGGAGGCATCCTCATTTCAAATGACCCGACATTGGATGATCCCTTCCATCTCCTGCCAACTGTCATTGCTCACTTTCACCTGAATCCCGTTCGTTTTCCTGTCCTGCTTATTTTGTTTTTCGCGATCCCCTCATGTGTGTTAGGGACGTATTGGACTTACAACATAACAGCCGATCTGCGTTCCAACGGCATGAAGGTGACAGGGTACGTCACAGCGATTGAAAGAGGTTACTCCAAAAGCAACAATGGCACTATAGAAAGCGGAATGTTTCCGATGATCGACTTTGAAGATTCTTCAGGTACGCCCCATACCATTCGAAGATCGCTGGCCAAGCCATTGTCCCGGCTTAAGGCGGGCGACAAGGTGGAGGTCATCTATCTTGCCGGCAAACCGGATCAGGGTCGTGTGAACACATGGGATGAGTTTTGGCCCTCTCCAATATTTTTTGGATTCAGTACGTTTGCATTGCTCGTGTTGTTTATTCTTGTAATAAATGGGTACAAGAGTATCGTTCCCGAAACCCATGATCCCGGTATTCACAAAGAACTTAAAACATCCGGAGTCTCAGCGATAGCTACGGTGATAAAGGCGAATAAGAAAACCCGGTATCTTCACTATCGAATCAAAGAGGATGCCAAAGGAGCAGCCGCAAAATTAGAGAATTTTGTTTCGCTTGAGGGAGAATTTTCTTTCTGGGTACCGCGCCAGACTGAAGCGGAAATCAAAGAAGGGGATCGGTTTCGCGCTTATCTGGACTCGCTGAAACCAGTTCAGAAATTTTACATCGATTTCAACGATAAGATAGGTAACGATCCGTTTGTAAGATCGATGGATGATGAAGATGCGTCCATCGAGGAAGAGAGGATGCAATAGGTGACAAACTCAGGAACGCATGTCTTGGTTCGTATAAAAGAATTGGCTGCGAGAAGCCCGGATAACAAAGAAATGGTCAACAATGTCAAAGAGAAATGCATTACTCTTCGGGAATCATTTATCGCTGGTAATCTGGAACGAGACCCGAAAGTGATGGCTTTGCTGTATACACGAGAAAAGGAAGAAATTTCTAAAGTGCCGTAAAGCAGGGAAAAAGCCAAGCATTCTTTCCCGGCTTTTTTATTCGTGTTTATTCGTGTCGTCCTTCTTGCTTTTCCCGTATCCATTTCTCAAATTATAAACAATTCAAAACCCGTTCATATGAACTATTAACATTGATGAATCGACATGAAACCCACCATCATCATTTCCGCTGCGGCAGTAGTGCTTGCTGTCTCACTCGTTTCCTGTAGGAAACAGGAATCAACCAAGACATCGCCTGCAATGACTCTCGAACAGAAAATCGCCCGTTTTGCTCCGACAGAAATTTCCGCTGATGTCGCCGGCCTCTCCCCCGGCGATACAAAAGCATTACATAAAATCATTGAAGCGGCTCAATTGCTGGATCCGATGTTCCTGCGTCAAGTGTGGAGCGGGAACGTGGAACGGTTAAAGAAGTTAGAAACCGATTCGACAACGGAAGGTAAAGAATTGCTCCATTATTTCCGGATCAATATGGGGCCATGGTCGCTGCTGGATAACAACGCGTCGTTCATCAACGGGGCGCCAAAAGAAAAACCGGCAGGAGCGAACTACTATCCGGAGGATATGTCGAAAGAAGAATTTTCGACGTGGATCAAAGGATTGAATGAACAGGAACGGGAGAACGCAACAGGCTTTTTTTATACTGTTCGGCGTGCCGCGGGCGGACACCTGCAGGTCATTCCGTACAGCAGCGAATACCGCGAATGGCTGAAACCGGCGGCAGCGCTGTTACAGGAAGCGGCGCGGTCGACAGACAACACCACTCTGAAAAAATTTCTTACTGCAAGGGCGGATGCATTCGGCAGCAACGATTATTACGCCAGCGATGTCGCATGGATGGAGCTTGATGCGCCGATCGAGTTGACCATCGGCCCTTATGAGACGTATATGGACGAGTTGTTTAATTATAAAGCGGCATTTGAAGTGTTTGTCACACTGCGCGATGAAACGGAGTCTGCAAAGCTGGAAAAATTCAGCGGGTATTTGCAGGAGATCGAAAACAATCTTCCGTTCGATGCGAAGTACCGCAATCCGAAACTTGCTGCGCTGTCGCCGATCCGTGTGGTGGATGTGATCTATGCCGCCGGGGAAGGGAACCGCGGGGTGCAGACGGCGGCATTTAACCTGCCGAATGACGAACGGGTCATCCGCGAAAAAGGATCGAAGCGCGTGATGCTGAAAAATATGCAGGAGGCAAAATTCAATAAAATACTCCTGCCGATTTCAAAACTCGTGCTCGCGCAGGATCAGCAGGCCGATGTCTCGTTCAATGCGTTTTTCACTCATATCCTCGCCCATGAGCTGATGCACGGGCTGGGCCCGCACAATATTTCCGTCAATGGAAAAGAGACGAATGTCCGGCAGGAATTGAAGGAACTCTACTCCGCCATCGAAGAAGCAAAGGCCGATATCACGGGGCTCTTCGCGCTGCAGTTTCTTATTGATCGGGGGCTCCTCGAGAAACGGATGGAACAGGAAATGTACACGACATTTCTTGCCAGCATGTTTCGTTCGGTCCGGTTCGGCGTCAACGAAGCGCATGGAAAGGGAGTCGCGATCCAGTTCAATGTGCTCACCGATGCAGGCGCTATCAGGATGAATGAACCGGCAGGGACATTCAGCATCGATATGCTCAAAATAAAGGATGCGGTGAAAAAATTAACCGGTGACATTCTTACGATTGAAGCCGAAGGTTCGTACGAGAAGGCACAAGCATTGATTCAAAAGTATGCGGTGGTCCGCCCGGCCATGCAGCGGGGACTCGAGAAGCTCGGATCACTCCCGATAGATATTGAACCGCAGTATACGCTCGTGCCGAAAACGGCGGGGAGCATTCGCTGATTCCTCACCATGCGCCGAATGAAGAAATCCATGTCAAAAAAAAACAGATTCGCAGATCAGAATAAAGAGGCCCAGCCGAAATCAAAGCGGCGTCTCCAGATTGGCGTTTCATTGGCGGTTATTGCCGTCGCGCTCATTATAATTTTTATGCCTAAGAAAAACACAACCGAGACATCAGGCCCTGCCATCGCTCCGATGTTTAAAAAGGAGGGCGGGTGCACCATTTCAAATCGCGACAACAAGCCCATTGTCTCTCTTGATATTGAGATTGCCGATGACGACACGAGACGGGAGATCGGGCTGATGGGGCGGCCGGTGATGGAAGAGCGGCAGGGGATGCTCTTTCTCCTTGAACAGGAACAAATCGCTTCATTCTGGATGAAGAATACCATCCTCCCGCTCGATATGATTTTCATCAACCGGGATGGTGTGATCGTCACCATTTGCAGGAATACCACTCCGTTTTCCGAGCAGTCCTATTCTGCCACGGCAATGACACTCCTTGTACTTGAAGTCAATGCCGGCTTTACCGATAAGTTTGGAATTAAAGAGGGTGATCGACTGAGCTGGAACAAGCTGTAACATCGATCCGCGGCGCAGGCGGGTCATGCGCCGCAGACCACAATCGGTACGGCTACACGTTCGGTTCGGAATCGCTTTCCTGCCCTTCGCTTTTTTCCCGCGGAGGCATGTTCAGCTCCATCATCTGTCGCAGCTGCTCAAGCGCTTCTCCCATGCCGCGTAAATCTTTTATCGCGGGTACCTGGATTGTCTGCGTAAAATCCATCTCGTGAAGGTTCTGCACATCCCGGACCAGCCGGCGGACCGGCCGTTTAATCTGAGACGAAAGAATCCAGCCGAGAAGGAGCACGATGAAAGCCAGTCCGATGATGCACACGGTTATGGCGCGCAGTAATTCCTCCACCGGGAGGAGCATCGACTGTTCGGGAACGGCGACGACCAACCAGAGTTGAGCAGTTCGAAACGCACCCGTCAACACACTCCAATCAGATTTGTCCTGGCGTACACGCTGCACGGTTGCTTCGCTGCCGGGGGCCGTCCGGCTCTCCAATGGTTTGAACGAGGAATGATGCTCCAGCAGTACTGAAGAGACACTTCGAATACTCGCAGAATATCCTTCACCAAACGGCAATTTGGAAAAAACGGTCACCAGTTCCTTTGCATCCCAGATCACGGTCAGGTTAAACGGATGGTTCTCGACTTGAATATTCGTTCTGGTCACAAGATAGTGCTGCCGGTCCAAAGAATCCTGAGCCCAGTAAAACATAAGAAGGGAATCCACGTTCGAACGAATCCCGTTGCTGTCCATCACCTGGACATGAGGAGGCGGATACAATGTATTCTGACTGCTCAGTTCATCGACGAGCTGCGGAGAATGAATTTTTATTTGAACAATCTCCGGATGCAGCGCGACCATGGATCGGAGTACGATTTCTCCTTCTTTCGGACGCTCGTTCACCTGGGCCGCGATAAATTTTGTCACATCAGACCAGCCGGCAATGATTTGATCAAGGTCAGCGAGGGCGTAGGATTGCATTTGCCGGAGGCTATTCCGGTGTTCGGTGATGAGCCGATCTTCGTATTGGGGACGCAGGAAGACCCAGACCACCACCAGCGCGAGAACAGTGAAGAATACATCGAAAATAAAAATCCTGCTGAGAAGCGAAAGTTTCATGAGCGTTAATCCTCTGTTTTGTTTCGAAATTGCCGTATTCCTTTTTTTGATACAACGTCCCCTGTACTTTATAAAAAATAGGAATAATTTTCTTTAACCTCCATGTGAATTACCTCGAAATACTTCCGTGATGATTTTTCCCTTGAAGAATATTCCGCCTCGAGATATTCCCGGAAGTGCGGCTGAGCACATGTTTATCGAACAAAATATTAGTATTATAAAATGACCATGGATTTCATTCATGATCCCGAGCAATGGATCGCTCCGATAAATTCACAACGTGGTTCAATCTTCATTGGAAAGGCGGATTTGCATCCGGAATTATTCATATGAAAAACTTCGTTACAAAGTACCTGAAATTCTGTCCTCAGACTGGAAAATTCATCGGTGTCGGCCGGCTGAACGGCTTCTCGCGGCTGTTGTTCCCGGTCATCGGTATTGCTGCAATGGTCTGGATCCTTCTTCGCGTCATTCCTAAGCCCAGCCGCTTATCGTATCCGTGTGTTCGAACTGCCATGCCGATTGCCTCCGGATTCATCGGTTACCTGGTGATGCTGGCGATCTCCGGCATCGCATTATTCCGGTCAAAACAATCGTTACGGTATTATCCGGTATTTTTCCTCGGGGCTTTTGTCGTCTTCGGGATCAGCGGCTCCTATTACGCTGAACCGGATAACTTCCAGAAGTTTCCGACAATCAGCGTTGCGTCGAATCAGCCGATGGGGGTGGGAAAAGGGATTTTCCCGGGACGCGTGGTCTGGATTCATGATACCAGCGCCGTGAACCAGAAATGCGTTGTCAACCAGGCGGGACATGCATGGTACCTGAGAGAGAACAATAATCAGGCGACCGTTGATAAGATGATCTCCTCCGGCCTGCACAGCATCACCGGCCAGACATCCGACAGCGCTGCCTGGAGAATGGTCTTCCAGTTCCATAATACGAAGCGGGGCAAAGGTCCTGTGAATTATAAACCGGGCGAAAAGATCTTTATTAAAACCAATGCCACAAGCGCCTGGAGCGGCAACTTCAATACTTCGAACATGACGCCGAACCAGTATATCTCCGAGACATCGGTTGCGCCGGTTCTTACCGTGCTTCGCCAGCTTGTGAATGTCGTCGGTGTTGCACAAACCGATATTTATGTCGGCGATCCGATGAAGCATATCTACAAACATCTCTATGATGCGTGGCATGGGGAATTCCCCAATGTCCATTATCTCGACTATAACCTTACGACTCTGGGAAGAGAAAAAGTGGTCGCCAGCACGACTGCAAAAATTACGTATTCCGACAAAGGATCGGTGCTCCTGACAAATTCCATGAGCCCCGGCAGCACGAACCGGGTCCCGGTTATTCAGGATTATCTGTACACCATTTTTGAGACTGCGGAGTATATGATCAATATTCCCCAGTTGAAGGGCCATCAGCGCGGCGGAATCACCATGTTTGCAAAAAATCATTTTGGATCTCATACGCGCGGCGATGCCGGACATCTTCACATGGGCTTGGTGCGTCCGTTTGGCACAGCGATAGATCCGACGATGCGTTCGGATTACGGGATGTACCGCATACAGGTCGATCTCATTACGCACAAATTCCTGGGCGCCAAAAACCTCATCTATATTATGGATGCACTCTGGGCGACATCGTACGAACTGGACATCCCCCGGAAATGGCAGATGGCTCCCTTCAACAATACGTTCATGTCGTCGATGTTTGTCTCTCTTGACCCGGTGGCGATTGAATCCGTCGGTTACGATTTCCTCAGAACGGAATTCACCGATGTCAGCGGCTTCGACGCCTCGGCGCAAATGCCGGGCGTTGACGATTATCTCCATCAGGCGGCGGACTCGAACAACTGGCCGGTCGGGATTAAGTACGATCCGGATAACTCGGGCCAGCATGTGTACAGCCTCGGCACACATGAACACTGGGACAATGCGACCGACATGAAATATTCGCGGAACCTCAATCCGACGTCGGGCACCGGCATCGAATTGGTCGAGACGGAACAAACGGCCACCAGCGTTGCCGACGTTGAGAACGCTCCCGAGTATTTCAGGATTTACCAGAACTATCCCAACCCGTTCAATCCGAGCACCACGATCGCATATTCCCTGCCCGAGAAATCTTCCGTCGTGATCACCATTTTCGATTTGCAGGGCCGTGAGCTGAAATCGTTCACCGTCGGCGCACAATCGGCGGGGTATCAAAAAGTGGTGTGGAACGGAACGAACGAACGCGGCAGTTCATTGTCCAGCGGCGTCTATGTCTATCGGGTGGCTGCATCGTCGCTGGCGGATGGAAAGACGTTCGTTCGATCGGCAAAGATGCTGCTGCTGAAATAAATTCATCGAAGCGGCGTGAAGCTGCATCATGAACGAATTTCATGTCTTCCGGTGGATCTTTTCCCGTTGAGAACGGGAAAAGATCCATGGTCGCTTCATCTCGCGAGTCGTCCGTGATCGGTTCCCGTAATAATTTCTTGTTCAGCGCATTCACTCAACCATCAGAGAGAATGATCTCATGCGAAAACTGAGTCTCTTCATCGTTTGTTTCTGTTCCGCGATGGTGTACGGCCAGACCCCGGGCGTCACCATGCACACCGTCTCCAATTACAAGCAATGGGGCTGGGATACCACCATCGTCATGCAGAATGAACTGATCACCATGGCCACGGTGCCGGCGATCGGTGCACGGGTGATGCAGTACGATTTAGGGAGCCTTCCATCTCTGATGGTGAACCCGAGCTTGTTCGGGAAAAAGTACACGCCTGCAAACGGTTTATACTATAATTTTGGCGGATATAAGAACTGGCCTTCGCCTCAAAACCTCTGGCCCGGCACCTGGCCGCCGCCCCCCACGCTGGATTTTGGTGCCTACTCGATTTTGGAAGCAACCCAGACGAACGATTCTGTCTCGCTCACAGTGTTGAGCCCCATAGAGAAATGGGCTGCGGCGAATATTCAGTTCAAGCGGCGGGCAACACTTTTTTCCGGTACGACCCGGGTCCGGATGGAGCAAACTCTTATCAACAAGGGGACGAAAGATACCAGCTGGGGTATGTGGAGTATCGCGCCGGCCATTGTGAACCATACCGGCAAGTCAGATTACACGAATTTCCGGGCGTATTTTCCTCTCAATCCCAACAGTGTTTACGGAGCGAACGGCATTCAGTATGATGGTGCAAGTTCAGCGTGGCTGGGAGAAGTTGTCCCGGGGATCTATGGTGTTCAGTTTGCTTCAAGCAGTAAAAAAGTATTTGCCGATCCGGCAAAGGGCTGGATTGCCTATACCAGTTTGTCGGATACGGTCGTGTTTGCAAGAACCTTCCCGGTTTTCGAAGGCAGGCAATATCCTGACGGCGGCGCGCGCACGACAGTGTACGTCAGCGGCGCGGGAATTCCACTTTACATGGAAGTTGAAGTGAAAGGACCGGTCGTTCTGCTTACGGCCAACGGTGGAAATTCTACGTTCACGGAAAATTGGTGGGCTGCTAAAGTCCGGGCGCCGATTCTGGATGTGGACTCGGTCGGCGCGATCGCCGGGAGATTATCTTATAATTCCACGACGCATAGTTTTTCCGGAATCTATGGTGTCTTCTACACCGGCACCGCGAAGATCGTATTGGTCAATGCGCAAGGACAGGCTCTGGCTGAAGGACAATCCCATGCAATCACTCCTCTTACGGAATTTCAATTGCAGGAGACCCTGGGAATCCCCAACAGTGCGAAGACGGCGGCAATCCGATTGTATAATACGAAAAATGAATACATGGGAATCCTCGATACGCTGGATGTTTCCGGTTTGCCGACTTCTGTCGAGCCGGCATCTTCGGGCATGGCCGCCGGATTTGTGTTATCACAGAATTATCCAAATCCATTCAATCCCAGTACAAAAATCTCTTTTGTACTCTCCAGCACAGAACATGCCACGCTGACGGTCTATAATATATATGGACAGGAGATCGCGAGCCTCTTCAATGGCCTGGCAGAACGTCAGAAGGAACAGAGTGTAACATTTGATGCTTCACGGTTATCCAGCGGAATATATTTTTATATACTTCAAACACCGACACGAACAGATACAAAGAAAATGATATTCATGAAATAAGGAGCAGGTGCATATGAAACTGAAATCGGTACTCTCAAAATTATTTTTCCCGCTCATCGGTATTGGGGCGTCCATCTGGTTTCTCCTCCGGGTCATTCCAAAGCCGAGCCGGGCGACCTATCCCTGTATGCAGGTCGCATATCCTCTGGCTTCCGCCTTTGTCGTCTATCTGCTTGGACTGGCGACCTCGGCCTTTGCCTTGGGCAAAATGAGGGATCATTGGAAAAATTCGCGTTACTGGGCGATGGCAGGCTTTATGGCGATTGCGCTGGTTGCCGGATTTTTTGCGTTTCAGGCTGATCAGCCGGCGGTCTATGCAAGTACGAGTTATCTCGATACCGCCAATACCCCCAGGGGAATTCCAAAAGGAATTTTCCCCGGCCGTGTGGTGTGGACCAGAAATCCGAATGCAACCAATGAAAATTGCAGCAATAGCACATTTGGAGATGCCTATTTTTTGTCGAAAAATACAAATATGAGTGTCGTGAATGATATGATGACGAACTCCATTCTCAGTCTCACCGGCAAATCGGATGTGAAAAAAGCCTGGGATACGTTGTTTGTCTACTTTAATATGAAAAAAGGAAAAGGCCCCGTCGGTTATCAAGCCGGGGAAAAAATATTTATCAAGACCAATGCCGTCGGGGCAACCCAGGTAACTACCTCATTAGATATTTTCACGTGGGCAAAAACCGCGCCTCAGCCGGTCCTGGCGATCATGCGCGAACTGATCAATGGCTGCGGAATACCTCAGGCCAATATTACGGTCGGCGATCCGGGGAATGATTGTCAGAACGAATTTTACGATATCTGGCATGCGGAATTCCCCAATGTCAAATATATCAGCCGAAGCGCCGGGACCGGACGCACGCAGTCGGTTCCAGGGGCAGACACTTCGATATTTTACGCGGACCGTGGTGCGGTGCTTCGAGCCGGTGATCCGAACTGGGGCGATATGTCAAAAGGGATTCCCATTACCGCTGACAAATTATATTCTGTCTTTGAACAGACCGATTATCTGATTTATGTCGCTGCGCTCAAGGTCCATGAACGGGCGGGAATGACTTTGATCGGAAAATGCAACTTCGGATCGCACACACGAACAAATGCCATGCATTTGCATATGGGCCTCCCCAATCCGGATGGAGTGGCGCCGGCAGGAAATGCGAGAAGCAGATTCGGATTTAATAAATATCGTGTTTTAGTCGATCTCCTGGGGCATAAAAAATTAGGCGGTAATGCAATGTTGTTTGTGGTTGACGGCCTCTGGGGCGGACCCGGTGCAAATGTCAAACCGGTAAAATTCAAGATGCCGCCGTTCAATAATGATTGGCCATCCTCAATTTTCGTGTCCCAGGATCCAATTGCATTGGAATCCGTTTGTTATGATATATTGAAAGCGGAATTTACGAGCGATAAACATGCAGAGACCTATCCGCAAATGGTTGGCGTTGACGATCATCTGTATCAGGCTGCCGATTCTTCTTTCTGGCCCGCAGGGGTGCGGTATGACCCGGAACGGGACGGGACGGTGATTGGAAGTCTGGGAGTTCACGAGCACTGGGATAATGCAATCGACCAGAAGTATTCCCGCGATCTCGGAACGGGGTCCGGCATTGAATTAAAGAAGCTCGAAATCCTTACCTCGGTCGAGGATCGCAATTCCAGTATGCAGCCGAATGTCTTTGCGATGGAACCGAATTATCCCAATCCATTCAATCCGAGCACTACGATCCGGTATCATCTTCCGCAGGCCGCACAGGTTGATTTATCTATTTATAATGTTCAGGGTCAATGCATCTGCACTCTGGTGAATGTGTACCAAACAAGCGGCTCGTATTCCGTTCAGTGGAACGGGCGGGTGAACGGCACGAGCGCGGCATCGGGAATATATTTTGCCCGGCTCAGTGCACAAGGAACACAGGGCGCTCAATCGCAGGTGCAGCGTATGGTGTTGCTCAAGTAAAAAGAGAAAAACGTCCGGTCAGTGTCGTTGTCAATGAATCAAGCGGAAGGAATGAAATTTTCATGAAATTATATCAGGATGACGTTCGTTCATTCATCATTATTGTTATGATGTGCCTTCTATTCCCATTTCATGCAAATGCCCAGCACGGGATTGTTCAAGATGATCCGGTGCTGGCACCGAAAGCGGTCGTCGCACCGACAATCGATGGAAGAGGTGATGATGCGTGCTGGCAAAACGTTCCCTGGCAGGGCATGATGCAGGTATGGATTGATTATGGAACAACAGTAGATTCTTCTGACTATTACGGAAGATACAAGGTTGTCTGGTCATCGACGACAAACTTGCTGTACTTCCTCATGGAAGTTCATGACGATGTTTTTGTGGATGGCTATAAACCGACCGGCGGCGGTGCGATCTATGACTATGACATCTCAGAGGTTTTCATAGATGAGAATGCATCGGGCGGCGAGCATCGCTATGATGGTCCGGCGACAAATGCTGAAAACGCTTTTGCATATCACATGTATGCGGCCTGTCCCGCAGATGGACAGGTGACAACGGCATGGCAGGTCGACGATATGGCGGGAACACAGCAGGCCAGCGCGCGTGCAAATTATACTTCGCACTTCCCGGAATATGCATTACGGAGAACCGGTCAAACGGCGGTCAGAGAGTTTTCTCTTATCGTCTATAATGACACATATACCGAGAGCAATAAGGCGGCAGCAAGATCGCAATTGGCGGCCGGTAAAGAGATGGGAATATCTGTTGCCTATTGCGACAACGATGGCCTGAACGAAAATCCGAAAGTCCGGGACCATATGTTCGGGTCAGTTTGGGAAGCCGCTCCCGGCAACATGCATTGGATGAATGCCGATGGTTTTGGACATGTAACATTAGCCGCGGAAACGAGCACCGGCGTTGCAAACAGGCAGCCGATCTCTGCCCATGTCATGAAATTGTATCCCAATCCGTCTTCCTCTTCTTCAAAAGTAGAATTAGAAAATTCCTATCGCGGCGAAGTCTCGATCCGGCTCTATAATTTACTGGGACAGGAGATCTCCCGGACGTCCGCTTCAAAATTAAACAATCAATTTGCCGCTACGCTCCAACTGCAAAAATTGCCCCCGGGCATGTATTTTATCCAGATGAATATGGGGCATACCGTTTATAGCGAAAAATTATTAGTGACGTCCAGGAAATAGGAAAAGGACTACACACCTCAAGAATAATATTAAGCTCCGGCATTTCAGCAGTCATGGGACAGTGTTTCTGTGATCGGGAATCTTTTTTTGGATTTATCCGGGAACGCTGTTCGTTCTTCAATAAAGAAAAACCTCTCTTTTTTCCGTGCCGCGTATTCCACGTCAACTATTGCGGGAACAAAGAAATGACAATACCAAATTCCAAGTATCAATCGAATGACTGCGCTATTCAGCAGGAATGAGTACCGGCGGGCAGAGGTATATTCGATTAGGACTTGGAGACAAATTTTTTTACTTTTAATTCTTATTAATCCTTTTTGCGGTAAAAAAGACGATGAAGGCGTTCAGCGAAAAAAAACGGTTTGAACAATGGGTGATCTGGATTCAGGAAGGCATTCTTCTTTTATCCTGCTTCCTGTATTTGCTGTACGTTATCCATCCTCTCTTGATGATCGAAGTTCAGTCCCCTGCATTCCTTGACACAGCGGATTTTCTGAAAGATTTCCTGGTTATTCCCGGCGGCTTGACGGACTGGATGTCGGCGTTGATCATGCAATCCTGGTTTTCTGATTTGATCATATCGCTCGTGCTCACCGCCGGGTTCTGGCTGGTCATGGTGCTGACGAAGTTATGGATGTCGACTTTATTCAAGAGGCGCCCGATCCATACATTCCACCTGATCCCGATGGGATTGTTTCTTGTTTATTATACTCAATTTGATACCCGTTTGAGCGTCATGATAGCGCTCATGATAAATCTCCTTGCGCTCAACATAGTTCTGCGGTGGAAATCTCAGAACCGGATTCTCCGTACGGTTTTGTGTCTTGGCATATCTCTCATGCTGTTCTGGATGACGGGCGGCGCATTTTTCATTTTCGCGGCGCTTCTTGGAGTGGATGAGCTTTCCCAAAAAAGATTTGTCAGCAGCGCTTCGGTCCTTATGGTCTCCGGGATCCTTCCATATCTCGCCGCTCATTCTGTTGTTCTCGTCCCTCTCAAACAGGCGTATGTTCATAATCTCCCGTTCGAAATGCCGACGGAATTATGGTACACGGGATATCTGATTCCGGCATTTTATCTCCTGACATTCATTTTCGTTTCGCTCGCAGGATTGGTAAAGATTCCGAAACTCATCAAAAAAAATGAAAACCTTGCCCCACTTTTAAAAATGGCAGCGGGGACGATATTGATTGCCGGTTGTACCTATGGACTTTCCCGGGAATCGCTCAACGAAATTAAGCGCCACGTCCAGATGGTGAATCGGGCGGTCACCGAGGAACGATGGTCCGATGTCCTGGCCATGACGAAATATAGTTCGAACGAATCGCCTCTCATCCTTTGCCAGTCCAACCTTGCATTGTACGAGACAGGAAAACTGCTGGACAGTATGTTCGCTTATCCGCAGTCGAAGGGATCACAGGGACTGATCATGAATCAAACGTGGTCTCTCGCCTGGCCGGAATATGCGAGCAATATCAGCTGGAGACTTGGACTCGTCAATGATTCACAGCATTGGGCGCATGAGGCAATCGAACACAACGCTGCCGCACCTGATCTTTTAAAGAGGCTTGGGAAAATTTATCTGGCCAAGGGGAATCACGAAGCTGCGAAACGATATTTTCTCAACCTGAAAAATGTTCCATTCCAGGGACCGGCCGCTGACCATTACCTCCGGTTGATTGGGAATCCGTCCGGCCTTGCAGCAGATCCGGAATTCAGGCATATCCGATCGGTCATGCCGGCAGAGGACCTGATTTCGAGGACCAAATCAGCTTCACCGAAACTGGATCTTTTGGTAAATCGCAACTCGATTAATAAAATGGCTTTCGAATATATGATTGCCAATCTTCTCCTGACCGGTAATATGGGAGAACTCTTAAATCATCTGGAGGATTTTCATTCCTTTAATTATAACCGGTATCCGCGGCATGTCCAGGAAGCAGTGCTTTTTGTCGCATCGATGGACCCGAAATTCAATCAGCAGATTCTCCAGGATGTCGTCGAACAGGGAATCTTCCAGCGCTTTATGGAATACCGCCGCATCCTTTATGCATTCAAGGGGGATAGAACCAGTGCCATGCAGAATTTGAGAGGCCGGTATGACGATACATTCTGGTACTATTTTATGTTTGTCAAGCCCCCCACCCGGACGTCGGAGAGTCAAAATGAATTTCAATAATATTCTCAGGATGGGATCCTGGTGGATCTCGTTCTGTGCGGTCGTCTTTTTTAGTGCCGGATGCTCCCGTTCCCCGGAGGGAAGGACAGACATTCAATCGGCAAACCGGGGGGCGGTCATCCAACCGGACTATTCCGGTCTCCTCATCCCGCCGAATATTGCACCGTTAAATTTTTTAATAAAAGAAGCAGGACAGGATTATTTCGTACGCATTCATTCCTCTCATGGAGATCCCATCCGGATTCAGAATCGAACCGGCCATATCCAGATTCCGATCAAGGACTGGAAGCGCCTTCTCGGAGAAAATGCCGGGCAGCCGCTCACCGCTGAGATCTTCGTCAGGAATCAATCAGGCAGCTGGCTGAATTACACCCCGATCGTCAATCAGATTTCGCAGGATTCTATCGACGGCTATCTCGCGTACAGGAAGTTCGGATCTCTCTATAATCTCTTTAAAAAGATGGGAATCTATCAACGCTGCCTTGAAGATTTTTCTGAGAAGCCGGTCCTGGTGAACAAGCTGACCCAGGACAATTGCATGAATTGCCATAATTTCTATCAGAATAAAACCGACCGGTGGCTTCTCCATCTGCGCGGCGGCCCGGGGACTTCGATGCTGCTGGTGACCGACGGCAAAGCGAAAAAAATTGATCTCAAAACAAAGTTTAACGGACCTGCTGCGTATCCCGCATGGCATCCGTCGGGCGAACTGATTGCCTTCACCGTGAGCAAACTGCGGCTGTTCTTCCATGAAACAGGCGAATGCCGGGATGTACTGGACCGGTACTCGGATATTATTCTTTATGATATTCCGACCAATACGGTAACAACAACACTGGACATCTCCAGTCCGGACCGGATGGAAATTTGGCCCGCGTGGTCTCCCGATGGAAGAACTCTTTACTTCTGCAGCGCTCCGAAGATCGAGACATTCGAAAATCCGGAAAATCCGAGCGATATCGCCTACGATAAAATCCAGTATGATCTGATGCGGATGGGCTATGATCCTGTTCAAAAGACATGGGGAAAGCTGGAGACGGTCATATCGGCAAAAGAATCCGGTTTGAGCATTACAGAACCGAGAGTATCGCCGGATGGACATTTCCTCCTGTTTACCGGAGCCGCATACAGCCAGTTCCCGATTTATCTTCAGACCGCCGATATCTATATGCTGGACTTACGGACGGGGAAATGGAAAAAATCGGAAGCGAACAGCGACCGTGCGGATTCATTCCATTCATGGTCGAGCAGCAGCCGATGGATCGTCTTTTCCAGCAAACGCGACGATAATATTTTTACAAGGCCCTATTTCAGCCATATCGATTCATCGGGCAGTGCCTCCAAGCCGTTTGTGATGCCCCAAGAAGACCTTGTATCGCAGGAAGTATCGCTCTCTGTCTATAATGTTCCGGAGTTCGCGAACGAACCCGTGAAGATGAGTCCCCAGGCGCTCTCGGATGCTGCGTTTTCGAAACCGGAAGAAATGTTGACGGCGAAATTGGATCCGAACGTTCTTCTGCAGAGAAAAAACATTGCACCAAAATCCATTGCCGTCGATGGTGGATCGAAAAAAATGAAAACGACAAAACGCTAAATGAGTATATGAGATGATTCAACGTTCAATCGAGCTGCACCCCGCATATAAACTCTTTATTACATCGCTGCACGATCATTTATTTCTCAGTGCTTCGATCACCGACCGCCGTGCTGATCCGGAAAAAACAACTGAAGAAATATACGGCAGAATCGCTGAAGTCCTGGCCGCTTCATCGAGCCAGATTATACATGAGCGCTGCTTCACCAGAGTGGAACTCCAGCAGCAAATCCAGAAAGCACGTACCGGTGCATTGAGCAGACATGGAATGCAGGTCGATACGCCGATGACATTTGTTGAAGGAGAGTCCTGCGTTGAACATGGGATTGCCGGATTTCAGATCAGAGCAGTAACACCCTCAGCGGGCACCAAAGTCAGGACTATCGTTGATGACGGTATTCCCAAAGGACGGGCATGGAATGTGGATGGCGCGACATTTTATGTGCTTCAGAGTATGGACGGCGGCAATACCAACGGCATCGGTCATTCCAACCGCAAGGACCAGTCGGAAGCAATGTTTCGTCAGGCAGAACGGCTTCTTCGTACTCAAGGATCGACTTATCAGGATGTCGTGAGAACATGGATCTATATCTCGGATATCCTTGATTGGTACGATGATTTTAATGTGGTGCGGAATCGGTGTTATTCGGAATACGGAATTATCGGAACTGCGGACCGACACGAACATGCCGAGCAGATATTTTTTCCCGCAAGCACGGGTATAGAAGGAAGAAATCCGCTCGGGCGTGCTGCGGTAATGGATGTATTCGCCGTTCACCACTCACCTGAAAGCACCACCAAAGTCCGGCCTCTCTACGGTACGAAACAGCGGTCGCCGTTTCGGTATGGCTCGGCATTCTCACGGGCGATGGTTATTGAAGACGACAAATGTAAATTGATACTCGTCTCGGGCACCGCTTCCATTGACGAGGACGGGAAAAGCGTTTTTATCGGTGATTCTGCCGCCCAGATCAAACAAACGATGAGCGTTGTGTCGTCATTGATCGCTCCGGAAGGGGCCGTTTTGCAGGATCTCTGTGAAGCGACGGTTTTCTTAAAACGTAAAGAAGATTTCCTTCTCTATCAGAAGATCGTTGAGGAAATCGGAATTTCCCAGGCGCCGTCGATCAATGTGGTTGCGGATGTTTGCAGAGATGAATTATTATTTGAAATCGATGCAGCGTTTCTTGTTGAGAAATAGTAGAGTCCGTCGCCCCGACGGACATTATCATCGCCCATTCTTGGAAATAGACTCTACAATCCGCACAGCATGAATCCCGGTGATCGTTTTATTTTTTCGGGCGAGAAGCGGGTGGTATCATATCATTGACGCGATAATACACCACTAGTTGTCCATAATGTTCGCCCGAATGTTCAAGAGTCCCCATCCAGCCGAAAGAACGGTGGGCCATCATATTGGCCCATGGAAATTTAAACTCGCTTGTTAATCCGCTGTCGCCTTGTGCTTTGATAAGTTCTGCGCCATCGTTCACTGCCTGCTTCAGATAGTTCACGATGGATTCTTTCGTCACGTAAAGTTTTTGCAATGAATCTTCGTTCCAGGCAATTCGAACTGATATTCCCTTGAGTGCGTTGATCATAATATTGTTATCGTATGCAACATGCAGGATATTCTCACCGAACGTCCGTTCGTCTTTCTGGGCTTTAAAACCGTATTTTTCTTCAGGAAAATCTTCTGCCATAGCGATAAGCTTGTTGCCGATGTCGTTCCAGCCCCATAATAATTCCTGAGATGGACCTGCTGCGGCCTTGGGTGGTTCGGCCGGCTTTTTATCCTGTGCGGATACGAATGTGAAAAGGAACGTTGTGAGTGCAATAACGATAATCGTGCAAATAATTTTACGCATATGTGCTCCGTGCATTTGAGGTGTATAATTTGTTAAAATGATTTTGAGCTGCCCCTCTGGTGAAGTCATATTCAATGTAAGTTTTTTGTTTGATTTATGCATCAGCAGCATCAACGTTAATAGTTTGGATTTAAAATTACGTAATGAAATAAATTATTCGTATGAAGGCCTTGATTTTGAGTTGAAGAAGAAAGATATTGCTCGCAGCGAGGTAGTTCAAGAACCGGCGGATTTCATTCTCTTCCATTTCGACAGGGTGGCGTTTATGGAGAACAAGAATAAATCACTTAATCCATTACAGGCAAACATTTTCAGTTCTGGTGCACGGGTGTTTTATGTACACAATATCGAGCATTTGATCCAATAATTTCAGTGCCATAGTCGAGCCCTGTGTTCCTTGTCAATGGTACTCAATATTATATATTTTATCTATAATTAATGTCTAATATGCATGCTATATAGACTAATTCTATCTAATACATAGTTAGGCAGAAACGTTAATTATTGAGAAGTACAAATCGACAACTAACAAATATGAGTACAAGTTATTAACCAATATCGTGCTGTTTGTGGGTTTCTGCCTAACCAGCGCATGAAGCTGACGCAATAAGCGTGGGTACGTTAAGCATTGCGGGTGGTGGTTTTACGTTTTTATTATTTACTATTCAGTTTCTCGTTGGTTGGTTGCAGCTTAATTTAGTTGATAGCGTGAACTCATTTCTTTTTGTGTAACATTAAACTTGGTCACGGCGCAGCTTATGCGCATGCCGTTAGGCAGTGTGTCGAAAAACATTCATAGTATTTAAGGATTACTTTATGAAAAACCAATTCTTCAACAGTAATCTTTTCCTTAACCTCGTCAGAATATCTGTTGTAATTAGTGGAATGTT
>Ga0105104_10000145_pt1 | contig 49857 bp, 65 predicted proteins | sample PPLLaktember2015_3_FD_87034 | JGI IMG/M metagenome (GOLD analysis project Ga0105104, IMG submission 87034) | Freshwater sediment microbial communities from Prairie Pothole Lake near Jamestown, North Dakota, USA - PPLs Lake P7 Core (6) Depth... | ecosystem: Environmental > Aquatic > Freshwater >... | reverse complement strand
GAAAGCCCTTGCGGGGAGCTGGGGAGTTTATACCCTCCAGCTCTTTTTTTGCCTTGTAGTAAACCTTTAAAAAGGACTCAGCTGCTATTGCTGCCAGGTCAAGCCCTTCTATAATATTTTTATCAGCAACTCTCTTTGCCATAGCTTAGACTTTTTCGGTTTCCGATTGTTCCAATAAATCTTCGATAGGCTTACCCAGGTGTTCGCTTATCACCGAAAGGCAACCATAATTGGTGAGCATTTCGGAATCTTCGTAAAACCACCGGCGGACCGAGCTGGTGGACTTCTTGGTTGCTTTTGCTATTGCGTAAAGCACATCATCATTTTTCCTAACCTCCTCGTTAATGTGCGCTTTTAGTTTTGTGGTTATCATATATTGTTATTATGTTTGCAGTACAAATATAGGTACAAAAACAATAAAAAGAACAAAAGTGATAAATATTATCATTTTTATTTTTTCACATGACAATGGGCGAACCTGAGAACTTAAATTTTATTGCAGAAAACATAATACTGATCCGTAAGGCCTGGAAGAAAACCCAGACCGAGATGGGTGAGTTATTAGGCGGAGCAACTAAGGCCATGATACGTTCTTATGAAAAAGGTCATGCTTATCCTAACCGTTTAGCACTTGAGATATTAACTGAACTTACCGGCTTTTCGGTAAAGGAATTGGAGGCTAATAAAATCAATATTAAAGACATACAACCTGTAGATACATCTTATGTGGTTGTTGATGTGAAAGGCGTAACCGAAAAAGAAGCTTTACAAAAACTTGTCGGTGAGATTATAGAGAGACTTGTGAGGGTGGAAGCTGGTCTAAAAATTTTTAGTCAGGAATGGGCCAGCTTTAAAGCTGAAAAAAATAAATCTTCTTTCAGTGATGAGGCTCGGAGTCTTTTAAAAACCATTGACGTGGAAGCCGACAGAATGTTTTCCGAATTACAAAAGAAAATACAATAGGCTTTTTTGGGCCTTTAATATGACCTTTATTTTTTGCTTTTTTCATTACAGAAATGGGGGTTTCTGTTTAAAAAGGAATTGGAAAGATAATAATTTTTACTAAAAAAATTAGTAGGCATTAAAAAAATTATGGCGCAGACATTCGGGAAAATGGGAAATAGGCTGTCGAAGGCCCGTACACCATAAACCTAAAGCCTACGCCATAGCGTAGGCGATCAGATTTTCCGGTGTACTTGTTAAATTTCGACATTTATTTCCCGGTAACTATCGCCAATATTTTTCGACTACAATATTAAAGTAATTAACATTTATAATACTTAAATGTGAAAAAAATATTTTGTGAAGAATAATGTTTTTTAGTATAGAATAAAAAGAATATATGATGGTGAGGAGTAAAAAATTAGTTTTCGTCATCTCGTAAAACCACTACATGAAAGCTATAATTTTTTGCCTGTTGATGATAAAATGTTCATTGTTATTCGGACAGGATAGCGCATGCTTTAAAAAGACGTTGGATAAGTTTACAGATGTAACTACATATAATTTAAGGGATATTATCAAATTGGACGAAAAAACAACCTTTTATGCAATTGCAGGAGGGAAAGGATCTTCCAAGGCATCGTTTACAATTTTTTTTGATTGCCCTGGCATTGTCAGTGTGGATGAAAAAAGCTACGCATTATTATTGTTTGCGGATGGAACAAAACTGAAATTAGGAAACAGTTCCTCTTATAATTTGGATGGAAGTTTTATGATTACTTTTTGGGATAAGGCATTTTATAATAAACCGTTAAAGGAATTTTTATCTAAAAAAATTAAAGGAATTAGATTATCCGGGTTTTCTACTACTTATGATGTTGACCTTACCAGTGAGGTATCTGATGAGTTTTATAGTGGTGTTACATGTCTATATAATGAATGGAAAAAGGAAAAATAACCAGCCCATCCTGACAACCAGGATAACCAATCAAGTACCCGGGCTTTTAACTTCTTGACCCAATATCAAGAGGTTTTGCCGTTAATAATGCCGTTAATAATGAAACTAATATTAAAACTATTCATATATCAAAACCCGCTACAGGCAAGGGTTTCAGGTTTTTTAATCGCCTAAAATGTGACTACGGATCAAGAGGTTATAGGTTTGAATCCTATCGAGGTCACAAAGACGAAACTCACTCCCGGAGCGGGTTTCAAAGGAAATTAAAAAATTATTCTTGCCTTGTAGTATTGATAGAGTTAATAAAAAGGTTAATAATTCTAAAAATCTACAAAGAATGATTTCACTGCACAACGGCTGTTGGATCTCCGATCCCAGCGTTAACCCAGCTAACTGGCTGACTCAATCTGCATCAGTCAAACGTGATTGGTATATCCAATACTATTTCCACGACCCTGAATATATAGACAAACCAATTTTAAGAAAGGGGAAGCTCCAGACTTTTCCCAATGGATTATTGGTGATTGTAAAGGGTATGAATAAATATACCACCTTGGAAAAGCGTAGAGCTATGACCAAAAACATTATTGCTGATGAAATCGCCGGCCTGAAGGAAGAGGGTTATAATCCAATCACAGATCAATATTTTGTACCTCCCGACATCACTTATGAAATAAAACCAACGACCCCATTCACCAAAGCTCTTAAGGCTGCCTATGATAAGTTAAAAGCTCCTGATGGATCGGGTTCCATTAAGAGCTGTTTAAAATACGTCACAATAGCAGCCGAACAGTTGCGGTTTAATTTCCTGGATATCCAGGCGGTAAGAAGAAAACATATTTATCTGGTGCTGGAACAGTGCGAAAAAAACAACGCCCGGTGGAGTGCCCAGCACTATAACCATTACCGGGCTTATCTTATGATGCTTTTTAAAGTCCTTCGCAAATTGGAGGCCATCGAAATAAATCCTGTCCTGGAAATAGATAAGATGCCAATAACCCGCGTGATCCGCCCGACACTTTCTATGGAACAACGTATCCAAATTGATAAACACTTGCAACAAAAGGATCCCGCTTTCCGCCGGTACATCCATATATTTTTCCATTCCGGCTGCCGAACAGCAGAGCTGATCCGGATGCAGGGCAAAGATGTAGAACTGAGTAACCAGCGCTTTAAGATCACCGCCAAAAAAGGAAAAGGCGCAGCGCACCAGGAATGGAGGGATATTAAAGATATAGCCATGGGTTTCTGGCAACAGGCAATGGAAAATTGCGGTCCGGAGGATTTTGTATTTAGTAGGGGAGTGGCCCCTTCTAAAGAGCCAGTCCTGCCTGAATATATAACCAAGCGCTGGAAAAAATTAATCAAAGTCGATAAAGACAAAGGAGGGCTCGGCATCAACATAGATTTCTATGCACTGAAACATCTTAGCCTGGAAGAAACAGCAAAATTTGAAGGGATAGAAGTGGCTCAGCAGCAGGCCGGACACGCTACACCGGTAATAACAATGATCTATGCTCAGGGGGAGAAGGCAAGACGAAAAGAAAGGATTAAAAAGTTGAATAATAAATTCGCTTAATCCGCCTCTTTACACGAATTATTCAAAAGTTCGGTATTATGATAAATTTCACGTCCACGGAGAAAAGCACCGCCAGTATGAGCCGCTAAGAAGTTGGGTAACAAGTTCGTTGGTGGTTCGACTATGGCTATAGGAACGAATTGGAAATCAATGTTATTAGTTACTCTACTAATTTCTCTTCATTCTGTTTAAGAAGCTTAAGTAATATTTCCGTTAGCTCAAACTTGAATTTTAAATTATTAATATTGTTAAGTTCTATAAGGGAAGCATCCTTTACTGTATGAATGTTTTTAGATTTTAAATAACCTAAGAGCCTTACGCTCATATCAAGACTTTCTATAGGCAATTCTCCTAAGGACCCAAAATTAATTTCCCCTTTATTCTTAACTGCAGGCTGATAAGGAATGTGATCAAATTCTTCAACTTTCCTGAGTCTTTTGTCAATTGCCCTAACCGAATATAATATTTCATTAAGTACGTCTTCTTTTGGTCTTTCCTCTTTTATTTCTTCTTCTGGAGTATTCAGCAATATTTCTTTAAACTTTTTTTCAAATTGAGGCCAGTAGGTATCAAAAACATTGGAAATAATATTTTCTTTTAAGGACCCTTCATTGAGATTATTATTTATTGTTCTAACTAACTGAAAAATACCGTCTTTCGTAGGGAGGGTATGATTAAATTGCGCCAAGGGGTCTTTGACTTCATTGGGTTTTAAATCTATTAAAAAAGTAAACACTCGATTGGATGATAATCCTTTTGCTAAAGCGCCTGCCTCAAAAAGTATCCATGGATTATTTAGATTTGATTTAGTTAAACAAACTATTCCATTTTGTGTGTTCGATAATTGATTTGTTATTTCTGAGAACCATACAGATCCCTTATCTATATCTTTTGTGGATAGCCATGGATCAATTGCTTGTAAAACACATTGACTCCATACATTTAGTAACTCTGCAACCTGCCTACTTCGTTCCCCTGACCAACTGATAAATACTTTCATAATTTATGGTTTACTTTTTTCTGTCTGTCCGGGAATGAAATCCAATCTTTATAGGTTATACGCTTCAAACGAAGTAGTTTGATAACCTTTGCCGCATTCGACTGCAAATTCGCGCGGAAAAATGTGCCCAGTTTCTGGATCTCTACATAACTCTAATGGCATCCAGAATAAAATATTGATAATTATAATCAGTACGGACACGCGGATTAGTAATTTTTAATACTATATGTTCCAGTTTCTTATAAATAGCATGAAATACAACTGGGATAACGATAATACACGTAAAAATCCATATGTTAAAAAAGTAATCTCCATAAGGTAATAAAAAATGGGCTCGACAACAGCCCATTTTGCATTAAATAACCTGCTTATACGTTTTTAGCTTTAATAGTTTCTTTTCGTTGTTGAAATATTTAGTGTAATCATCTTCATAAAGGTTGACCACCTTGGCAAAATCACTTTCCGAATAATCATATTCCGCTTTAATTAGCATAATACTTTCTGGCAAAATATTAGGGTAATCGACTTCAACAAATCCAGTTTCATTTTTTCTTTCCCCTTTTCTTCCTAACTCTACCATGAAATATTTATATGTAGATTCTGAAATCTTGTTAAGCATTTTTGCTCTACGAATAATGAAAGCTTTTGAGACCCCCCAAAATGACTTTATCATCCCTAATTTTCCATAGGTAAGAGATGTTAAATCAGATATACAATTTTTAGCAGGCATTAAAAATTCAGAAGCAAAATTGTTTGCTTCATTTTCCACATCTCTCCAAGGTTCTACATCGCAAGGTATATGGAGGCACAAGTGGGCAAGCTCATGTGACACCGTGAACCTGATTCTATCATTCGATAAATTTCTATTAATAATAATTACTGGGTGTCCGTTATCGGAATATGCAGTTAAACCATCAAACCTTTCTTCCTTACAATCATAAAAGTAAACTATAATCCCTTCTTCTTCTATTGTCTTAATAATGTTCTTTACAGGGCCAGAAGGCACTCCAAATATTTCCCTTACCCTAATTGCCGCTGATTCAGGAGTCCAGCCTTCCGTAATATTAAACGCATAGCGTGGATATTCCTTTAATTCAATGCTATCAAGAATTTTATCAATGGATTTAAGAATGATTTTTATTTGTGCAAATATCGTATCTAATGTTTTTTGTTTAATTGATGTTCGTTTTCTGAAATATATATTTGAAAATGGAGTTCTCAAGTCCTGTTCAAAGAAAAACTCAATAGGATAACCTAATATTTTAGAAATCTTTGTTAGGGTATTAGTAGATACGTTCAATTCTCCTTTTTCTATTCTCGAGATAATCGATTGATGAACATTATCCAAAAGATACGCTAAGTCCTTTTGTGTTAAGCCTCGGGATTGCCGTGCCAGTTCAATCATTTTAAAGTTTGGTTGTTTACTCATAAATGCTTTGTTTACTTATTTACTTTTGTTTTTTTTGACTTTAACAACACCTTCTTTAAGTTTTGGCTTGTTTTCAACGTTTTTAATTTTCACGTATAGAGAGTTTTCTTTTTGCTGTAATACTGAATTTATATTAAAAGCCCATTCAATTTTATCCACCCTAATACATACTGCAAAGATGCCAGTTGCATTAGGGTAGCCATCATCTGTTTGATAACCTAAAAATATATTGGCCTTATCTGATTGACCTGGCTTAAAACATTGGTTTAATATTATATCGTTTTCTGTGGTTTCGATATTTGAAGGCATTAAATTTTCGTAAAGCCGCTTCAAATAGATATATTCTCCAGAATTAGTAGTAAGTTTAAAGCGTCCGGTAGTTGCATCCTTGCAGTTAAATGGCATATTAGTAATAAAATAATCTCTAATAAAACTGCTGATGGCTACGGAGGGTAAGTTTCTATCCATTGCATTCGGCTTGAAAACGGTGAAAACCTTTTGATGAAGATTTTGAAAAGCATATTCGACTGCATCTCTATAGGTTCTTAACAGTGCAATGTTATTTTTTTTGAATTTATTTTCACTTGGGGTTGCTTTTTTTTGGTAATCCGAATCATCAAAAAGCGTTTTGATAATGCTCATAATTAAGTTAACATTTTATAATGGGTTAATAGATTAGCACAAATATAGGTGTTTTGCATATTTTTATTGAAAATGTGCGGATATTTTTTTAAAAAAAGTGTGTGGGCGGAATTACTGTAAATTTTTCATATTTCCTGTTTTAGTCCAGGACTTAATTAAAAAAAGCCCTGGACTCCCCAGGGCTCCGATCAGGCCCGATCTATGATATCTGTATGCATACAAAGTATGACAGGGATCCGGATAATCCCGGTTGAAAACCTCTGAATTTTCAGTTGTTTTCCTTACCTGGTAATTAATAAGGATTCAATACTCCCAGCTCCGGCAACTTTTCCCATTCATAAGGTTCGTTTTTTTGCTTATTATCCTCTCGCGATTTTGGGCTGCGTATTGTGTAAACTGTGTGATATTTAAATTCCCCGATAGGTATTTTATAGTCAAGTATCGCTCTAAATTCTTGTTCAGGCAGATCAATGCCTACCCATTTTTTAGATAATTCCAATGGTAAAAACAGAGGCATGCGCCCTTTATTGTCCCCGCCATTATGAATATCAATCATAGGGCCGATGGCGTTTGTCGTTATAAGAGTGTAAGTAAACCTCTTTATCACTTCCCCGGTTTCTGTGTCCGGCAGTTCAACAACTGAATACAGCCCTGGCAGAAAAAAGAGCGCCTGGTTTGCAAGCTGTATAAAATAGGGTACTTTCTTTTTCCATCCCTTTATTTCCCTGTGTTCGTAGATCCCGGTAACCGGGATCAGGCAGCGGCGATTCCTTATTTTGTACCAATAAGATTTAGGATCATCCAGGATCCTTTCACTGCGGGCATTCAGCATAGAGGCCCGCTGTCTTAAAAAAGCCTTTTCTTCTTTCACATAAAATGGTATACAGCCCCACTCCATCGACCTGCAGTGCAATTGTTTGTCTACCGAGTTTTGATAAATTATTGGGTGCTCTCCATAAGAATGGCCCATAATATGTACCGTCTGCTCAAAATCAATTACCAGCTGCTGATCAAAGACCAGGTCGGGGAAATAGTCTGAAAGTTGCCTAATGTTAATAGTAAATGAAATATCGTAACACATATTTAAGTTTTTCGATGACTCAAATTTAATCCTTAAGTTTTTGAGTCGTTACTATTTCCTTTAATTTTAAAAAATGGATCCAGTACTCATAACTTTCGACCACCAGGGGAAGCATTATAAAGGCCAACTTGTCCCCGTAATGGGAGCCGGCAGCTCGAACGAGTTTCACCTTATGATTGATAATTACTACTGCGGAAGGCTCCGCTATAGCGACCGGTGGGTGTTCGATCCTACCCCAAAAACAGATTCGTTTGTGGAGCTGACTGAATATTTTGGGGAATATGTGACGGCGTGGTATTGCTAAAAGAAAAAACCCGCTAATAATAGCACAGAACAACCTCCTTGTTTTAAAGTTTGTTTCAATTTTGTATAAACTTCTGTCCAATCTTCTCCATAAGTTCCAAAACTTGCAGTCTTATCTCTGTGCCTGTAACAAACACCTTTGATGTTCTTTTTGTCAACAATAATTTCTAATTCACCATAACCCCAAGTTTTGTGCTCGATAATGTCTGGTATAGATAATAAAAAGTCTTTCTTTGTCATACAACCGTTTACATTTTATCATGGCAGCTTATTCAAATCCTGCCAGGGAATTTTTACAGCTCTACCGACATAAGTTCGCTACCCAATTTATGTATTGCAGTTTCGATTTTTTTTACCTGGGCCTGACGGGGTTTTTTTAATCCAGAAGCATAATGCTGGAATTGCTTTTGATTTATTCCCGTCATGCGTTCCAATGCCGCATTTGTAAATATTTTTTTATAATAGCTTAAAAAGCTTTCCGCATCAAATTTGAAAAGTATTTCATAATTCCCGGTTAAAATATCTGGAAGGTTTTCCTTGTTGTTATACTTCTTTAATAAATCTAAACCTGTTAAAGCTGACTGTTTAGCATCTTCAACTGTATCGCCGTGACCATATATGCCAGGTACATTTTCAGCATAGGAACTAAAGGAATCATCGCTTCGCTCAATGATTATTTTTATTTTTTTTATTTTTTCGATTGGGTTTGTTTTATGTTGTCTATTCATGGTTCGTTAACTCTTCGTTTATTTGCCCCGAACAAATGGGCTCTTCTAAACCCATTTGTTTTAATCGAGCAACGAGATACCTCATATCTCTGATTTCCATGAAAAGAAATTACTTGATTTTCATTTCTTTTCTCATTTTCATTTCTAAACCCTTAGCAAGTTCTTTAGCTCCGTGATAGGGAACAGGATATCTTTGCCCGTTTTTCTCATAAATATAATGGCCTTCTATTCTCAATAGGATCCAACCATTTTTCTTAACCAGTCTGTGAAATTCTGAACTCTTCATTGCCTTTTTTTAATGTATTATTCATATTAAATCCTCCTTGGTTTAGTTAATAGTTTAGTTTTAATGTTTCGTTGACAAAGGTAGTAATAATTCTACCATTTACTTAAGTTTTTTTAAAATATTTTTATTTTTTTTAGTCCATTTTAAAAGAAAAAAGCCCGGGTAGAAACCCAGGCCGTTTAAAATCCAATATCCTATGAAAAACCGGCGCAAAGGTAAACCCTTGGACTGCCAGTTCCTAAACTATTTCCGATGCAGTTCTGAACAGAGATTTAACCCGTGCCCGGTTATAATTATTTTCAGGTGGCTGGCACATAGGGCAGGAACAAGGTTTGCCTGTTGAACGAAATGCATGGTGATTGCCCGTTGACCCGGTAAGTCCATAAATTTGTAGCCTCCTTTTAAATTTTAGCATTTTTAATTCATGCCTGCGAGCTTTGTTCATCGGGCAAATATAAATAAAAAGCCCTGCTATTACTAACAGGGCCTCGCCTTACAAAAAAAAATATTATTTCTCTACCCCGAACGCGCATACAGTATGAGCGCCATAAAAAGCGCCGCGAAAAGAAGGACAACAGCTGCGCTTATCAGCCAGGCATAGGATTTTTTTTCTTGTATGGGTTCCGGGTAATCTTCATCTGCAAACGGTTGATCTTTCATTGTTACACTTTTAGATTGTTGCCCTGTCATTTTTCTTTCCCCATGCTGCTACCGAAATAAAAGCCCAGGGTAAATTCAATTAGAGACTTCATAAGCTGGAGTATCGCATCGTCTTCTTTTTCTGTGAGCAACTGAGTTTTAAAGGCAATGACATTATCTACAACAAAAATTCCGCACAGCATGGTAGTAATGAGCAAAAATAAAAACATCACCTTTTCTTGTGCAATGAGTTTGCGGGTAAAATAAAGCACACTGCTTACCAGGCCAACGATAAAAACCATGGCTATTATTTGTCCGACCATTGGGTTATCTTGAAACATGGTACTGTTTTAATTCATGTACTTGGTGCCATATAGTATAAGAAAATTCGCCGGCTGTATATCAGGTAGTACATTTACCTTGACCGTCGAAACTGCAGTAGCTCCGTCGTTGTCGGTAATTGTTAGCCGGTATTGATAGGCACCTTGCACAAGATCGGTAACGGTTGTCGTTGCTGCGTTCGGTGTAGTGATTGTACCTGCTGCCGGTCCGCTTACTTTTGTCCATGCATAGGTAGCAATCGTACCGTCCTTATCTGCCCCGCTTCCCCGCAAATAGATCATTCCACCAGGCAGGATAATTGCAGTATCTACCCCGGCGCTGGCGAAGGGTGCTTCATTAGAAGGCGGCGGAGTGGACGCGCCATTGTCCAGTAGCAATATTGAACTCCATATTGGTATAACGACTGAATTATTGTACACTGTCATTGCCGGATCGTGCTTGCTGAAAGAAGTAAAGCTGGCAGTTGTAAGCCTGCTGGAAGGGTTGCTATAAAGAGTGACTGCCTTTGCCGGCACTGCTTCCATGGAGCGCATATCATGGCCGCTATTGGTCCGCCAGGTGCTTATTGTCATATCAGGCGGGAATGTATAAGCTCCGCCCTGGGTAGGTGCATAGTACCAGTCGAAGCCGGCTGCGAGCTTCATCCTTACATAGTTTGAATCCATGTAAGCGAATGAGTTTAGGGCCTGGCCGATTGATTGGCCGGTGTTATTCAAACCGCTGTTCGTGTATCGGGCTACGAACTGAGAACTTGTGTAAGGGTAAAAGCTATTGCGCTTTATTACATTACCTGTCAGTGGTCCATACTGTTTTTGATTTACATTAATGGCAATCTCCGAATTAAAAACAGTATTGTTTATCACGGTATCACGGATCGGGTTATTCAACTGTATAGCCATGCCAGGAATGTTAGAAATCGTATTACTTTCACAAATGATATCGCCGCTTTGATCATCCAGGTACAGGCCTACCACGTCAATACTTCCGCCTGAGCTACCGAGCGGGGCGCCTATGGCATTGGATATAAAATTATTTTTTATCTGCCTGTTCGTGTAGCGGGTTGTTGCAAGGTTCTGATTGGCAACAAATGTATATATGCCACCGTTATCGTCGAGCACATTGCAAAACGAATCTGTGACATTGCGAAACACTTGAACGTTGCTTCCCTGAAATTGTATTGCTCCGTTGCCGGTCATAATAACGGTATTGCCAGTAATGTTTACAAAGTTCTGCGCTCCGTCGGCGCTTGTCCTTGCCACTATACCGCGCAAAGAGAATTCATTGTTGAACACTCCCATGCCTATAAGCTGGCCGGTATTGTGAATGTAGTTATTTGTAACGCTGATCCTTTTAGCCTGGTTATTGGAAACCAGTATAGCGCCATTGAAAGAATTATCAAACGTGTTGCCATCCACCAGGGCGTCATTGCTATTCCATATATAGACTGCTTTTGTGTTATTATTGAAGTCACAATTTTTTACCTGTATATCAGTAGCTCCGTAGCTTTCTATGCCATACAGTCCGCTGCCTTCTACAGATAAGCCGAGAACCCTTATGCTGCTCATTCCACCCAGTTTAATAACGGTATCGACATAGCTTGCTTTGATCACCAGGGTAGAAGGATTGACGGTTGAATAAATCCGCATCTTGTTTGTTGACGAGTTAAAATACCATTCTCCTTGCGCGTCCAGTGATCCAGCGTACCGCTGCAGAAAAAAACCGTTGCCATTTTTCCCGTTCTGAGAACCGGCATTCTGTCCGTTATTGATCGGTTGCGTGTTGTTGGCAGTTGTGAGCACACTGCCGGACTGAGCGGTAACGGATAGCTTCTCAGCGACAAAAGTGTTTTTTCTTATCACTACTTCGGCCCCGGTATAGTTTGGTGTGCCGGTAAGGGATGAACTGGTAATAGTTGTCGGCGTTGCTGCCTGGTAGGTCATCCATGGAGTGCGGCCTACGTGTTGCGGTATACCATTAATGGTAAGGATATTGCAGTTTTTCTTTAGCGTCTTTGCTGGCGTACATTCCCACAAACTACCGGAAACATTGGTCCATCCAGTAAGCGAAACAAGGCCTGAAATAATTGGCTTCGCCCCTGTGCCGTATGATGCAATGATAATAGGCAATTGCGTTGTGCCGTTCCTGGTCATTATGATAGTGCCATAAAACGCGTCGCCTTTTTTAAACAGGATCGAGTCACCTGCTACAATGTTATTCATCATTGAATTAAGCTTGTCCAGTGTGGCCCAAGCTTGCGCGGGTGCCTGCCCGGTATTGCCATTGTTACCAGTGGACGAAGACATATAGTAATTCTTTGGCGCCGCGCTTACTACTGCTGCACTTAAAATAAACAGTACCGTTAAAAATTTTTTCATCTTGATCTTTTTAAAGAAGGAAGTGGTATTTAACATACCACTTTCCTGTACTTCTAACCTTCTAAACTTTGTCCGGGGTCCCAATCTTCATCATTGCAAGTAGCAAAGTATGCTTCCACAAACCTTTTCGCATCCTGAGCAACTTCCTTTGGATTTTTTAGTCGAAGCGCCGACATTGACACCATAAAATCCAACGTCGCTTTCTGAGCGATGGTCATTTCGCTTGCGGGTTCTGTACCAGTGAGTTTTTCTTCCTGAGTCATAAATTGTAGATTTATCTTGTTTTGAAATATAATACAGTGTGAATGCCAATATTTGCGGGATTGGTTGCCCAGGTAGGGCACTTCAATTTCAACTCCACGTAATCCCCTGCACTATAGTTTTCATTAATTGCTGTGCCGCTTACTGTGTACATATTGCCCGTTTGCCCGCCATTGAACAAGATGCCACTGGATAGTGCCAGGTCAAATTGGTTATTCTTACGCAGGTATATCGTAGCCGCTTCCCCACTTGATGCCAATGATGAACGAGTAGCAAATGTTACTCCTACAAGCGTACAATTAAACCCAATCGGGAACCGCTGATTATTTACCGCTTCGCTCATTGTTCCGCTCATTGTACCATAGTAATAAACTTTAGCGTCTGCGGGTGCAGGAAGCCGGAGTGGATCACAAACGATTGTAAAGATTGTGGGCGAAGCTGCCGGCGCTGCCGACGGGACCTGCCAGGTAGCTACGCCTGCGGTATCGGAAGTAAGGACCTTACCAGGGCCCTTGCCTGGTATATCCAGTTTCATTGTGCCGCTGACTAAGAAAGATCCACCTACGCTTGCGCCACTACTGCCGCCGCCTTCAATCTTTATGGAATCGTGCGCCGCGCCGCTTTCTTCCTTTTTCACTACCTTCAAAGGGTATGCGAAAATAACCGTGTCCTTGTAAGCAATGTTGTAACAGGTAGGAAAATTTTCGGTCCACGAACATAGATAAGGCGGATGCCAGGTCACACTATCCACACTCTTTTCTACTATAAAAACACCCGAACTTTGCGGCTCATGGTTGCAGGCACTTAGTACCAGGCAAAAAATAAGTAATTGTTTCATGCTATTGTTACTTTAAAGGCTTCATGGCCTGGTTTGAAATTTAAATCTTCCGCTCGCTGGCACTGCCGGATCTGTTATTTTATAATAGGCCATTGCATATTTAACGAAAATAGAATTCACCGTAAATTGAATATCGCCATCGGAGGAGTCCCAGTTAATCGCCGGGTTACTCATGCAGCCATAACTTAATGCACTCAACCACTCATTACCATTAGGTGTTGATACAATTAACTGTCCGTAATTGAGTACGTAATAAGGTTGTCCTATATCGGCCAGTATATCATTTGCCGCCTTTAGTGAAGCCATTCTGACTTTCTTCTGAAATGGTGCTGTCTGTGCAACACTGTCCCTTTCTGCTGAACTGGTTTGTGAATATGAATGCTGTGCAATAAACAGCAACAATATTGGCAGTAACTTTTTCATTATGATTATAGTTTAATTAATTTAAAATTGTCCAATCTGCTGACGAAGCCGTACCAGTTGCTACATATACTTTTTTATTTGTTGTGTCCACATATTGAATACCTACAGCCGCCGGGGTTGTCGCTGGTGCCGCTGTTCCGGTTAACGTCCGGGTAAGAATATATCTCACACCCCCGGAGGTAACAAAATAATTAGTACCGTCAAACTCAACTGCTCCATCCGAAGCTGTTGTAAGTACCGGCCCGGCGCTAAATTTTACAGGGGCGCCACCGACTGCCGCAACACCAGCTTTAAAGTGCAGGTAAGCTGTCGGAGTTGATATTCCAATCCCCACTTCACCTGTTCCCAATATGCTCATCTTAACAGCATTATTGGTAAAGAACCTCAATGGGTTGGCGTTTGAGGTGCCTATTACAAAGTTGTTCGTGTTGCCTGCAGCGATCTTGCCCTCGAATGTACCTCCTGAGACCGTACCGGACGTACTGCCACTAAGCAACATTTGCATTGTTGTTGTGGAACCAAGCGTATTGGTTATCTGTATTCCATCGTCTGTTACTGCTGAAGTTATAATCAGTTTTTTAGCCGGATTGGTAATACCTATCCCGACATTACCTGCTGTACTTACACCTATACCTATAACAGATATTGCATACGCCTGGTCTGCTATAGTTTGTGAAGTTGCCCCCGTCAAATGTGTGGCATCTGTAAACCCTGTAATAAGTGTACCTGCATTACCAGCAGAATAAGATAGATATGAACCAACCATTGCACTTGTCCACGTAGTGCCAGTACCAGTAATAGCAGTACCGGATTGTGCTGCTGTTCCTGCACTATACTGAACAGAATTAGCTATAAATGGAAGATATGGATAATAACCCCCTATTGTTGTTGAATTGGTTATAAACCTGTTATTACCACTAAAATATTGCCCTATATCAGTCCTTGCAATAGTAGCCGTAGTTCCTGTCCCTGGTAAAGTATAAGTCACGCCATCTGCGCCGTTGAGTATAATACTGTTATTTACCACCGGTGTTTTACCTGATGCTACCGTCCAGCTGCCGCTGCCACCTCCACCACCGCCACTTCCACCACCATAAAGGTTCTGCCATGCAGTTCCATTCCATTGGAAATATGAACTGCTGTCTGTATTAAAAGCCAGCATGCCTGACACGCCAGTTAAGGAAGTAATAACAAATGTGAACCCCGTTCCAGGCCCGATTGCTGCACTACTTAGAACGTCCCCGACTGTGTAGTTACCACCAGGATTTATTATTGCAATAGGACTGTTAACAGTGCCATCACTGGCTACATTTATATTTACAGTTGCATTTGATCCTGTGCCGCCTGTTAGTGGTACGCCTTTATATGACCCCTGCGTATAACCTGTGCCAGCAACTGTTACATTGCCAGTAAGAACACCTGTTGGTATAACAGTCATTTGCGCCGTTGTTACCCGTGGTGCCGGTATCGTTGCGCTTGTAGTGGTTGGGACATTTAAAATAACCCGCTGTTTATCGGACGCGCTTGTTCCACCAATAATTACGTTCCCATCTATAGGCACCAGTGAAATAGGGGGGCCGTTCGGGTAATTCGTTCCCCCTAATCCGTTATCATAAATTATCATCCTATCCAGGTTGTTGTTAAATTCTGTTTTAAAAACAATAGAAGGAACAACCGGCCCGACGCCTCCATAATTGCCACCTTGTAATGTCAATGGTTCATAATTAAATAAATACCAATCCCCGCTTTTTATCTTGGTAAAATAGCCGGTAGCAGCACTAACTGAATGATTCCCCACTGACGCTGAAAGGACACCATTAGGGTAAAAATTAAAAGAACCATTGTTACCTGATTGCATAAAGCTTTCATATAGCTGTGCCTTTGCGAAACGAATCGTATTTGAATCTATATACGTATAAGGTGCTACCGGGTCTGCATATCTACCTACCCATAAAGTTCCATTAAATGAAAATTTTGCTACTGGCCCCGGTGCGGTAGTAAATTGCAGGCTTTGAAGATTGACAAAACTCAAATTTTGATTGTTTGCGTTATACCTTCTGTTCGCATCCGTTTGTAAAAGATTTGTAGTTGCAAGGTTTACCGACGCTTTAATCGGTACAGAATCAACCGCTGTTCCTTCATTGTAAAATATATATTTTGTACCATCAAAATTCACTGAGGAACTATCATAGTCTTCATTAGAAATGCCACCCCCTGAAGGCGTCTGCCATGTAACAGGAAATTCAAGACCATTGCTGGTAAGGACCTGGCCGACAATTGGACTGCCTTGTATCTTCACCGTGTCATGCGCTGCGCCGCTTTCTTCTTTCTTTACTACATGCAAGGGCTCAGCAAATATTGTCGTGTCCCTGAATGCCAGGTTATAACAGGTCTGAAAATTTTCTACCCACGAACACAAGTAAGGCGGGTTCCAGGTAATGCTATCAACGCCGGGACCAGTAATGATGCCACCGGACCCGGAAGACTGCTTCCAAATATAACCTGTCCAGGCGTATAGGGATGGATTAATATAGGCCAGGGCGCCGGAATCTCTCACTGCCATCTTCGGAGTGTCCAGGCCGATAATAATGGTCCCGAACTTCATGTTACCTTGTTCGAAGCCGTAAGAGAATTGCACTTGCCGGGTAACGGTACTATCATAGGCGGGCGGTTTTGCTTGTCCATACGATAAAGCGGTAAAAAGGACCGCTACGATAAGAAGTGACAGGTAGTTATTCTGTAAACTTGAAACTCGTAGCAGCCAACGAAGGAACTTATTCATTTTAAAGATTTAAACTTGTCATAAATTTGTTACCTGCGGACTATCTTATAAAAACCGTCCGGGGTCCATAGAACTTTGTCCCCTTTTTTGGGATTTTTGTCGCACACTACAATTGATCGCCCGCCTACTTTAATTTTCTTTGTCATGTTTATACTTTTATAAGCACGTAATAAAAAAGAATATTTTGTGTCTCCGCTGTAAACTCCTTCATCGTAAGCATGAATAAATTGGGCTGCGGGTCATACCAGGCCCAAATCACTGAATTGTCCTTCGAGTGATCAGTGCTGTTGCTCCGCATTGATCCCAGTACCCGGTAGGCATATCCAAGGCTAAGGCCATGATTAACCGTATAGATTGTATCTGCGGCTGGTACGTCACCAATTGAATACAAGCCATGGCCTACAATATCGCCCGATACCGGGACCGTGGAGCTTGACTCTATTACTCCGTTAACCGTAAAGTTCCAATGGGTGCCATCCCAGGTAAGCCAAACTGTTGACCCAAAAGGCAGTACCAGTGTGCTTTTTGGCGTTACTCCGTAAAGAAGGGTACCGTTATCGAAATTTATTTGCGGCGCTGATCCTACCTGGCCAAAGTTTTGAAATACATGGTTGTAGCCTATCGGTAAGCTTACTCCTGCAGGGAACGTATAGTTGCCGGTCCCGGAAAATCTTACGAGCTTTCTCAGGTGCCCAGGCACATAGTCAATATTGGAAACTACGTCAACGAATCCGCCAAAGCCTTTGCCTACTACAGAATCGTGAACGGGGTTTGTGACAGCCTTCGGCGTTTTAAATATCCGCCACCGCTGGCCGGTATAAAATTTTGAATTGGTAAGCGTAAGCGTGACCCCTGAAAGTACATAGTCGTCGCCTGGCTGCAGGAATCCCAGGCCTTCCTGACTTACGCTTAATTGTTCTGCTGTCGATCCACCAAGGGCGCTGTTTACCAGTACAGATTGATCCGCTGCGGGAGTGTTTGGCTGTCCGTCACCTACCCGAAAGTAGATAGGGTCAAAGATTGTTACGATATCTTCCGACGGCTCCTGATCGTATTCATGGAGTAAGGTACCGCTGGCAGTGAACAGCCTTACAACATGCGTCACCTTGTCCAATCCGTTGAACGAAACACTGGTAGGGTTTGGATGCCCTGCGCCTGGTGTCGGAGTCCCGCCTGCGTTTTTTTCCAGGATCGTAAAACTTCCTACTTCGGCATCGGGGGCCGAAGCTTCGTATATCTTCGCTACCATATTTTCGTGTAGCGTAGGGTACGGGCTGACATGGTAGTTAATATTCATACTGTTTCGTGATCGAGAATGTGAACCGTTTCGACGGGCTCAGTTGAAAATAAATTTGTATCTATATCATAAGCAGTAACAACGCCAGGTGTAAGGGTGCTACCATCGTTATATTGCAATGAGCTTTGGTTTACCGAAGGCTGTACAGTTGTTACCCACCCGGCGTTAGGCCACCCCTTATGCCTGGTAGCTTCCCACTTGTCATTCACTGCCTTGGTGAATAGCATCCCGCTGTCCAATAGATCCCGGCGAATCCTTACCGTATCGCATGCAAAAATGTAGTTGAGTATCTTTACTACATAGTTCGCTACTCCGGGAGCTTCACCGATAAAAAGGCGGAACGTATCAAAGGGCGTTGACTTTAGTATGGATAGATCGTATACCTGGTCCACGTAATCCGATCCTTCTGCTTCCGGCTGGTACTCCATTAGTCCAGCTTCGCAACGGAAATTATAAATGATGCCGGTATAGAAGTAGGCCCCGAAGTCATTCACTGAATTGCGGTAAGAGAACATAAGCGTATTTCTATGGAAGGCGCGAACGTCCAACTTCTCACTTACAAACTTTGCGGCATAGCTCATTAATTTGGCTTCGAAATACAAGTGATAATAACCAGGGATGAGCGCATCCAGGTTAATCGTACACTCAAATAAATTTACTCCCAGTGCTCCGCCCGATCCTACCATGGTCCAGGGAAAGCTTAGGCCTGCCAGCTTGCTTTCTCCAGTATATACTACTATATCGGAAGGCGCTACGGTACTAATTATCTGCAGCGGCGTACTATCTCCAAACTGCCACTTTTGCTTATAACAGTAAAACGTTTCGAACGGCTTTATTTGATTCACTGCAAAGTCTTGATCCAGGTGAATACCATTGCTTCCGTTGATATAAAATTTAACGGGGCTACAAAATGGTATTTCGGTAAAATTTGCCATCTTAAATAAGTTTTGTCATATCATTTTCTGCGGCCATCATTAGCTGCCATTCCTGGGCGTCATTCTTTGCCGGTGCCATGCCGCCGCTCCATAAGTAAGCGTAATAATTCAGGCCTTGGCACATAAAGCCAATTTTATCATAAGGCTGTAGTCTCATAATGTTTGGCAGGTCCATTAATACTTTTGTCTTAAACTTCGCATAATATGGAAGGAACAACTTTGGCGGAAGGCTTGAAATATTTATGTCCGCTTTCTGCGTCACCGTCAACGGTCCTAGGGTAGTTGACAGTTCGCTATTCTTTTCGCCGGAAGTGAATTTTATTTTATTCATTTCCTGCAGGTCCAGCAAGCTATGTATGTAGGCGCCGTTAAGAGCCAGCGTGTGCTTTGGTGTTAGCTCAGTATTGAATGCTTCTGCGGGATTGATAAGTCCGGTAATGGAATCATAAGCAGGGCGGTTCAAATGGTATACGTCCGGGTCTTGGGTTGTGATCGTTTCGTTAAAACTTGCATTGGCAACCGGTTCAACTACCGCGATCCAGGTTTCCCCTTCCACTACGATATAGCTCATAAAAATTACATGGAAGTCCCCTAAGCTAAAAGTTATAATACTTCCCTGCGGTAGTACCGGCAAAACTTTTGGGATTACAACAAACCACTGATCCGGTCCGCTTAGGCCTATAAAAGTTGTAAACACTCCACGGTAAATGTCATAAGTGGTACCCTTTACAACATTCATTATAAAAGTATCATTGTCCGCTTGTGCGTCCGTCGTGTCCTGGCCTTTAAGGTCAATCCGGGTAAGCTCGATACCAAACATATCTGCCCGGTAAGGGCAAACCAGGTCCATTTCTTTTACTATCCGGGTAAGTGGAGTGGTATACTGCTGCGTTACATTGAATTCGTCCCTTCCGTTCACCTTATCATATTCCTGGTTAGGGTAGCCTACTTTAATTGTGTTGCATATTAAATCTTCGGCATCCGTAATCTCAACGTCCTTCACTTCGCCCAGTTCAATTGATACATTATTGCCAAAAAAATAATCGTGCTTCTCTATTACCAGGATATTGTTTTCTATAGCAAGGCCAATGCCCCACCGTTTTGCTGCCTGGTAAAAATCATTGAAAGAAGTCTTTAATACCTGCACCTTGCTTGGGTCCTGGTCCTGTGGCCTGTACTTACGGATCGCCTGGCCGCAAGTCACGGCCTGCGTGCGGTCCAGTGATGAAAGGAAATTGCTTCTGCAGCCATACTTACCGCCTGTTACTTTTTCAGTGATCAGTTCGAACAATCGCATCCAGGTAATGCATTCACATAGGGACGGATCGAAGCGAACATTATATTTCATTTCAAAGCTTCCGCCTTGTATCTTATACCACAAGGCACCTGACGGTACCGTATTCGGGAAGGCCCTTAGCGTTATAAATTCATCCGGCTTTAGTGGTATGGTAAGATCAATTGGCACTGTAAAAGTTTCCCCTGCGTTGTGGACAGCATTGTGAAAAACAAAATCAGTTACCGTTGTCGGTACCTGCTGGAACGGAGAATTGCGTTTGAACATAAGGGCTATATTGCCAGTCTCGATTACTTCTACCTGCATGGACCCCTTAAGCCATACAGACAAGTTTTTTGTTACGCTGTGAATAATCCAGTTATCACCGGCCTGGGTTGTATCACTATAGTTCGAGTCTGCAACGTTGACGCCTTGCGTTGTGCCTTCGGTCGAAATAATGCCAGCATCCAGGTAGAAAAATTGCCCAAAAATTTCTTGATTTTCAGGAACGGTATAGGATATTGTATTTTGGAAGTTTAAACCGTCCAAATAGACGGAAAAACGCTTTGGATCAGTGTTTACAGGTAGTTCATAAGTGGTCGATTCGTAAGCTTTAAGCAGTTTTGACAGTCCGCCTTCTACAATTTGAATATCTACGCCGGTATCAGTTTGCCGGTACTTTGAGAAGTCCAGTTCTCCACTATACCAGGGATCGTACCGGTCCGGGAACTGCGTGCGGTTAAGCTTGGATATGGCAACATAATAGACCGCTTCCATACCCAGGCGCCACTTTATAGTCCTTAAGATTTTTGCGCCGTCCTTCCTAAAGATCATTGGAACGCTGAACTCCCGGAAAAGTCCAAGGTACTTATTGTTACGGGCCCACTTCACCAGTGTTTCAAGCCATCCTTCGGGGCTATAGTCCAGGTTTGCGGGGCTTCCGTCGTTGCGTGAAACGCCGGTACCGGTTTCCAGGTTGCCGCTCGCATTGATATACTGCGGCTTACCGTCAGCGTCCAATATCCAATATAATAAGGTTTTATTTTGCATTTAGTTTTTAAAGTGATAAGCGTACCAGGCTGTAGTCTCAATGCCTGGTGAATTTTTTACTATGATCCTGCTATGCTTGTTCAGGTCCTTCAACTCGCCAAGCATCTTACTCATTAAATGAGCATTCACCGTGTCGGCTGTGATAGCCTTGTTAGGGTTGAGCCCTGCCAGCCTTTGCTTCCCTGCAGCGTTCAGAATGTTTGCAGTCATATCCGCTGGTATGATTTTTTCGCCACCGATCAAGCTGGTAAGGGAAGCTACTGCCGGGGATAGGTAAGGCCTTCCGCTCCTTGGTATGATCAATTCCCGGCCCCTTTCACCAGTAATTGCGTCGCCCTTCCTGGCGCTTTCTGTACCTTCTTCGTACTTAGGCAGTGGTGTACTTATTGCTTTCGCCAATTGCAGGGCGCCGATTGCTCCGGTCAAAGCAGCAAGGGCAATATTGGCCGGCGTGTATGGTTTCATACCCAGGGCAGCTATTACCGCTACCGCTGTAGATTGAATGATAGAAGCAATGCTGGCAGCTTTCTCGAACTTGGCCCGTTCCACCTGTATAGCCCTTTTCTTTTTTTCTATCTGCTCACTTTGAAAAGCAGCATTTTTTTCCACGGCCGCGGTCTGCTTCACCCTTTCAATTTCAGTCAAGCCCAGTTGGTTAATATTATTTATCCGGCGCTGTGTATCTTCATCCAGTAGCCGTTGTTCTTCGTCAAGGTTTTGCTCCTGGCGTTTTAAGTTGTCATCGAAAAACTGAAAAACTGTAGCCTGAATTTCAGAATACAGTTGTTGTTGCAGGGCTTTTTTCTTATCGGCCATATCCTTTTCATCCTGCAGGATTTTTTCGCCCCTTTTCTTATCCAGTTCTTCCTGTTCCTTAATAGCTTTTTTGAGTCCTTCCAGGGTGTCGGCATTTATTTTCGTGGCAATCTTCTTATGATCTTCCGCGTACTTGGTTTCAATGTCCAGTAATTTTTGATTGCCTTCCCGGAATAGCCTTACCCGGTCGTCATTGTATTTAGCATCAATTACCAGTAATTCCTTTGCAGCATTTTCCTTTATAACCTTTGCCTGCTGCGGAGTGGCATCTTTCAGGTCCGCGGCCGCTTTGTCTTCGCTTAGTTTTTTTTCTTCGGCCTGCATCCTGTCAATGAGATTAAGGCGGGCAACGATATAATTCTGCAGGGAGTTAAGCCGATCCTGGTGCGCCTTTGCTTCATTGTCCGTGTCTTCTTTCAGGAAATCAATTTTGCGCTGCTGATTTATTTTGTACATTTCAAACTCGGCGTCCAGTTCCTTTTGCTTCGCTTCCTTTTTTGCCTTTTCTGCCTTTTTCTCTTTCTCCGGATCAATGATAATCTTGGATGCATTCGCCAGTTTTTGTGCTTCCGTAGCCAGCCTTTCACCTTCTTTCTGCAGGTCATCGGCATTTCTTTTAGCTTCCTGCTTGGCCTGCTCTACCCCTTTATTCTGTGCGTCAATCCTTGCCATGGTCCCGGCACCAACCCCTAAGAAGAATGTTTGTAGGCCTACGCTAACTTCACCCATAAGGCTTACCTGGTCTTCGTTGGCTGCAGTGATACCCTTAGCTGCAGCTTCGGCACTTTTGGCAAACAAAGCGTTGGCCTGTGCCTTCAATCCCATTATCTTAATGTAGTCCCCGGCCTTCTCATTGTACAGCTTTTCAGCTTCGGCCAGGCTTTTAGTCTTGCCAAAGGAATCGCCCAGGGTTTCATTGTAAATTTTCAGGGCTTCTTCCTTGGATATAACGCCGTCCCTTGCCTGGTTAAATGCAACCTTTACTTTATTGGTAGTTTGCAGTGCTTCCTGGGCCCCGCTTCGGTAATCTTCCAGTGTTTCATTATAAGCTGCCTGCGCTTTTGTGGTACCAGTTACGGCTTCCTTTATTTTTTGGAAGTTTGTAATAAGCAGGCCAATACCAACTATGATTGCACCTATACCGATTGTTGCCAGTACTGCCCTTAGCCTTACTCCCGCTGTAGCCGTTGTGTCCATGGATAGGGCTACCTGCTTTTGAGCAAATGCATAAACTTTGTTAGCAGCGGTACCACGGGTTGTTAGTTCATTGGCTACCCCCTTCACTCCATTAGCAACGGACTGTACCGCTACCAGTGTTTTCGTAGCTTCCGCTGCATCTTCTTCGCTTGCCCCGGCCAGGACCGCGGCCCCTGCAAATGTTTGCATTGCATCGGCGGCAAATGATACACTTCCGGCGAATAAATCAAAGGAACGGGTGTCGGAAGATAGGGCCTTGATCTCCGCCTTGGCATCCCCTATCTCGTCTGTCAACCCGGCAAGGTGTTTTCTCAGTTCAATAGCTGCTTCGCTATTGCCCTGGCCCTGGCGCTCCATTTCAATAAGGGACTTGGTAAAAAATTTAAGCTCCTTATTTGCATCCCCTATATTACTCGCCATTTGTAAAAATGTTGGCTGGTCGGTAATGCGCTGGAAGCCCTGTACAATGGTCCGGCTCTTTTCAATTTCCTGGTTAAGATTTTCTATTTCAGTTGCCGCCGTCTTCGCCCCTGAAGCAAGTCCACCAGTGGCACCCCCGCCGCCAAAACCTGTAACAGTGGTACGTTGTGCAGCCACCCCGGACGGCTGGAAAGAAGATCCCGCATTTTGTACCCTTATCTTGGTTTTTTCCAATTCTTCCAGTTTCTTCTTCTCTTTTTCCAGGGCATCAACTATGAGCTTTGCGGACCCCTGGTAATTACCAACATTGATTTTCTGCTGGCTAAGTGCATCTACATTTTTTTTAATAAATTCATTGTACTTGTCTATCTGTTCGTTAAGCTCCTTTTGCCGGGCCTGGCCTTCCTTGGTGTACAGGTTCAGTTTATTGCGCTCCGTATTGAGCATCTTCACCGCTGCCCTTGCCTTTTCGATACTGCCAGTGTTGGCAGCATTGAAAGCCGCCTGGTCCTTTAATTCCTTGTTCTGCTTTTGGATTTCAGTAGTATTTGCAGCCGTGGCCTTCGCGTAATCAGTCTGCAGTGTCACAAGCTTAGCTTCGGAAGCAAACCGGGCCTTTACCAGTTGTTCTACTGCCTTATGGCTTTCTGCGAGTTTGATGTTAGCCGTGGATAATTCCTTTACTCCATTGGCATTACCGATATCGGTTTTGATGACCGGGAACGTCATTATCGTGGCCTTCATTTCGTCCAGGTTCTTCTTTAAAAAATCAATCTCTACCTTGATTTTACCGGTATCAATAATACTTTCTATAAGATCGTCTGCCATTACGCGCGTGCTTTACTTTGTAAGGAATGCTGCTTTAAGAACAGGTTGAATATGCTGGCGTACTTTTTTACAGTGGTTGTGTCGGGATCAATATTGTAGGCCTGGAACTTGCTCAGCATGGCAATATCTTCATAGAATTCGTCTTCACTTTTACGCTTGCCGCCCGTGGTATTGGTAAGCCTGGTATATTCATCCTTCAATTCATTAATATCAAATACCAGTCGCTTTGCCAGGCTTATGACCATATCCAGGTCTGCGGGATCGTACCCTTCTTTGCGTATGCCTTCGGCTAAGTCTTCGTCCCACTTGATCCGTAGTAGCATTACAGCATTTTCAATAAAAATGATCCTGGCTTCCAGGACCCCTATATTTTGAGAAAGTTCGAATAGGTATTGTGATTGCTCGGTTTTAATAAGGGTTGCCCAGTCGAATAGTATTTCGTTCCAGGCTTCGGCAATCTGTTCCGGTGTCCCGGTACCCAGTAGGGTATAGTTATTGTTGGAGTATGCTTCGATAAAAGCGGACAGGGGACACGTTTTACATGAGCGGTGTAATGAAATATTGGACGGGATCGGTGCCGGTTGAGATAAATAGTTCTCCTTCGGGTGTTCTGTATAATCCGACTGCTTTATTTTCGGCCTTCGCTTTTTGCTTTGCAATATTGATAATAGATTGATCATTACTTTTTTTATCTCTTATCGCTTGCGTGCATCCGTAACAACTCATAGCGCGGTTTTCATTTTCTTTACAAATACAGGCCTTAATACTTTTACGTAGTCCACCCGGTCGGGTTGATCCATGCCGAAAATTTCTTCGCCGTACCTGGTCTTAAGCATCTTGCTTTTCGGATCCTTTGAATCAGTAGTGAAAGACTTCTTTCCCACTTCAACGTCAATCGCTGCCTGGAATGCACCAGTAGCCTTTAGACGGATCGGGCCGGGCGGGTACCCGTAAACTAATACAGAAATTTGTGAATAGTTTGGCATTACGCTACCGTCCGCCCTTCGGCCTTCAAGCATCCTTTCACGGTTAAGGTCTTCAATGGTTTCCTTCGTTTCTTCAATAGCTGCCTGCGCCTGGTCGTCTACACTAAGCTTCTCGATCTTTTCCAGTTTGGTATTGATAGTTACCATGTAAGCAGGACTAAACTTTTAATCTTGCCCTTCAGTATGGCCGCGCTTGCCTAACCTTTTTTGCATAAGTTCAAAAGCGTTCTTTGCCCACTCGGTCCGTTTTTCTTCGTTACCGAAGCGGGGCGGAACCCCTGGCACTACCTGGGCAATAAATTCTTCCTGGCTTAAACCAGCAAAGTGCTCAATGTCTATACCTATGCCGTCAACCTGAAAATTATTTTTCATGGAATGAACTATTTTGAAAATGATCAATACTATTCTACGGCTTTACCATTGTAACCGGTCCCAGGGATTCAAAGCCATCTACCCCTAAAGCTGCAAGCTCGGCGCATGTTGCCAGGTCAACGTACTGCTTTTCGCCTGCTGTCAGTGCTCCGAATGCAGTTGCGTTGGTAGTAACAATAAACCACTGCTTAGCGGTGTCCCAGGCTACCGTAGTAGGTGGCGCTACTGCTCCGGTCTGAGCGTTCGTAACCTTCCAGGCTCCTACCATTGCTAGCTGTGTCGGCCAGGTAAGGCCAATATTTTTACCGCCGAGTGCAATCGGTGTAATATTGGCAACATTGGCAGCTTGTACCATTGGAGCGCCGGGCGTATTCAAGTCTACCGATACGTTACCGGAAATATTGAATATCGTAGCATCGAGTTGGACAATAGCCAGGTTCTCCTTGTATTCTATGATTGATTCCAGGACCACATTAAACGGGTATTTCGAAGGCTCGGAAGCAGTTGCAAACTTTGCCAGTTGTACGTAAAACTCACTTAAGGAATAACCAGTAAGATTGCCCCCTGCTGTCTTGGTGCCATACAATACATAAGCGTCGTCAATGATCATTAGCTTAAGGTTTGCATTCTGCGCCCTGGTAAGCTCCCTATGATACAAGTCACCCTTGCGGTGCTGGAAGACGAAGGACGGTACGCCTTCCTGCATGGTAATTTCAGCTATTGAAAGATTTCCTACCGCTGCCTTCGTGGGCTCAGTAGAAGTATCTTCAAAATTGACAAGCGCAAGGATCGGGTATACCCTTGCCCCCCGCGGCGCCCTGGTATCTTCCTTGATAGCAGCAACCAGTGTCGCAATGCTTTCCCTTTCGGCCAGGTCATATTCTACTCCGCTATCATGTAGCAGTAGCCCTTTCGGAGCTTTGCGTATAACGTCGCATAGGGCATACCCGGAATTAAACGTGGAGTCTGCGCCCCCACAATTCGGTAAGTTTAATATATCTGATGCCATGATTTAATGGTTTAAAAATTTGATGTAAAAATGCAATCTATAGCGTGCCCTATTTTTAATTTGCAGTTGGCTATCTCTATCCCTTCTACGTTATCCTTCCAAAGGTTAGCCTGGCCGGGGCCTGCCGGTTCGCCGCCGCCCCAATAGGGTATAACTCTTTTTGTGTGATCCACCTTACTGCCATTTAGTAGCTTCGGTTCCAGCTTTAACTGATTTATGATTTCCCGGTAAACCGGGATCAGTCGCGGGTGAAAGTTGATATCTTCCCGCTCCAATTGGGTGTAATTATTACTCGTCGCTGTTGCTATCAAAATTTTGCAGTTTGCGTCACCGTAATAACTGTCATCAATTGGCGCTGTCTCCGTGAAAGGCATTACAAGCCAAACGAGCAAATAACCCCTGCCACTTCTTAGCCTGTCGGTCCCTACCTGCTCATAAAGGCCGTGATCATAGTATACCTGGAACGGGTCTACTGCCCTGTATGCAAATACCGCATTAACGCGGGCTATTACCAGTTTAATGATATCCGGCAAGTAAGGGTCCACACCAGGAAGCTCAGCATCGGTTGTCGATCCAACTTCTACCTTCCACACTTCATTCAGCTTGAAAGGTTCCCCGGTTAAAACGCTGATCGTGTCCAGCGTCAGTGGGTCCACTTCCCATTCTGTGCTCGGTGAATAGTCCCGTACTCCGTCCAGTGAAAAACCGGCCACTTCCTTGCCCTGGAAATATGGATCAACTATTGCCAGGGCCCCTACAGCGGGATCGCCAGGGTTGTTGCCACCAGTGATATAGTACCTTCTTACCATACTCGCCTGCTTGTGATTGTGGGACCGGCTGCAATGATACCTACTTCATCTTCCAGGATGCCAATGCGTTTAAGGATAGAAGGCCGGTCATACTTTATCATAAAACCAGTGATTGAATTACCGGTATCTGCTGTTGAAATAAGGGTATACAATACCTTAATAGCGGCAGTCTTCAAGGGAATGCTATTGCCAGGGATATACTCAGCGGCTCCGTCTATGCCTATGTCAATCAATGCTGCTTCCGCAACATTGGGACCCGGCGCGAAGCCCAACTGCGCTATAAGATATTCCTTATTAGTCATTTGCTCGTTACCTGGTTGTTAGCTTCGCGGTCCGCCTTTCTTGCCCACTGTCTTACCGTCATCATCATTGCCGTCCTTATCTTCACCGGGCTTTCCTGCAGTAGTGGCTTCGGCCAATAGTAAGCCTGGCTGCACTGTTGTTGTGTCCAGTAAGAAAATCTGATCGGTATTAGTGAGAACGGGAACTACGCGGGCCTGGCTATTGGTCCACTCAGCAAATGAAGGGCGGTTTGTACGATACTTCGATACCAAAATGTATTCGTCTGCAGTTTCATACGCTACTCCCGCAACCGGGGCCTGAGCTTCGGCCAGGGTAGCCCAAACGATTGATCCCAAAGCTTCGGACGTGATACCTACCACTGCGCCTGCGAACCATGGCTGCACTACAGTTTGAATGCCATTCTTCTCATACCTTACGCTGCGTTCAATGATTTCAATAACAAAACCGAAACCATCTGCCAGCACTGAGTTAACCTGGGTAAGAGTAGGCGTCTGCGTAACAGTGCCATGGAAGCCTACAAAGAAGCCGTACATTTCCTTTAGCTGAGTAGTCTTAGCCATATTGGTAAATGTAGTCCGGTCCATAAGGAAGCGGGTAATAATGCTCCCGGTAGTTCCGGCCTGGGCCTGCATGCGCTTCAAGTCATCAATCGGTTTTGCTCCAACATTGGACCAGGCAAACCCTTCCGCTCCGAACTTGTTTGCAGGCAGGTAGCCAAAGTCAATCCTTACGCCTGTTCCTACATTCTCCGTGTCATCTATGACGGTAACGCCGGTTGACAATGCTTCCAAAAACATTTGTTCCAGCCTTTCATAGATACCACCAATAACTCGCGGAGTATCTTCAAAAAGTTTTGCTATCAACTGCGGCTCGGTCCCTGGCTGCAAGCGTAGAAGCTGCAAGTTTGTAAGCTGCTGCTCCCGAAGGGCAAGCTCCATACCCATTTTAGGAATGTCCCCGGTAGCCCGCGAGATCGAATCCCTTTTCTTGAGTGGCAAGCTGCTGTCCATTGCCACTACGTCGGCCATTACCAGGGTATTAGTAGCGTTGATGCTTTGCCATTTACCATCTAAAGAAAAATTCTTTTTAAGGAATCTTTTATGATAGTATACCAGGGGGGCCTTCGTGCCGTTTAACGTTGCTACGATACCGGTAACTATGCCACTAAAGAACCTGGTTAAGTATGTTATAAATTGTGATGTTTCCATAACTTAGTCCTCCCTGAAATCGATTAGTGGCAAAGCGGCCTTTACTGCTGTCAGTATAGCTGTCATCGGTGCGGGTGCTGCTGCCGGGTTAACTGTTCCCCTAACCATTATACCGGCGAAGGGTTTCGCCGTTAAAACCGAGTTGATCAAAATACCTGCATAGGTATGACCTGCAGGCAGGGCGCCGTAAGCTCCGGCCGTAGTTCCTACCGTAGCTGCGGGTACTGATGCCGCCGTGGTTTGAGTACCGCCAGCATAAGAGCCAGGAATAGTTAGCACGTCGCCTGCTGTATATCCACTCCCGGCATAAGTGATCGTTACCGCGCTAACGGCTGTGCCCGTTACCGTAACGGTTGCCCTTACTCCGTGGCCGCTGCCACCAGTAAGCGGAACATTTTCAAACACTCCTGCAGTGTACCCGGTGCCAGGTGTTACGGCACCTATGGTAAGGACACTACCGAAAAGTTCTTCCGTAGCTGGCATAGGCTTGTACTCCTTAGTCGCTGTCTCCATTATAATTACGTGGCCTGCCTTGATCACCTTTGGCGCAAACCCCGTAGTGTTTAATGAACGGCCGCCCCTTATCGACTGGAAATTGTCTACAATCACAATCGAGTCATTACCAGTAATGATGCTCTCGCCAGGATTGTTTAAATTAGGTGTTGCCATTTTTCTATGGTTTAATTCTGTTACATAATATTGTTTAGAACCGCGTCTACTTCTTCCTTCGACGCCTTTTTGGTGTCTCCGCCCCCTTGCCCATTTCCGCCCTTTGGTGGCTTCATGACTGAAAAGCCTTTGTCGGTTTGAGCTTGCGCGAATTCAGAATAATCGGTTTCAACCTCCTTTACAAAAGCGTCGATCCCTTCTTCAGTTTCGGGCAGCTTCCATTTTCCATAGAACTTTTCGGGTACGTCTTTCTCTTTAAGGGCGGCCGCAATTTTTCCTTTGATGGTCGATACCGTTTTTTCGCCTTTAATAGCTGCCAGTTCGCCTTTGATGCTTGCGAATTGTTCCATCATTTGTTTTACGTAGGGCGGAGTATCTTTATCAGCGCTGGCGGCATCTGCTGCGGCTTTCGCTTCGGCTGCCTCCCTGGTAGCTTTTTCAGAGGGAGTTTCGGTTTTTTCATCACCGGTTTTTTTATCCTTGTCTTTGTCCTTCTCCTTTGCCTGGTAGTTCCTGATTGCGTCATCGGTTTTTGCCATTTCAGCAAGTGGGTTGTATTCGTCAAAAGTTGTGAGGGCTGCGTCTATTTTGGTTTCATCGTCTATTACTTTGGCTTCAATCTTAGCCGCGATAGCGTCTAATCTTTTTTTGCTCAGGTTAACAGCCGGGAATTTGGTTTTAATAGCCGCGAGAATTGCGTCTTTAATAGTTGGCATTTTAGATAAAATTGATTTTTATAATGACATATCAATGCCGTCGTACCGCTCAGGAGCGTGACGCCGTTAATGTATGCGGGAAACTTTTTGGGGGATGCCGGTACGCCGGCCTGCAAATAAACAGGAGGGGAGCTAAAAACGGTAGAGTTTTTATTCGCTGTTAAAATCAATTTTCTCTGGAACCGCTCACTATTTATGTGAGAAAGTTCTGTACAAAACTATTATTTAAAAATTAATATTGGCGTATTTTTTTTATAATCAGGAGTTTGTATGGTTTTGTTGAAGTAAAAAAAGAGAGTATTTTACAGCAAGATAACTAAACCTTCATAAGAGATAGAGTAGTTTTTGTAGCTTAAAAAGCAACTTTTGGTAGTCCTACTTGAATAAGTATTTGCTCGGAAATTTCAAGAGCAATACCCTTTTATTTTTGTCTATAGTTGCAAATGACTTGCATTTTTATGGATTTAATTTTGACGTCTATTTTCAATCAGGTCGGAAATTGTATGATAAGATCTTGATATCAGTGATATTAAGTTATCCACATCCTCACGAGTGTAGAGGACTTTTTCTGTGGAATTTTCAACTTTTAAAAATGTTAAGGTGCCTGTCGCTTTAAATAAATCAACGCTTTCCTTATCATTGCCCAATGGATAATGAGCGAACACGTTCCTTTTATTAGGTATATCCCTCAAATCGCGGCATAAAAATTCACTGTCTACATTATAAGGATGCAGGCTCTTCAATAGAATTGCTCGAATTGTATCCCGCTTAGCATCAAAAGTATACTTTCTAGTTGCAAAAACAGTTTCTATTAATTCTATCTCTTTACCATTGCCTTGACAAAAATGTTCAGCTAAAAATATATTCATTGTATTTTCAAGAGTGATTGCGCCGGTAATGATATTACCTCGGTGTATTAAACACGCTTGCAGCATATCTGCAACATCGCTAATAAATTTGTCCATAACCCGTTATCCTTTTATAGTTTGATAGAATTAAAACCAGACATTCATTAAAACCGATACAATAATCGTGAACAAGGCAACTGCAACGTAGATATGAAAAGTAATATTTTTTTCAAATTTGTCAAGCCTGTCTTTTACGTCCATGTTAATAGTTGTTTTGTAATGTGTAGCTGGGAGGGGGTGAAAATGTTTACCATGTGGCGGGTTTTCCCAAACGTTTGATTATGAAAATTAAGTGTAGAATTAGAATTACCGGTACACACAACCATCCGAAAAGCACGGAAAAAAATATAGCATTCGACTTGTCTTTATTTGTCCAACCAAAATTATTTTTCCAAACCCACTTATAAATAAAATAGGAAGGTATAACGCCGATTAAACAGATTATTATTAAAAGCGTTGTCATTTGTTCATGAATTTTAAAAAGTAATGCCCAACCGAAAAAAGAAGTACTTGCCTACTTCAAAAATCAATTGAGCAAAATAGTTACCGGCGTGGCAAGACGCGCGTTTTTCCTGTAATATACAAATTTTAATTATTCGCCGGCTCCGGCAATAGCGACGGTTTCGAAGCCTGCGCCAAATCCAGTGCCTTTTGATCATTTACCGTTGTTTCCGCTTTTATGGTTACCAGCTCCTCCTCGGGATTATTTACCAGGGGATTTAATTTAACGGCTGTTTGTTGGGAGAGTATACCACCATTCAACCCCTTGTTTATATTGTCGATCTCTTCGGTGAAATTTTCAGGCAGGAAGTAAGTGAATACGGGTTTAATTCTCATTTTCACGGCGGGCTTCAAAGTTTTATCCAGGCTCGCAAGTGCCGCCTTGTGGTAATTTACCATTCGCTGCGCCCCCTCACCAAAAACCCGTTCGTTATGCGCCGCTTTTAAATGAGCATCCATAAACAACATTTTTAGCGCCACCCCGGAAAATACCCCTAAACCTTTCATTTGTTCAAAACTGATATCAGGGGTATGCGTTAGCGAATAAATGTACCTCATCAGGTTTTCAATTTCCATTTTTACCGAACCCGGTTGCGCGTCGTAGGTCAGGTAAGATACCTTTGCGCCGTTGTTGCCCTGGATGAATTTACCCGCCTGGCCTTTTTTGGGAAAGCTTAGTGTATCTCCCTCTGCGAACACAATCGGACTGCCTACATAGTCGTTAGTGTCAGCGTGATTGGATATTATTATTTCCAGCCGGTCGATCAACTCCTGCACATCTTCCCATTCTAAATGATGAGGAAAATAAATAACGGGGATCTTCCCGACCGGGTTGGGAACGCCTATTAAATTATCCCCTGTAATTTTTAAAGCGGGGTCACCCATAAATATTTCAGTGGTCCACGCGCCTGACTCATTGGAGCTGTAATAAAAACGGTCCGCTGTATAGATGTCGAAATACTCTACTTCTTTTTCCGGCCTCTTGATCTTATACCCCCGGCCGAAAGCGATCATATCGCCGTAGTCATCATAAACCGGGTAAAGCAGATCACCGAGAACCGGGGAAAGGATCCTCATCCGGATTTTATTACTGCTTTTAATTCCGGTACCTTCCCAGTAATCGGGGTCGGCTGCTTGCGTATAAGAAAGCAAAGCAGAATGTTTTTCACTCATTGCCCGCTCTACAACTTCGGTAAATTTATACTCCATTTTATTGTCTTCCATGATCCGATCTATGCCTGCAGTCATTTTATCCTCCTCCGGTCCGTTTGCCGTCGATTGAAATTTCGGATTCCCTAAAAACATTGCAGCGGTAAGGACTATTTTTTTTTGTAGGGCCAGGGGGATTTTTGCAAGCTGGACCCAGTCGGTGACGCCCTTGCCCTCAGTGTCGTATATCGGGATCGGCTTTCTGTTTTCCGGACTCATAATATCATGGTACTTGGGGTCGTACTGTTTAAACGCGTCGGCTACGCCTTTAACTAAGTAATGCGTTTCGAGAGTTGATCTGAGTTTACTAATGTCGCCCGCTTTAAGCAGGTCTTCGAGTTCTTGAGTTGTCATGGTTGGTAAATTTTTATTTTACAAAACCTATTTTTAAAATGTCTAACTCTTTGATTTCAAACATGCATGCATTTAACCACACTTCCCGGTGCTCCAAGTCCCTGTTAAAATATGATATCTCATAAGCGATAGCCTCAAACCTTAAACTGATACCGGTAATGGTCCCTTCGATGTTTGCTGGCTTTATTACTACCCTTGTTCCACATGGTATTACGTTATTCATAGCTTATCTGAAATATCCCAGTTGGCCCATCAGTTTTGACGGCGTGCTATTCATAAATTTGTTGTACTCTTCCCGGAAGGACTGCACTATGAAATCTTTCAGCGTATCGGTCAAATGAGCATTCTTTTGATGTGCCGGCATAAGTGGTGTAGCTGGCACAGTCACTTTTAAAATACTACCATCCTTCGCTGTTTTTGTCTCGATATAATCATTGATAGATTTTTTGCAATGTTCGCCTATTTCAATTTCCAGTCCGCGCTGCTCTCCTTTAAAAATGGAATTTACAAAATCGCCGATACTTGAAACAGATGCATGCGGCATTAACTTGTCTTCGGTCCGGAAGCCCTCTCTTTTTAGATTTTCTTCCACTATCTGAAAGAAGCTGCGTTTGTTATCATCAATATTATTGCTGGCCTTTGTAGACCAGTCTCCATAAAGGTAAACTTTCTCCTTTGTTCCAATATACCGGAGCCAGCCGGCTATTTTCCTGGCCGCCTGGCTTGCCGTGTTTTCCGGATCGGCAGCGGGTAGTTCATGTATCTGCCTTATGATCCACCCTGCGCCGCTTCTTATCAACTGCCAGCACGTTATAGCGATATAAGGGTATACGTTGCTGTCAATAGATACGCAAACCGGAATGCCAGGGGTGAAGCCGGTGGGCCTTACGTGCTTACTTAATTCGAAATCCCGCAGGAATTCATTGCCGGTTTTTAGCTGAACGTCCCAATTGCCCTCAACAAAGACCTCATATTCGTAATAGGAAAGGTTATCCTTTAGTTGCGGAAGGTAATCGGGTTGCGCCTGGAGTAGTGGCAGGTTGTCATATATCCGGGATTGAATATAATGCCAGGTGGATTTTAGTGTTCCTTTCTTCCACGGCTCGTAAACCATTTCCTTGAACCATCCGAAAGTAGGATTGCACGTTGCAACCACGATCGGTTTTGGTTGATTTTTTGCGCCCTTAATAATGTAGGAGCCCGCCCGCTCAAATGCTTTACTTAAACTAACCTGCTGGCACTCGTTTATTTCTTCAAAACCGATTCCGTTTACCTCCAGGCCTTTCCAACGGTTCTGTTCCTTATCAGTTGAGTAGGTTTCAGGAAAGAAAATTATTTGAGATCCGTTTCTGAAAGTAACGGTGTTTTGATTATGATCACTGGCATCAGTTAGTATAAACCTTTTTGGTTTAATCTTATCCCAGGAAGGGTAAAGGTTTGTTTTAATTACGGGCAAATCCTTTCTTACAATTGCCCAGCGGGAGCCGGGGAAGATCCGGGAAAGCAGGATAAACAGGGCCAGGAGCGCAAATGTTTTTCCGCCACGGATGGCGCCACCATAAGTAACAAAATTGTACTGCCCGGAAAGGACGGCTTCAATAAACTCTTCCTGTTTGGGGAAGGGAGCAAAAATAACTTCTTTAGATGCTATGGATTGCGCGGTTGCTACCATTAGAATTTAATTTCTTTGCCGCCGATGATCATTACCTGCTCAACGTCGTTTCCATCTTTATCAGTAATGCCTATTTCCATTTTTTCTACGTACCCGCGTTTTTTACCCTTGCATTTTAAAAAGAAAATGGTAGCCGTGGAATCGGGTGGATAGTGTTTTTGACCTTTATGAGTCAAAATTTCCTTTCCTTTTTTTCCCTGCACGACAAAAACTTTTGTTTCTGGTAAAACAATGCCTGCTATTAGTTGATGTAATTTGCTCTCAGCAAAGTCCAACGACCTTTCTGAAATATCATCAACTGCAGCCCGGTACTTCTTATTCTTTTTATACCATTTGTAATGCGTACCCCGGTCAATACCCACGCTTTTGGCGGCGGTCGTAACAATGCCCAATGACTTTTCCAAGGCCTCGATCATTGCTTTTTTTAGTGTGTTGCTTTGTGTGGCCATTTTTTTAGTGCCTTTTCCGCTTAAACCGCCTTCCCGCCTGCACTTACGGTGAAAATTGCACCTTTATATTTTTCGGTTAAAATTTTTATTTCAGGTTCAGCTTTTTGGAGTTGTTTCGGCGTTTTAAAAATGATCTTTACAAAAGCCGTGTTTTTTTTGGTGAAGGATACCTTTTCCTCGTTCGGCGGCGGTGGTTCCAGGTCGGGTGGCTCAGAAAGATTGGTAATTCCCCAGTCTATAATTTCCTTGGCGTCCCAGTCGTCTTTAAGGATTTGCCAATCATACTGCCCCGCATGATCATTGTCCTTCAACATAAATTCCCGGAGCTGCTGCGGGGTGAAGTCAACTGCCTTTTTTACCCATTCGGGCGGGATTTCCTTGTATCCTAATTCTTTGAGTGCCCTTAACCGCTGGTTGCCTGCTTTGACTATATTATCGTCATCTGTGATGATCGGGCGGAGTTCCATCATTTTGGGGAAGTCCTGCAGTGATTTTACCAGTTGCTTGAATTCCGCGTCATTAATTTTTCTTGGATTGCCGGGATCAGGTTTTAGTGTGGATAGTTTTACCATAGGTTGTAAAGTTAGCGCAATCTATTTTAAGTGTTAATAAGTTGTGTGAATGTGTGTTATGGAGGTTACTTAAAATTAAATAAAATTTTATTATATAACTAGTTGTTAGTATTGTTGTATTTGCCAAATATTCGCCCGTTCTTGTAGAAAAACTTAAATATCTTGATTAAAACGCCATTTGACCAATTAAGAGAAACTGTTCGGAAAGTTAATTCGGAAGGTAAGGAACTGTTTAAATACGTATTTGAAAAGTCTGATAGTATTTCATTATGGATTATAGGCTTGTCGCTTGGGGGTGTGGCTATTTTTGCTAATAATATCGGGAACATTCAAAAAACCATTTCACTGCCTTATCTCAAACAAATCTTGCTTCTTCTAACCATTTCTGTAACCAGTGGTATTATCTATCGTACTCTTTATTTATACTTATATGTAATAATTGACCAAATTAATCGAAACATTGATATTGCATTTTCTAAGGAAAAAACAATGGACACAGAATCCCTTCTTACAGGAAAGGAAACTTTCTTGGAATTAGTTGACGTACTTAATAAAGGGTTTGAAGAAGATTTGACTTATCTAATTCCCGTTTTTAATACCATTGATGAAAAAGCCAGGAAAATATTATATCAAAGTGTAGTCGACCACTACTTAGCAAACGTCAACTTTGCTGCAACTAACACAGGGTATGCCATGGACTTTTTTGTTGAAACGTATGCTGAAGCTTACGGCATGACCAAAGAGCAGTTCGAGAAAAAAGTTAAAAATTTTAATTCTGGTAGCAGGTATAAATGCACCCTAACATTTGCGATAATATTTTATTTTATTTATAATTTAACCTTTTTTGCAGCTCTTTTTACTTTTGTATCGGCAACCTAAGTTTAAATTCTTTTTAGAAACGCCCTAACCCTCAACCCCTCCGAAAATAAAATTGTATTAATCACTACTTGACCCGCCATCGCCTGAACCTGAATCACCGCTTCCTGAATCACCACCTGAACCGCTACCCCAGTCACCGCTGGCGCCGCATCCTCCGAAACTACCACCACCAAAATCGGTGGATGGGGTGTCATCCCCTCCCAGATCAATTTCCGGAGCGATACCTGAGTAAATCGGAAAATCATTTTGGATGCCCCGATAGGGATCTTCTTTGTATGTTTTTCGTGGAACATCGGCGGAGGTGAAAGCCTGGTGTTTTTTCGTTTTGAAAAGGCGCTTTAGAAAATTCATGTTTTGTAATTAATGGTTGGAATAATGGTATTAGTGGTTGGAAAAGTGGTTTTTATGGTTTATTTATTGTTCTGGCTCAGACATATTGGTTAATTCCAGTACCTTCCGTTGTTTTATATATAAAATCTAATTATGAATAAAAACGGGCCTATTATAATTATAGAAGATGATAAAGACGACCAGGATTTCTTGACGGAAGTTTTTGGAAATTTAAAATATGAAAATGAATTGTTTTTTTTGCTGACGGGCAACAAGCGCTTGATTTTTTAACCAAAACCGATGTTATACCGTTCTTAATAATCTCAGATATTAATTTGCCTAAACTTAATGGATTCGCATTGCGAGACAAAATAAAAATGGATGCCAATTTGCAGCTTAGGTGCATCCCTTACTTATTTTTTTCCACAGCCCTAAATCAAGATTTAGTAGTAAAGGCTTATAGTCTGTCTGCGCAAGGTTTTTTTCAAAAGCAAAATTCAATCGCTGAATTGCAAAAATCGATTGAGGTTATTATGGAATATTGGAAACGATGTGCAGCTCCAAATAACTTCTAATAAGACAGGTCCTTATGTTATTTTACAACCTCAAATACATCTCACCCGCATGAGTTACAAATATTCTCCCCGATCCAGTGACCGGGCTGGCCAGTTTTTCGGATATAATGGCGGTAGTCCTGGGAAATACATCAACATTAAGGCAAATTCTTAATTATTTGCTAATTCCAACAATACATCTGCATGACATTCCCAATCCAGAGGACACCAGCAGCTTAAATTTTTACCTTTTAATTCCGAAATAAAATCTTCAAGAATTCCTTGTTCTTTTTTACTTTCGATAATTTGCTTATATAACTCCATACAATGTTCAGTGTCTAACGTGACGTTATAATTATGCGGCGATCTTTCACCTATTTTAAATGGATTTCCCCATTTCGATGGTCTTCCAACATATTTTGTTTCAAGTAAATTAGGGCCAACTTGTTTATGCTTTCTACTTCGTTGTACTCGCACTGGTTTAAAATGCTTATCTGTAGTCATGAATTATTTGTTTTGTGAGTTATGCAACTATGCAGGACTTTTTGCACTTTGTTGATAAATCATTACGCCTCAATACTTTTTGTATTACTTAGTTGCACAATACTTCCTTATCCTATATAATTAACTCCTTATCCATTGTCACTATTGCCTTAAAGGGGTGAAATTAACCTTTCTTATATTTTGCTTGTGCGGCTGCAAATGCAGATTCTTCATAATTCATCCGTTCCTATCACCGGTTCACTATCGACGTATTGCCTTCCCACCTTCTTACTACATATTTCCCCAGGTAGTCCGACGGGCTTTTGTAAACGACGTAAAGGATGAATTTATTTTTTGTGTCGGTCATTAGGATCTTTCATATTGAAGTTCAGTAAATGATTTCCACCCCTTTTCTGTAAAATGAGTATTATAAACTTCGCCCTTCGGTAGAATGGGGTGCCAGTTTTCATCACAGAAAAGCCGGTAATGCCATACATCCAAACTTTTACCTTCCTTGCTGTAAGGCGGCTCCACCCAGATCAATCTTTGATACGGCTGAAATAGATACAGTATAATCTCATTAGCTGCTTTTCTTTCATTGCCTCCTCGAAAAGAAATTGACAGGTGCCAGCAGCGTTCATTATCCGGATTTTTCCACCAGCCGCCCGAGTGATAGCCTTCCTCCTTTGTGAAAACCACCGTTGCAGGGTACCGTTCCAAAAGCCATATACAGGACTCAGGTACTTGATCCCTTCCGTTCCATGGATTTTGAGACGCCGCGTATTTAAACCTTTTGCAGGCATCAAAAAGCAGTGTGTATTTATCGAGTCGCCGCATAATTTTCTTATTATATTTAAAGTGCCGTCTTTCCGGCTGTCATCATGTGCCACCACATGAAGCGAATTGAATCATAGAATGGCTATTTATTATGCCTATATGATAATTTTAATAAACGCCGTAACCAAGTCAAATAGCAAAATCACACCAAAAACAACCGCAATAAAAAGCAGTACTATAAGGCACTGGATAAGGAAGAAAATTAAATCTTTTATGCGGTGCTTCATAACCTGAGTTTACTTCTCACGGTATTACCCTTTCAATTTTGAATTTTTGCGACGCCTTCTTTTTGTTATAAGCAACCAGGCTTAAAAACTGCTCATAATCCGCCTCATCAATTTTCCAGGGCCTCAGTCCTGATTGAACTACCGCGAACATTTGGTACTCCTGGTCGTAAATATGGTGGTCGGCATCGATCTTGCATTCCAATACCGCCCGCTCCAGGTCCAGCTCTTTTTTATAGATCGCTTCCCTTTGCATTGGAGCGGGACCGAAGCTGTAATCTATTATCCATGTTTTATGAGGCCGGCCATTAATGTGGAGCTCGATAGTCATTGTGATTTTTTCATTGATAGGATTTAAGTATTCACACTTCCTTTATCGTGATGCCGTAACAGGCATGCATCAGTTTCTTTTTGAGCCTGTATATTCTTATTCGCCGCGTCGCCTTGCTCTTAACGTCTTCAACTACGCGGCTGCCGCCTATTCGTACCGTATACACAAAATCGGCCACGTAACTGCAAACTTTTCTTCCTTCTACTTCCAGGATAAATTCTACCTGGCATTGCAGGTCCTGGATAAGCCCGGCGGTTAGCATCATTCGAAGAGTAATGTACCGGTCCCGCTCCTTGGTGCTCTGAAAATTTTTGCCGTCGAATATTTGTGGGACATTCCCGAACTTGTTTTTTCTTTTATTGGTCCCTTGTGTAATTACCAGGTTCGAGTTGCGGGCGGCGCATGCTGACTTGGCTATTTGCTTTATCGTAGGCCAGGTGCTCATTCCTTCACGTAAATATTTTTGGCCCCGGCTTCCAGTTTCCTTACAAAAAAATCGGCCAGCGTTTCACCTTCCTTTACCAGTCCGTCTGTGTGTAATACCTCAAAAAAATAAGGGTGCATCGTTGGTAAATAACCGCGCCTCATCCCCTGGTAGACCTGCTCGATATATCCCCGGCGCTCGTTTAAGATTTCCTCATCACTTAAAATGCGTTGTAGCGGAGCTTTAAATTTCCTTCGCTCCTCATTTGCGCTTGCAATTAAACGGGCATCCACGTAAGGCCCCAGAACCTGGTCGATTAAATTAAGGTTCATTTCCTTGCCCCAGTCTTTGATCAGCGTGCCGTTTTTTCTGAAGGCGTATTCGATTTCCTCCGGGTTTAGCATGTCGTAATCTTCGATCAGTTTTTTTTCAAACTGGTCCACCAGGATATCCATGATTTCGGCATCCGGTATTATCCAGCCAGTGATGACATTTATTTTCAAAAGCAGAGTTTTTGCCCATATTTTAATTTCCCAATCAGTCATCCTCCCGACCCGGATTGCGGCGTACTTCAGGCGGATGATTTTATTTTCCTCATCGACTTCCGATTTCTTGTTTGACGATCTTGAGAAGGTTGTATTTACCGGCGTCCTTTCCAATTCGAACCTTCCCAGGTGCTCGCTTATCTGTCCCATTGTGATCGTTTTTAATTTCTGAATAAACCTCCTGTAGTTTGAATTTCACAAGGTATTCCAATGATTTATTTTTCCCGTTTTCACGGTACCACTCGCACCATTTTAGCCAGTCACGCATAACCGTTTTTCGCTCTCCGACATCCATTTCGTACATCGGTTTTTCCTGGCTACTAGCCTGGGTATGGAGAAAATTGGCTATTGCGATAATTGCGGGCATGTCCCGGCTGGGCTCGGGCGGGTAATCCGGGTTTATTTCGGCGAATGCCTGGCTCATTTCGTAGCCCAGAGCGGTTTCTCCTTCTTCCGGGGGCGATTTTTTTGTTTCCCCCTGCACCCCCTTCTCTTTATCCGTTTCCTTATCCTTATCCTTTTCCTTTTCCTCTTCTTCTTCCTTAAGGGTATGTATACCCTTTGGATACCCTTTGGAATCAATTTTGTGTTTAACTAAAAGCTCCAAAACTTTAACATGCGGTTTGCATGCCGGCGAAAGTTTCCCGTACTGGAAGTCGATAAAATCAATGATAAAAAATTTATTCGGCGAAATCAGGCGGACCCTGCCGGCAATCTCCTTCATATCTGCGGCAGTTACCCGTTCCCCTATAAAGGATGATGCCAGCGAATAATTTGCGGACCATACGCCAGCCGGATCACATTTTGCAAAAAGGAACTGTATTAAACATTTATGTTTCACGGACAAGTCCATGAACCATTGCTTGTCCCAGAGGTCGGTATCGGCGAATCTTTTAGCCATATTTGGATGTAATTTTTCTTTTGGTAGGTGGATTTATAAAAACCGTGTCCGTCACATTCCAAGGGGGCGACCTGCCTAAACCAAATATTTGCTTTCTCATAAACATTTATTTAAAAAGTGAATTCTCTTCTGCCTTTCCCCTGTACTGGTCAACTGAATAACCGTTGGCCAAAAACCATTTGATTTGCTGCTGCAGCTTCTCACTTGCTTGCTTAATGGGTACCTGCCTGCTTTTTTTACCGCCGAAATACTGGTTAATGTCTTTGATCAACCCTTCGATTTGAAAAATAAACCGCTCCAAATGCTTTTTGTGCTCGGTGCCCCCGTCGGTTGAATCTTTGATGGCGGAGTACATATGATTGTATAGGTCCTTCACATCATAGGTTTTATCCAGGTAGAGGTCAACTCCTGTTTTTATGCGGTTTTTTAATTCCAATTCGGTCATGGTGTAAACGGTTTTTAAGCTATCTTTTCGGTGCCTATCTCCTGCATCAGCTCATCCCAGGAAAAGCCGTATTCATCTTTGTAAAAATTAACCTCTGAAATATTAATGACGCTAAGCATGCTTATAATCATAATTAACTCATCCGTATTGAAAGCTGCGATCACCTTATCAATAATGGCTGTTCTTTGGTCGACATCATCTAAACCATGGATTTCATCAACCTTTTCTATAACCAATTCTGCTGTCGTTAATTCCGGCATAAGCATGGCCTGTCCTGCAAAGGCGAAAACTATATTGTCATTTAATTTGTGGAGCTCTAAACGGAAGTATTCTTTAATAACAGGGGATTTAACTGCCGTGTTTTTTACAACGAAGTCGAGCCACGGCCAAAGCTCTTTTAACTCCCGCAACTGCCTTTGTTTATAGTTTTCAGTTTTTGAAGTTTTCTTCTCCTGCTTCGCCTCCTCTTTTTCATGTTTCACCAGATCAACCTTATTTTTATCTACGTAAACCATGGTGCCCACCTGTTTTTTATCGGAGAGGGAATTCACTTTAGTTATCACAACGGGAATAGAATTTTTGGTGGGTGTTTTCTGGATGGGAACCGTCACCCCCTGCACTTTTATTTCGCTCGAATTACCGTAGGAATTTTTTTCGCCGCTCAGCACTTTTCCATACTGCTCCTTTCCTTTCAGTTTCGCTTTTTCGATATGGAGTTTTATTTTTTCATTAAAGCAGGCGGCGTCAGTACATAAATCATCTTTTGTGATATCATTGAATAGCAGGTTACTATTGGAAGTCCGCTTTGGGCACGTCTTGCATGGGCCCGCTGCGGGGTATAGATCAGGGTCTTCTGTATCAAAGGAAGCCCGGGTAAATTCAAGCATGATGGTTTCTTCTATAAAATGCTTCAACTCCTCTAATGGCACTTTACAATAATCGCTGTTCGTGTCCCAGCCAATGCCCTTGTCAATGCATTTATCCAGGCAGGCCTTCTGATCAGCGTATTCCATCTTGGAAATTACCACCGCATGACCCAGCGGGAGAATTCCCTTTGCGAGGTATTCAGCTGCTTCCGGTTCCAGGTCGTTTAATTTCAGGCGGTCGGAAATGTATTTTTTTGTTTTGTGGATCCGGGCAGCCAGCCAGTCCAGGTTTTCTTTCTGCAGCAGGGTTTTAAATGCATGGGCTTCATCAAGCGGCGCCAGGTCTTCCCGCTGCAGTACTTCGATCATCTGGATTTCCAGCATTTGGGAGTCCGTATAATTTTTTACGATCGCAGGTATAGTTTCCCATTTTAAAAGTGTGGCGGCCCGAAAACGCTTTTCACCGAAAACAATTTCGTATTTATCACCTTTTGGCCTTACTGTTATAGCGTGCAGTAATCCGATCGGAGGTTGCATGCTGTCCGCCAACTCCCTTACAACCTCTTTCGAATAGCTTTTGCGGGGATTGTCTTTATCGGGGAAAATCAAAGCAACGGGCAAGTTTTTCACTTTTGTTTCCGGTTCAGGCTCATCTATAAATTTGCGCTCATAGGGTGCGTCGAGTTCTTTGGTTAAGGAAGATTTTTTCGGCATATTATTAGATTAATTATTTTTTTTGAAACTAAAAACCCCGCCGGGCTAGGCAGGTCAAAGAATAATTAGGATAAAAAAAATTATATATTACTCCTCAATAATCAATTCTTCGGCAATTAAAATGTTCACGCCTTCGATCTCCTCGCCTGTTATTATGATGACAGGATCAAAATTTGTTTTTGCTTTCATTAGTACTTTTAATTAGAGCATTGATCAAAAAGGCAAATCATCAATTGCATCGGGCGTAGTAATCGGCCGCTCGTCAAAACTCCGGTCCAGCACCACTTCCGGATGAGGCTGCTCCGCTACCCGAGTAATCTTCCAAACCTTCAGTGTATTGAAAATAAAGTCCCGCCCGTTTTTAGTGAACTTCTTTCCCCTCAAATCGGTTTGGCATTCAACGAGCTCGCCTGCACGAAATTTATCCAGCAGGTTGCAATCACCCTGGTGACATTCCAGCTGGTAATGATTTTTGTATTTATCGCTGCCTGGTTCCATGAGCCAGAATACCCTTTTTTCAAAGGACGTTCCTATGATCTCCGACGGGAAGATGTCTGTTATGTAGCCGGTTATTATGATGTTCATGCGTATGGTGTATGCAAGTTCTTAATTAAATAATAAGGCTCCAGTCTCAGGCAATGCACAGCATTTCCGGGTGGTATCCGGCAATGGCGGGCGTTTGAATAAACCAGTATTTTTCCGCCCCTGGACAACTCCTTTATACGCGTCAGGTTATGCTCGTCTTCGTCCAGAAACATATCTCCAACACGCGCCAGCGATGTGCCCGGATCTATTACTTCCACTATTCCCGCGATCCTGGGATCCCGGTCCAGGTAGCGAAGGATCCTTTCGCAGGAAGTAGTGTCTATTTGGGTGGCGGTACTCATAAAAAATTAATATCTATAATGATTAAGCGTTTCGGGATCACAGGGAAATATTGAAAGAATGTTTACATCGGTCTTTACCTTATCGCCGTGCTCTTTTATCCATTCAGCATTATAGATCGGAAGATGGCAGTAGATAGCCCAATCATCAACTTGCCCTTTTTTACAAACAAATTTTAATTCAGGCCAATTACCGGCACCGTCACTAAGGATAGTATGGTATTTTGTTGTTACCACCCTGAACACTTCACCGGCGGGTATTTTTTGAAATTCTTGAAATGTCATCATGTTTTTAAAGCGCTGTGCTTTTAGATTTTTTATTAATACTCCATTGTTGATTCACCAGTCTCTCCCAGGGCCACGAACGCCCGTTGCAACTGATTAATTACGTATTCCATATGCTCATGCTCTTTCCACCAGCCTTTTGCAGAGCCATTACGCATATTTGTTATCAAACCCATCACGAGAGCATTAGTAATTGGCTTCATGGCTTCTTTCCGTGGAAGACCTTTTCCATCTATGTACGTCGATTTATCAAGATTACCCGACACTTCTAATCTTAAATCGCTGTATTTTAAAGCGGAGGTAGCCTCACCTTTTTTGTGCTCTAAAGTGATTTTACTGATTACCGCAAAATGAAATTCTGTTGCCATGATTATTTTTTAAAATTGTGCGGTGCTCATGGAGTTTAAAATTTTTAATATTCTCATGTTTGGGACCAGGGAAATATTTCTCATGGCCAAGGCAAAATTCATCCCGTTCAACTTTTTCGCTGCATAACGGGAAGATGCAGGCCTGCTCGTTAATCATCGGTTTTTATTACGGTTTTGCGCCCCGGTTTCTGACCAACTACAATTTCAATCCCCTGCTCACTTATTATCCAGCCCTTCACTGTTTCATATGGGCGAAGCAACACAGCTTTTTCAATTGCCGGGTTAAGCTTCTCCCAGTCCACCAGGATCCTGGTACCGGTTTCCTTCAGGTCGGCTTCACTCACGCCGTTGAATGTTTTGAATATTTCCATAAAATGCTATTTTTTACCTTCCCAATTGATTAAAAAATTACATACCGCAGGCCACTTATTTTTAACTGTGGTAATCGGATCTTTCTCTTTACCTAACCCGGCCAGTTTTACCAATATGCCGCAAACTTTCGCAATGTCTTTTTTTTCATATTCGGGCCAATAAGATTTAAACTTTTCATGAAGCTTGTAAGTTTCGATCACAATCAGAACGGCGTTACGTTAAAAGAAATATTTAACCCAGGTTCCGCTACATACACAACTTTTCCCGTTTGCTCTTCCACTTCTTTTTTAAATCTCCCCGCATCGCTATTGCCGTCCGAAAGATGGATGAGGACCACGTTATTTACAGCCGAAAGGTCATAAGACGCCAGGGCTTCCTTACAAGTGCGAATTGACATGTGAGAAGTGATCACCCGGTCACGCAAAAACTTTGGACTCATTCCTTCCTGCACTCTTTTGTGCAGGATATCTGTACAATGGTTTGCTTCAATAATTATATTATTCAAGCCCGGGAAATTATATTCACAGTAATAGCTATCGGTAAGGAATAGAATGGTACCTGTTTCCGGGTGCTGGATGAGGTACCCGAATGGTTCGGCTACATCATGCTTTACGTCAAAGGGCATGACCCGAAAATTTCCGATCTGGAAAGATTTACCGACATAAACAACCTTGGCCCGGTGGTGTGTACTGGTCGCCAGGGCTTCATGCGTTCCCCAAGACGCGTAAACATATATGCCGGCTGCCAGAACTTCCCCAATAGCTTTAGCATGATCGCCGTGTTCATGTGTTACTATACAGCCGACAACTTTTTCAAGGTCGAAATTGAGCGCCTGCTTAATGAGCTTAAAGTTTACACCACACTCAATAAGTAACGCCTCCTCGGAATTCTCTAGGATATACGCGTTACCCAATGAGTTGCTATTTATTACGTGCAGTTGCATCAGAATCCAGGCCCCCCACCGCTGTTATCCACAAAACCGGTTTCATCCACGGCCATTTCTGCTTCAGGCGTATTTCCAAAGCTCATATCCTTGCGGTTGGCATTGGTAGCGATGTGCTCCCTTACTTTTTCAGACACATCCATATCATCGTCACTCATTGATTGCATCATTTCCACTGACAGGAATCCCCAATGTGAAAGCAGGTTGCGTACCACGGTTTTAATGGCCATGGCATCGAACTCAGTTTTCCATGGCGTGCCGGCGGTATTGTAAGACTTGGAATATTTGGTAGCGTGCGCTATAACCCTGTCCTTTGTCATGTACAGCGTTTTTGAAAACCCGTTAAGCATTTCAAAGTGAGCGAAGTACCCGACAATAGTTTCGGAGGTAGCTTCGCCATTCAGGTCAAACTCACCGGTGAGTTTGTTCTTTGATTTATACTCGCCTTCATAAACCATATCCGCGTTGATGATCCTGTACTGAGCGGTCCGCATGGCCAGCTGGATGAGGCCCTTGTAACCGATCTGGAATTGTGGTACCAGGACATTATTTTTTTTGTACGGAATGATGTAGGCGAAGCCCAGGCTCTTAATGATTGGCAGTTTAAGTACAGCAGCTTTGAGGGCTTCCATTACCACCAGTTTCGGTTCGCAGTTCTGCAGGAAACTGTCGTTTGCATACAGATCAATCAGCGATACCACGAACATATCCTTTGATTCGGCCAGGGCGTTACGAAATTGCTCCTGGACCGAATCTGCTTTTAGCGTATTTTTCAGCACATCTACTTTACTAAGGGTAGCCACCTTTTTGTTGTCGTCCATTGTTTTTATTTTATGTTTTATAATTTGATAATTAAGCCGCTACCGTGTGACGCTTGAAATCCTTCCTGTACCTGATCTCGTTTACAGAAAGCATCGCTCCCGGTATCACTACCAGGTTAATGATCTGGGACCCGGATGGGATAAGTGTTACAACGCTTTCCCGGTTGTCAACAAATACCGGCGCATGAATACCCCAATGGTCGCTCATTACATTGATAATGTCCAAACCTGCATTAATCTGAGAGCCGGTGTTAGCCACTACAAATGGAACGCCATCGATCAGGGTTTCGCAACACTCTTCCTGGCCGCCGTTCACCTGTTCGCGGAACATTTTAAATTTCACCATCCGGAAGCGGTTGTTGATCCGGGCCTCCATTTCATCCATCTTTGCCCGTGTGAATTCGTAAATAGTGAATTCTGTCTTTTCGAGGGTGGCCAACTCGTTTGCCATCTTGGATTCAGACGCGGTTAGCTCAGCAATCCGGTCGAGGATCCTTTCACGCTGGTCCCTAGTTGCAAGCTCCCGGTTAAGGTCTGCGATCCTGGTGACCAGTTCTTTTTTCTGGGTAAGTAATAGGCCCTGGTTTTCGTCCAGGTCCTGCGGTGCGTTCACCTCATCCAGCAGCGATAAAATTTCTGATGTAGTGGCCTGATGCTCGGGGTTGGATTTGATGTCACTGTCTACAGCAATGACTTCATCAGCATTAATTAGGTTATGGGTGGCCGTTAGTGAGGATATGGTATTCTGGAGGTCTGAAATCTCGGTTTTAAGCCCTTCTGATTTCGTGGTTAAGATACCGATTTTTGCCGATATTCCCTCGATTTCCGCGGCTATTTTTTTACCTTTTGTAACTATTTCTGCAAGACGCGAACTTTTGTTTTGATTAAAGTTTTTTACCAGTTCCGCTTTCTTTTCTTCCACTCCTGATTGCTCGTAAGCGCGCTTGCAGGTAGGGCAGGAAAACTGCTTTTCATCAAAGGTCAACACTTCTTTATTGATTTGGTGCCAGCGGGCGGTAAGATCAGCCTTTTCAGATTCAAGCCTTTTTTTACGGCTATCTTCGGTACTGGTATCAGAAGTACTCCGGGCAAGCGAATCCATCAAGCTTTGCAGGTTCCGTTTTTCATCCAGGATCCTCTGCTCCCGGGCCTGCCTTTTATCACGCACCGAATTTTTAATATGAAACTCGATACCGGAGAGGGTTACCTTCAAATCACCGATCTTTTTGATTTTTGCGGATAGTTCACCCTGGCGCTGTTTCTGCGCTGTGGTCTTATCCATCAGTTCACTATCGATCGAAGCCAGCTTTTCTTCCATGGTCTTTATCTCGGCTTTGATGCCGGCATAATCCATTTGTTCTGGCAGGCCTCTTTTGGCTTCGTCTATGCGCGAGGGTAATAGTATAAGCTCTTCCTTGATCTTCCTTTTTTTATTGGCCAGCTCCCTTTTATACTCTTCAATAGTTTTGGTTCCACCCAGTGCCTTGATCAGGTCCTCATATTTACCACCTTCTTTTTTATTCAGGGCCTCCAGCATTTCACTATCCTGGATATTGCCGGCCAGTTCCAGCAGGATATTCCTTCTGTCCTGCCACTTCATAGAATTGAAATATCCTGTTGAAGTGATCATTTTAAAAACATTCTCTTTCAGGATGGCGTTCACCTTTGCTTGGTAGTCTTCCAGTTTGCAGGGAACATCGTTCCAGAAAAGCACGGTTTCATGCCCCGAGAACTCCGCTTCGGTCGAGCCTTTTTTCTTCACCCATTTTTCCCGGTAGGTCCTTTTAAGGTTGGTAGTGACGCCATCAATTTTCAGGTCTGCAGATACTTCATGATCCAGGCGGTGATATGGCTGGTTGTCCGGGCCCAGGGTTTTGATCTCGAAATCCTTCCTGTCCTGGTTATCCTTACCAAATAACAACCACAAGAAGGCGTTATATAGCGTTGTCTTTCCTGTGCGGTTATCACCGAAGATGGTTGTTTCAGGGCCGAACTGGACCGTGAGGTTTCTTACACCCCTGAAATTTGTTAGAGTTATGTTCTCGAGAGTTACTTTCATGTTTTTTATTTATGAGTTGTGATAATTTTTTTAGTTAAAGCAGCCCCGGCAATCCCGCCCGGGGCCTCTGGTTTAGGGTTCTAAAAGTTTACGATCTGATTAGTAAGGCCTGGCCCCAGGATAGTTGATACCAGCGAGTAGTTAACCTCCGCCATCTGCCTGATGTCTTTCAGTATCTTCCAGGCTGGGACCTTGTGGGCAATACAGTTTTTGATTCCCAAGGCTATGGCGCAATGCTCTTGTTTCACTGCCACTTCTATCAGGTTAATGATGGCGTCTGCCTGGCTCAGGTCGATGGTTAATTTTTCCGGCTGCGTGATTGTTTGTAGATTTGTCATGTAGTGTTTTTAAACCGCTGTAGGAGTTGTGATCCTTAAGCGGTTTTTTTATGAAATGGGGGTTAATGAAATCTTTCTGATCAAAATATTTTT
>Ga0105104_10000144_pt1 | contig 50202 bp, 11 predicted proteins | sample PPLLaktember2015_3_FD_87034 | JGI IMG/M metagenome (GOLD analysis project Ga0105104, IMG submission 87034) | Freshwater sediment microbial communities from Prairie Pothole Lake near Jamestown, North Dakota, USA - PPLs Lake P7 Core (6) Depth... | ecosystem: Environmental > Aquatic > Freshwater >... | reverse complement strand
TTTTCATTAAAAGCAGCGATCCGGGCTATATCGAAACCTTTTAGAAATACCTTTTCTTTGAGAATCTCCGGGATCGAATCGAAATCTTCAAGATTTTTTAAAAAATACAACCACTTTTCGAAATGGGTTTGCAGTTCTTTTTCGGTTTTAGTAAATCGCGGCATCTCGATAAATATATAAGTCAGCTTATTATAGAAGGTCTGGCAGTATTGATCCTTCAACTGGACTTGAGTCAGGATGCTTTTTTGAGGGCGTTCGTCCTCGAACTCGAAATCCAAAATGGCCACACAATACACGGGTTTTAGATTGAAATCCCAATTCCCCTTTTCTGCTTGCTCCCTGATCGGGAAAGTGGTATAAAACACAGACCGGTCTTTAAAGAATTTGAGTTTGGCCTTCTGCATCTCGACGATAAACTTGTCGCCTTTTTCATTCTCGCAGTGAATATCGAAAATGGCTTTTCGATCGACATAATTCGCACCAAATTGCTCCGGGTTTTTAAAGGTAAGGTTAGAAATACGATGTTGCTCAGGCAGCAGTTGGTTTAAAAAATCCATCAGCAAATCTTTACTGGCTTCTTCGCCGAACAGTTTTTTGAAACCGAAATCGGTATAAGGGTTAATATATTTTGCTTTCAATTATACCTCCTGGTTTTTACTCGCATCGAAAGGAGAAAAATAAACAGTAATAATCACTAAGTATAATATAACTCAAAAGGAGTCGATATTCAACAGGGGTTTCGATTTTTTTCTTCAAAAAAAACGATGAATGATGTGTGGTGAATCAAATTTTATAGTGAATGAATTTTTATGGAATTTTGATTCCTTTGTTATAGCCTCCAATCTAAACCAGGTTTAAAGTAGAGGAGAAAAAAAATTTGATATCCCTGATAAAAATTTAGGAGGCTATTGTGAAAAGCAACAAGGGAAATGATAAACCAGGCCGCTAAGGCACGGGACAAAATCCAGCCGGCACGGCTGCACAACCGACTCCAAACCAAACCCTGGATACTCCACTCAAAATCCTTACACCCGAAGACATAGACCGGGCAGAAAAAAAACAATACCGGGTACTGGATCGGGACAATTTTTTTTTCTAATTCAAAAGTATTGACTTTCCAATGTGAGGATATTATTATTAAAACAAACTTATGTCAGGAGGGAAAATGACACCACATCCTTTTTTAGTAAAAAAGCCATCGATATCGAGATTTACGATGGGGTCGATTGTGATCCCGGTTATTCTCGGTTTACTGCTGTGCAGCTTTTCCGGCTGCAGACGATCGGTAGACAAAAGCAGCATGGTCAACAAAATTAAGCACATCGCCAAACTCGCTACCGTCGAATTCAAACTCCGCAAGATCATCTTCGCTGAAAAAAAGAAAAAATTCTTTTTCTTCGGCCTCGGTAAAGCGACCTACGTTTCATGGGTCGAACCGTTGATCAAAGCAGGCGTGGATATCAGCAAAATCACTCCCAACGATGTATCCATCGACGAAGAAAATAAACTCATCACTATCCAATTACCCCCCATCGAGATCATCGATTACAACTTCAACGAAGAAAGCATCAAGGTCGACTACAGCTTGACCAAAGATAAAGTGCTCAACCGTTTCAACCTGAACGATATGGAAATCATCAACCGCAACGCCGATAAAGACATCCGCACCTACTTGAATTTCCTCGGTATCCGCGAAGAAGCCGAAAAATCCACCCGCTCCTTTTTTACCAGTTTCTTTAACAGCCTCGGATACAACGCAGACATATCTTTCAAATCCACCAGCCAACCCCTGCTCTTCTTCGACATGGATAGAGAAGAAACCGAAGACGGAGGTGCCCAATGAAAAAAATCGCCTTTAATATTGCCGTTATCCTCGTCGCTATCCTACTTTTAATAATCATAGTCCCTAAGATTTTTAATTTCCTTTTCCCACCGAAAATCTCCATGGTGGGCACTACCATTACCATTGCCAACATCCAGGAAATTTCGCAGCTCTATATCACCCAATATTACGGGGAAGTCATCAACTCCCTCACCGAAGAAAATTGCAAAGAAAACATCTTGGAAATCTTCACTCTGTATGACCAAATCAAATCCTACCTGGACAGCCTGGGCCCTATAAACTACGATAAAAACTCATTGAAAGCCTTCAAAGAAAAATTTGTCGCTGAAGATCAGAAATTCAAGGATAAATGGAATACCCTGATCGATGCCACGTTGAACAAAAATAATGAAACACGCCTCTTAAAATATATCTATGAGAACGATAAAGAACAATTCGAAGCCGCGTATTACGATGCCGTGATCAGCGAAGTGAGAGACAATTCCAAAATAAAATCCAAAGACGAGATCGCCTACCTGGCCCGCGGGAAAGTCTCCGTCAGCATCGACCTTTCCGCCGCCAAAACCGACAATCTAACCGTAAACAGCGAAGGCACTTTAACCGTTAAAACCCCCTTGATTATCGACTGCATCATCAATCCCCAATTTATCTACGGCAAAACCGCCAAGGGACATGTCGTCAACTACCCCGGTTTCGTGGTCATAGATAATACTAAAAAAAGCACCCGGGAAGAAGTCGTCGAAAATGTCAAACGAGTCAAACTGGGCTGCAAACTCAAAATGATCGACCAGGCTCTCTCCAAAGTGAACGACGAAAAAGACCCACCGCTGGCTAAATCGTGCCGCGAAGCAGAAAAAAAATTACTCTCCTTTTTCAAACTGTTTAAAACCTATAAATATCAAGAAGGTGACACGGAAAAAGAAGTCGAAATCAAAAATGTAAAATTGGAAATAACGGGTTTAACTTCCGGCTCCCCTTCACTCCAAAAATGGCTGCCTGAGATCAAGAAAAAAATCTGGTAGCGTGTCGATTTAACGAATTTGAAGCAGCGACCCTGCGTGCAGCGCCTCTGCATTAATTAATATGTAATTTTGAATTCTTCGTCGCTGCTTTCCCCCGGTGGCCAGGAACCTTTTTGGAAAAAGGTTCCTGGACCTCCAAAAACTTTTATAAAGTTTATAATCAAAAGCTTTTCCGGGGGGTTTGCATCCCTGGCAGGTCCAGGGGGTCACCCCACCACAGGGGAGACAGGTGAAATATATTGCCCTGTCTGCATCGACGATGTCCAAATTACCTCGACGATGACCTAAAAACCTCACGATAGACCAAAAAAAGTCATCGATGGGCGTTTGTATCCAATTTTATGCCTTTTTTGCAAGCGCTGCACCTTTTTCCTGCAATCGAATGCAAATTCTTGAAATTTTGTAACCCCCACGACAAAATCATGCAATTTTTCTACAACGTTGCAGCTTTTTTGTGCTTTTGAATGCAAATTCTTAAAATTTTGCAGCCCCCATTACAACGATGAGGCTTTTTTGTACAATTGAGAGAAAAAAAAGCCCATCGATAGCCACTTTGCCTGCAAAAAGTGGGAAGCTGCCGATATTTGACCGGCAGCAAGAAAATATCGAGCGGCAGCACAGGTTTTTTGCTTCTTTGGCACGATAAATGCTATCTTAATGCTCATCATCATTACCGGGCGAATCGTTTTCGTTTTGACTTTCACTTTCGTTTTCTGTGTCGCTGTCGATCCCGGATCTTCCCCTGCTCCTGGTTTTACGCTGCATCATGCGGTCCCTTCCACGGGTACGCGCTTCGGCACGGTCGGTTTGAGAGGCGGGAGCTGCGGTTTCTGCGGCACTTAAACCGGTTCCGGCAGCGGAAGCAGGAGAAGCAGCGGCTTCCTGTTCGAGGTACTTCACCAGGGAAGAGATGGTGGGATACTCGAACATAATCAATGCGGGGATATCGCGATGAAATACTTCTTTTAGTTTTAAGTTTACCTGGATAATCCCCAGGGAGTTGCCACCGATATCGAAGAAGTTGTCATATATGCCGACTTTATCGGTATTGAGGATTTCTTTCCATATTTCGGCGATGCGGGTTTCGATTTCGGTGTTGGGAGCGACGTATTGGACGGCGGTTTCGGTTTGGGATTCGAGGTCGATGGTTTCCAATGCTTTGCGGTTGGCTTTGCCTGAAGGGGTGAAGGGGATTTTTTCGAGTTCGATGAAACGGGAGGGAATCATGTAATGGGGAAGCTGGCGGGCGATGACCTGGCGGAAGTCGGATTTATCGAGGTTATGGGCAGCGGTAATAAAGGCGCAGAGGTAGGGTTCGCCGTTAGTGCCGATGCGGGGTACGACGACGGCTTCTTTGATAACCGGGTGTTTAGCGAGAGCGCTTTCGATTTCGCCGAGTTCGATGCGGAGCCCGCTGATTTGTACTTGTTTATCGATGCGTCCGAGGAATTCGATATTGCCGTCCGGCATCCAGCGGGCCATATCGCCGGTCATGTAGAGGCGTTCGCCGGGTTCATACGGGTTCTTTTTAAAAATTTCATGGGTGAGTTCGGGGCGGTTGAGGTAACCCCTGGCGAGGGCAATGCCGGAGATGCACAGTTGGCCGGCGCGTCCCACGGGTAAAAGTTCGAGGTTTTTCCCGATGATATATAGATGAACGTTATCGATGGGTTTGCCGATGGGAACGATATCCACGGGGGTATCCGCGGGGCAATCGAAATAAGATACATCGATGGACGCTTCGGTGGGACCGTACAGGTTGTATAACCGGGTGTGATTAGCGTGGTAAAGGAGTGCATTGAACCGGTTCACCAGTAGGGGAGGGAGGGCTTCGCCGCTGGAAAATACGCGTTTTAATGAGGCCAAGTCCTTGACGCGGTCTGTTTCTTCGACATAATGAATAAAAGCGTTCAGTGGGGTGGGAATGAAATGCAATTGGGTAACGCCGCCGTTTTTGACTGCGTCGACGATATCCTGGGGCCTGTCGCCCTGGTGTGGGGGGAGCACGTAAACGGAAGCACCGTAGAAAAACCACCAGGAGAGTTCCCAGATGGAGACATCGAAAATAACGGCGGTTTTTTGAAGAATGACATCGGTTTCATCGATGGGGTAATGGCGGCCCATCCAGTGCATGCGGTTGACGAGTCCTTCATGTTCGACGATAACGCCTTTGGGTGTGCCGGTGCTGCCGGAAGTATAAAAGATACCGGCGGCGTCGCGGGGTTCGGATTCGTTGACGGTGGGAAGATCGATGTCTGTATCGATATCTTTATCGAAATCATCTTCTTTTTCATTATCATGAGCGTGGGTGTCTTGGAGATCGAAATCCAACGCAGTGGAGATATCGATAATTTCTGCGGGCAAATCGGCGGCATCGATGGAGAGGCTGTTTTTATCGGCGAGGAGGAAAGGGGTTTGGGTATCGCTGCACATGAAAGCGACGCGTTTGGTGGGGTCGGTCTGGGAAAAAGCCATATAAGCGCCGCCTGCTTCCATGATGGCCAGCATGCCGGCGATCATTTCGACAGAGCGGGGAACCATTATAGCGACGATGGTATGGCGACAAACGCCGCGGTTCTTTAAATACCGGGCCAAATGGTGGACGGAGCGATTAAAATCACGGTAAGAGAGGGATACGGTATTGTAACTCCCGGGGGGTGAATTTTTGATGGATGCGCCGCAAACGGCGTGACGGTCCGGTGTTCGTTCGACCTGGTCCAGGAATAGTTGAACAATGGTTTTACCTTTTGGGTATTCGGCGGATGTGTCGTTAAATTGATACAGGACCCGGTTTTTTTCTTCTTCGGAGAGGATAATTTCCGATTCGATGAGGATGTCGTCGGCAGAAGGGGCTGTACCCCAGGGAGAAACAGCAGGAGTGGAAGTAGGGGAGGAGGTCTGGCCGAGGAGGTCGTCGAGGTAATTCAATCGGTCTGCGTGCGTATTGGGGACGATTTTTGTCAAGGTTTTCCGGTCGATTTTCCCGGTGGGTGTCATGGGCATGCGGTCTAAATGAATGAACCGGGAAGGCACCATGAAATGGGGGATTTCGCGGGCGAGAGTTTCTTTATAATCGGAGGTACCGAGGTCTTTGTTTCCGACGACATAAGCGCAGAGGAATGGCTTGCGGTTTTTTTCATCTTCGGAGGCGACGACTGCGGCTTCTTTGATGTGGGGATGTTTTAATAAATGGCTTTCGATTTCGCCGAGTTCGATGCGGATACCGCTTAATTGGATTTGTTGGTCGATGCGTCCGAGGAATTCGATATTGCCGTCCGGGAGCCACCGGGCGAGGTCGCCGGTGAGGTACATTCGTTCGTCGGGTTCGTAAGGGTTCTTCATAAATACGTCATGGGTTAATTCGGGCCGGTTGAGGTAGCCCCTGGCGACGCCGATGCCGGCAATGCACAATTGGCCGGTGACACCGACAGGCACGAGGTGCATGTTATCGTCCACTACCAACAGGTGCATATTATGAATGGGTTTCCCGATGGGAACGACGGGGATGGGTTGGTCCGCGGTACAATCGAAGCAGGAGACTTCGATGGAAGCTTCGGTGGGGCCGTAAAGGTTATAAAGGCGGGTGGCATTGGTTTTGAAAAGTATGGAATTAAAGGTATCGACATGAACGGGAAGAAGGGCTTCGCCGCTGGCAAATACGCGTTTGACGCGGGCCATTTCTTTGGCCTGCCCGGTGCTTTCGAGGTAGTGGAGTATGGGCAATTGGAAAGCGGGTGGAATGTGGATATGGGTTGCCCCGGACTTCTTTACGGCTTCGACGATTTCGGAAGGTTTCTCACCCTCGATGGGCGCCATGAAATAAACGGAGGCGCCGCATAAAAACCAGGAGAAGAGTTCCCACATGGAGACATCGAAAATAAGTGGGGTTTTTTGAAGGATGATATCTGTGGGTTTAAAGGGATAAACGGTTTGCATCCACCACAAGCGGTTGACAATGCCGCGGTGTTCGAGGATGGTGCCTTTGGGTCGGCCGGTACTGCCGGAGGTATAAAAAACGGCGAGTGCATCGATGGGGGAATGGATAGGATCGAGATTGGAAGAATCGGCGTCATATTGGTTTTCATCGTCGAGTAAAATAGTGATAGGGGCTTTATGGGGAAGGGTACGGGTTCCATCGCTTAAAATCAACACGGCGTCCGTATCGTTACACATGAAATCGATGCGTTTATCGGGAAAAGTGCTGGAAACTGCCATGTAAGCGCCGCCGGCTTTTAAAACGGCTAAAATACCGGTGATCAATTCGATGGAGCGTTCGGCCATAACGGCGGCGATGCGGTTGGGGTGGGTCCCGCGCTGGCGGAGTTTGCGGGCCAAAGCGTTGGCTTTGCGGTTCAATTGGTCGTATGTCAGGTTGACGGGGTTGTTGGCGGCGCGAACCGCGAGATTTTGAGGGGTCCGGGATACCTGTTCCTCGAACAATCGATCCAGGGTCTTTTCTTCGGGGAACGGGGCAGCGGTATCGTTGAAGGTATGAAGAATCGACTCTTTGTCTTCGGGGGTCAAAATTTCTATGTTGGATAAAGGTTTGGATGGATCGCGAAGGGCATCGAGGGCTGCGGCGGTTAAACCGCGGATAATCCGGGCGATATCGTTCTCATCGTACCGGGCGGTATTGAATTGACATTCGAACTCGATGACGGGGGAGGCTTTGAGGTTGAGTAAATAATTGACATGAATGTTAAGGGGGTTCGGATCATGGGACGCGCAGTGGTGCATAAAGGAATAGTCTTCATTTTTGAAAAAGGGGTGGTCGATGAGTTGGAGATTGCCGAAATAGCGGGTATCTATGCCTGCGATAGCCCTTAATTCGGAGGCCAATATGGTGTAGGGATACTTGATATGATTTTTAACTATATGATTAAGGTCTTTGCCCATTTTATCCAGGAAATCGGTAAACGATAACCCGGGATCGATATTGATGCGGAAGGGGAAAAAATCTACGAAGAGGCCGGGTATTTTTTTTGTATGAGGAGAAGGGCGGCCGTGATTGATACTGCCGATTACAAAATCGTCCAGGGAAGTCACGCGCCATATATAAATGGAAAGGGCGGCCATAAGAAATTTAAATACAGAGGTGGAGCGGCCCTGGGAGAATTGAAAAATGTCGGCGCTCAAGGTTTCGGGAGTCAGTATCCGCAGGGCTTGAGTTCGGAAATTGAGGGAATGGGTCTTGCGGAAGGATAAATCCATTTCCGGGGGTGGGGGAAGGAGGTATCGATGCCAGAAGTCTTTATCTTCTTTTGCTTTAGGGGAGGCCAGGTAGAGTTTCTCCTGGTCGAGATAATGGAGATAAGGGGGATTTTCTTCATCGCTAACGGGTTTGGATTCCATTAACGCCTGGAATACGCGGTTGATTTCGTCGAATAAAAGATAAACGGTATATCCGTCGGAGATGAGGTGATGGATTTTCATGCCGTAACCGGACTGGGTTGGGGTGTATTTAATGAAAACAAATTCGAAAAGAGGGCTGTCGATTAATTGGAACGAACGATCGACGGTTTCAAGAATCCAATTATCGTATCGCTCTTTATCCGGGTTTGCCTGACCGGGGATTGAAAAATCGAAGATTTCCAGCATATAAGGTTTATAAGGTGCGATATACGAAGCGGCCTGGATCGAGGAGCCGATGGATAGTTCGACGATCCGGGTGCGGAGCACGGAATTTTTTTTCAACACTTTATTAATGGCCTCTTCCAGGATACCGGGGTCTAACGAATAGGGGTAGGTGACATTAAAAAACAAATGGTTGCTGGAATCTGAAAAATAGGTCTTCTCGAGATAGTAGAACATTTTCTGTTTAAAACTAAGGGGGTAGTATTGCTGCCCGGTTTTAGCGGAGTAGGTTCCCAGCCCGGCGTATTCTTCCAGGAGGGTATGCGAGGGGTCGGGGGGTGGAAGTGAAGCGGTTTTCGTTTTCGGGAGGGCAGGTTGACCGGTCCCGGTTTTCCCGGCATCGAAGGAGGTTTGAGCGGGATCCCGGGTTAAAGCGTTCATGGTTTCAGCGGATAAGAATAAGATATCCCTGGGAGTGGTATCGGGTTGGGGCAGGGCTTTGCGGTCGATTTTTCCATTGGGGGTTAAGGGCATTTTATCGAGGGCGACGAAATGGGCGGGGATCATGTAATCCGGGAGGAGGCGTGAGAGGTGTTCTTTGAGGGAGGGGAGGTCGCGGCTGCGGTTAAAGTCGCCGGAGCCGACGATGTAGGCGCACAGGTATTTCTTTTTGTCGGAGTCCTCTCGGTCCAGGACTACGGCTTCATTAATGGATGGGTATTTGAGCAAAGTGTTTTCGATTTCGCCGAGTTCGATGCGGAACCCGCGGATTTTGACCTGGAAATCGATGCGTCCGAAGAAATCGATGGAGCCGTCGGGTCTCCAGCGGCCGAGGTCGCCGGTTTTGTAGAGGCGTATGCCGGGTTGAGGGGCGAAGGGGTCTTCCATGAATGCCTGTCGTGTCCGTTCTTCGTCCTGTAAATACCCCCTGCCGACGCCGACACCGGAAACCCATATTTCGCCGGAAACACCGACCGGGCATAATTTTTGGTATTGATCGACGATATAGATATTCAAATTTTGAATGGATTTCCCGATGGGGATGCGTTGGGTGCCGGGTGCGCATTTTTCTCTCATGATATGATGGGTGATATCGTCGGAAGCTTCGGTAGGACCGTAAGCGTTGACCATGGGAATATGGCTGAACCGGGAAAACCAGCGGTCTACGAGGTGGGGTTTGACTTCTTCGCCGGTTACCAACAAGAATTGGAGGGAGGGGATCGCAGTATCCGCGATATGGTCGAACGTATCGAGAAGCACGGAGAGGTATGAAGGAACGACTTCGAGGATAGTGAGGAGGTCTATTTTCATGGAATCGATTAGACGGGTGGGGTCCAGGACCATGGTTTCAGGGTAGATTACGGTTTTCCCGCCGCCAAGGAGCGCGGCGAAGAATTGCCACACGGATATATCGAACGTATGGGAAGCATTCTGGGCGATGACGCTGGTGGCGTTGATGGAAAGAGTATTAATCTTGGCCTGCATGTGGTTCATCATGCCGATATGTTCGACCATAGCGCCCTTGGGTTTCCCGGTGGAACCGGAGGTATAAATGACATACGCGAGGCTGGGCATGGGGAGTTCCACTGCGGGATTGGTATTAAATTTATTATCTTCACTCTCGTTATCGTGGAGAAGGGTGAAGGGGCGGGGTAAATCCAAATCGGATCGATGGACTTCGATAATCGAGCCGTCATAGCTCTTTTTGAGTTTGGAAACCAATTCCTGGTCCAATTCATCGGGGTTAGCGATGAGGACACGGGTTTGGGAATCGTTCAAAATCCCCGTGAGGCGCTGGAGGGGGTAATCGGTATCGAGGGGGATATAGGCGCCGCCGGCTTTCCAAACGGCCAGGATGCTTATCATCATTAAGGGGCTGCGTTCCATTAATATCCCGGCGGTATGATCGATGGTAATGCCTTTTTCTTTCAGGGTTCGGGCGAGGCGGTTGGCGAGGCGGTTCACCTGTTCATATGAATATTCTTTTCGCTGGCACGTGACAGCGATGCCGTGGGGAGTTTGGTTTGCATAATGTTCCACCCAGGCATGAACGCTTTTATCCCTGGAGAATTCGGCGCGGTTATGGTTAAAATCTTCGAGCAGTTGTTTTCGTTCGGCAGGGGTGAGGAATTCCACGTCCGGGATGCGGCGGTTGACGTCGGCCAGGGCATTGCCGAGTAACGTGGTAAAGTGTCCGGCGATGCGGCGTACTGTTTCTTCCCGGTACAATTGTTCGTTGTATTCGATGATGCCTTCCATAGCGGAAGGGGTTTGGCGAAATTGGGCGATCATGTTTTGGCGGATGTGGTTCAAATAGTTTTTGTCGTGGATTTCATCGAGTAAACAGGAGAAATCGAAGACAGGGAAATCGGTCCGGGATTCCTGGACCTGGACATTCAATTTATAAACCAATGTATCGATGGGGTAGTTCTGGTGTTTATCGGCTTCCAGGAGGGTTTGGCCTACCTGGAGAAGCAAATCTTTAACGGTCATGGTTTCGGAGACCTGGCACCGGAGGGCCAGGACGGTATTGATCAATTCCCCTTCTTTTTCTACTTCCTGGCGGGTCGTGGGTGCGCCGACAATCATGTCGGTATTGCCGGTGTACCGGTGCAATAAGATCATCCATGCTGCGGTGAGAAGGATATGTAACCGGACATTGGATTTGTTGCTGATTTTAAGCAATAGGGCGTATAGGTTTTCGTCCAATTGAAACCCGATTGTTTTCATAGTGCGGGAAAGGGATTTCCTGGAATCGGGATCGCCGTCGTATGGGAAGAAGGATTTGACCAGTTGGCCGGACAATTTTTCCAGCCAGTAATCGCGGTCCAGTGTTTCCCGGTTCGATCCGGGTGTTACATCCTGTGGGTTGTGGGAAGTAACGGGTTCATTCATTTTTCCTCCTGGGTTATCGCTGTCGATGGGGGGGATTAAAATCCCCAGTCGCGGTTGACGTTTTCATTTTCAGCGATGGAATGACCTAAAACACGTTTTTTCAGGTGTATATTTTCATTTATGGATAAAATCCCGCTGTTTTTTCCGGTTAAGAAATCCGCCATAGGCGGCGCGGCAGTGGGATGGAGTTTTTGCCAGCGGAGGTCTGCGGCGTGGATTTCTTTCAAACTGTAAGGGTTGGGAATGCCGAGTGTTTTACAATGCGATACGAAGCGGTTCAGCCGGTGCAATGTTTCTTCGCGGGAAGGGGGCACGTCCAGGACCCATGTATCGATCATCAGCATCTCTTTGTATCCGGGTTTGTACAGGAGGCGGCTTTTATTCTCCTGTGCCCACCGGTGGGAATGAACCTGGCCGGTTAAAAAGTATATAAAGGGGTTGCAATCGGCTTCGTAAATATCGTCTTTCATTTCTTCGATGAGGTCCAGGGTGTGTTGGAAATCGGTTTCGGTTTCGCCCGGGTACCCGATGACCCAATACGTGGTGGTTTTAATGCCGGACGAAGCGAGGCTGGAGAGGGCTTTTTTGATCTGTGTGGGGGTTATTTTTTTGCCCATAGCTTCGAGGATGGCAGGGGAGCCGCTTTCGATTCCGAGCCTGGCGCGATAGAAACCGCCGCGGCGCCATTGGAACGTGCGGTCTTCGTCGCATACGGCTTCATCGGCTCTCAAATACCCATCCCAATATAATGATAATCCCGATTGGATCACCGCATCCGAAAGTCCATCCGCAACGGGATTCAACAGGGAATCGCTCATCAAAAACAACTGGGTCCGGTACAGCCGGGATAGTTCCGTTAACTCCCGGGCGATTTGCCGGCCGGATTTTTTTCGATAAGCCCCCCACAATACTTTCTCGGAACAGAAAGAACAATTGAAGGGACAACTGCGGGATGTGTAAGATGACATGAGGGGATAAAATTGGGTTTCAAGGCCGGAAAAATCGGGTAACGGGGCCTGGGCCAGTCCCATGACGCGGTTATCGATATCTGCCAGGGTATATATTCTTTGGGAAAGAGGAAGCTCACCGCAGAGAAATTTATATAACAGCTCCTCGCCTTCCCCGACGATGATTTTATCGATTTCAGGGGTATGATGGACAAAATATTTGAAATTGGGGGATTGGATATCGAGTTCGCCCGAAAAGATACCGCCGCCCATGACGGTTTGGATGCCGGGGTCGATCTCTTTGACCAACCGAAAAGCGAAAAGAGAAGCAGGAAGGGTCACGTCATACGTGGATAACCCCAATACATCCGGCTGCTCTTCCCGGATTAAATCCTCGATATAGCCGCGGAGGTGGTGGAAAAAGTCCTCGATAATATGGTTTAATTGAACGACTTGCGCAGGTTGGAGCGTGATAAAAAAAGTTTGAAATACAAGTTCTGAGACGAGATCGTGGAAAGCACGTTCATCTTCATCTTTTTTATTGATATAAGCCATCAAGTGGGACTTCAACACGTGGTTCCCGATATTGGAAATATTCCCTTGCTTTTCTACGGGGACAACCTCCTTTAGCCGGTTAAAATACCGGTCCATACTATTTTGAAACCGGTTTTCCACGTTGGCATCCACGGTTTTTACATCGAAGCCGCGGCCATCCAGGTAACCTTTCAAACACGCGATGCCCATCGGCGGAATCAACGGGTTCCAGAAGGGCAATAAAGCCAATAATACTTTTTTATTCTCACTCATCATGACCTTCTTTTATTTCAATTTCTATTTATCATTATCATTAATATCTCTTTGTCTTTCGAATTCGATGTTCCTCTTCTTCGATGTTTCTTGATTTAAAAATCGAAACCGGAAACTTCTTCTTCAGTCAAGGCGGATTCAGCGGCTGTTTGAGCAGACGAAAGCACGATATCCGCCAGTTTGATTTGGGGATTTTCCATACATTGGGAAAGAATTTCAAGAAAATGGTCGGAAAATTTTTCAATGGTGTTTCTCTTGAATATGGAAGAGAGGTAATCCAGGGCTAACGTAATTACCGGGGGATTATCCGAAGCCAACAAGTTCAAATCCAGGGATAACGATGCTTCGACACGGCGCAGGGGTAAAATGGAAAGACCGGGGATATATTCGTTTTCACGTTTGCCGAGGAAGTCTGCTGCATTCTGGAAGGTAAAATGGGCATCGAAAAGGGGATTCCTGCCGTACCTGGCTTTGATCTTCAGCCGGTTCACCAGTTCATCGAACTGGTAATCCTGGTTTTCGTAAGCGTCCAGGGAATTTTGTTTGACATGTTCCAGGAATTCGCTGTAAGACATCTGCTCATCGATGGTGTTTCGAATCGACAGGATATTGATAAACATGCCGACGATTCCTTTGAGATCGTCATGTCTCCTGCCGGCAGTGGCGGAGCCGATTACATTACTGTTCTTCCCGGAATTCCGGTACAATGCCAATGAAAAAATAGACATCAACACCATATAAGGGGTTGTATCGGTCCGGGTATTGATTTCTTTGATCTTTGAAGTCAAACCGGGATCCACTGCAAAATAAACGGTATCGCTGCCGGAATCATGAACCGCAGGCCGTGGGTAATCCACTGGAAAATCCAACGAAGGAACACCATCATGATACACACCGAGCCAATAATTTTCCTGTTTCTTGATCTCACCTTGGGCAAATAAGCGGTTCTGCCATTCGGAAAAATCTTTGTATTGCAGCTTTAAGGGTTTGGATTCTTCTCCTTTATAGAAACGAATGAACTCTTCGACGATGATGCTGTTGGATATGCCGTCCGAGATGATATGATGGGTATCCACCATTAAAACATAAAGATTTGACCGGGTGGTAACGACACCGATCCGCAGCAGCGGGGGGCTGGATAAATCAAAAGCCCGTACAAACCGGTCCCTGGCTTCATCGACCTTAAAACTACCGGGAAATACGAGTTCATGCTTTTCCTCGTCAAAATAGGCATCGGAATCCGTTTCGATATATTCTACATTAAATTCGACGCGGGGGTAGATGACCTGCACAGGACTGTTATCCCTCATTTCAAAACCGGTGCGGAACGATTCATGGCGCTGGACCAACCGTTTAAATGCATATTCCAATCGATCCGGGTTCAAATCTCCTTTTAACAGGATCGTTTGAATCATATTGTAATCGGTACCCTGGGGGTTCATTTGGTGAGTGATGTACATCCGTTTTTGCGCGGCGGAAACCGGGTAATGGTTTTTCTGTTCAGCCGGGGTAATGGACATGAATACTTCCCTGGTTTGTTTATCGATGTGTTTCGCCAATTGACGGATGGTGGAATATTGAAAAATATTGGCCAAAGTGACTTTAACTTGCAATTCTCGATGAATACGTCCGGCCAAAACCGTTGCTTTAATGGAATGACCGCCCAGGTCGAAGAACCGGCTGTCGATACCCACCTGTCTTTGTTCCAGCACCAGGATATCCGCCCATATACGGGCCAGCGTTTTCTCGGTATCGGTGCGGGGTTCGACATATTCCGTACCCAAACCGGCTTTAGGCTGCGGTAATGCCTTGCGGTCCACTTTCCCGGTCGTTGTCAACGGCATCTCCTCCAACGGCACAATCCACGTGGGAATCATATAAGAAGGCAGCAGATCGGATAGATACTCTTTTAATTTCAATTCGCGGATAGTCTCTTCGGTGTAAGATTGCCTGGGCACTACATACGCACACAATTGGTTATCGCCGCCGCCGTCCGAACGGATCACCACTACCGACTCCCTCACTTCCTCATGGCGCAGCAGCGCAGCCTCGATCTCCCCCAATTCGATACGAAAACCCCTGATCTTAACCTGGAAATCCACCCGACCCAGGTACTCGATATTCCCATCGGGAATCCACCGCGCGAGATCGCCGGTCCTGTAGAGAGAGCCTCCGGCGGCCCACCTTTTTGTAAAAAGGTGGGACCAAAAACTTTTGTTAGAGTTTTTATTATTTACTATTGAACTATCGATGTTATCGGGGTCACTATAAAAATCACCCTTTAATAAAAGTTTTGCGGGGTCCAGGGGCGGTTTTACAAAAGAGCCCCTGGTGAGTTCGGGGCGGTTGATGTAACCGCGTGCGAGGCCTACGCCGCCTATATATAATTCACCGGCTGTGCCGACGGGTTGAAACTTCATATACCGGTCAAGTACAACCAGTTGAATATTATCTATGGGTTTCCCGATCGGGATGCGTTCCGGTACCGATTCCGCGCTGAAATCGCAATTAAAATAAGAAACATCCACCGTAGCTTCTGTGGGTCCATACAAATTAATCAAGCGGGTTTTGCCGGTATCGCCCAGGAGAAGCAAAAAACGTTGAACCTGTTTCGATAATAAAGCCTCGCCGCTGGAGAACACCTGGCGGAGACTATTTAATAGTAATGTATTCTTTATGGGGTCCTGGGAAATATATTCAAGGAAAGCGGTCAGCATCGAGGGGACAAAGTGCATGGCGGTGATGCCCTGGGCTGCGATGGTTTGAACGATCCCTTCGGGGTTCTTCTCTTCGCCGACACCCAACAAACACAACGACGCACCCTGGAACGACCACCAGAACAACTCCCACACGGAGACATCGAAAACCACGGGGGTCTTCTGCAATATTCGGTCCCTGTTTCCAATGGCGTAGGCTTTCTGCATCCAATTCAAACGGTTCACTACCGAACGATGTTCTACAAGAACGCCTTTGGGTTTCCCGGTCGATCCGGAGGTGTAAATAACATAAGCGGCATCGGAAGGGATAGCAGGCGAAAACGCAGGGTCGTTATGTGAAGGAGAAGGCGTAGAGACGCTGCGTGCTGCTTCTCTACCAAGAATGATTTTCGCTCCGCTGTCTTTCAACATGAAATCGATGCGGTCTTGCGGGTACGCGGGATCGATGGGTAAATAAGCTCCGCCGGCTCTCAAAATCCCGAAAATGCCGACCATCATTTCAATGGAACGGTCCATCATGATGGCAGCTATGGTGCCGGGCCGGATTCCTTTTTCTTTTAATTTTACCGCTAAATTGCCGGATAAAACATCCAGGAACCGGTACGTTATAAATAGGAATTCCGCGGGTTGTAATGTATTCCCACATATAGCCGCTGCATCCGGGGCCTGGTTTACACGATCCCGGAACATTTCGATAATGGTTTTATCGGAAGGAAAATCAGCCGCTGTGGCATTAAATTTATTTAAAATCATTTCCCTGTCTTCATCGGAAATGATTTCAATATCCCGGGTTAAACGGGTGGGTTCTTCGAGTATGGAATCGACGACGACTTTGAAAAATCGATCGAAACCGATAATGGTCTCTTTCTTAAACAACCGGGTGCAGTATTCCCACATGAATTCCAACTCGCCGTTGTTTTCAGAACAAGAAAGAGTGATATCGAACCGGGATACGCCCATTTCGAAATCGATTAAACCGGGACGGTCCGGGACCCGGGAGCTTGATCCTGCTCCTGCGATAGGGGCTGCGTCTGTAGTCCCGGGCAAACCCATATTCTGCAAACTCAACATCACATCGAAAAGAGGATTCCTCCCGGTATCGCGTTCGACTTTCACGTGCTCCACCAGGTCTTCGAAAAGATATTCCTGGTTATCGAAAGCGTCTAAAGTTCGATCGCGAACATCGATAATAAAGTCTTCAGCGGTTTGATCCCCGGATGTGAAATTGCGCAGCGCCAGGGTGTTGACAAACATCCCGACGATGGGTTGTAAATCGGTATGATCTCTGCCGGCAGAAGGCGTTCCTACTACAATATCTTCCTGGCCGGAGAGTTTGGATAATAATATAGTATAAAAAGACAACAACGTCATAAAAAGCGTGGCGTCGTATTTCGCAGCCAATTCATCGATACGCCGGGTCACTTCTTGATCGAAATAGGACCGAACCACACTGCCTTCAAAACCCTGGACTACAGGACGAGGAAAATCCGTAGAGAGATTCAATACAGGGATTTCATCCGTAAACCGGCTTAACCAGAATTCTTCTTGCTGCTTAACTTTATTCTTGTGGAAATCCCCCTGCTGCCACATGGTATAATCTTTGTATTGAATACGGAGAGGTTTCAACGACTCCCCGCGGACCAACCGCATAAAATCATTGAAGATCAAACCCTGGGAAACACCGTCCGTCACGATGTGATGAATGTCCATCATCAAGAGGTTTGCTTTTTCCCCTGCCCGGGTTAAACCGGCCCGCAGCAGCGGCGCTTGAGATAAATCGAAGGGTTTCACAAAGGTACGGATAATGGCATTTATTTTATGAGATCGATGTTCCTCCTCAACGCCTTCCGGGATATCTAACGAATAATACTGGAGTGAAAAGCCAACGTGGGGATGAACGACCTGGACCGGCTGTTCTCCCATCATATGAAACGAAGTTCTTAAGGTCTGATGCCTATGGATTAATTTGTTAAAAACGTCTTCCAGTGTTTTGGTTTCGATACTTTCATCGATTTGGGTGAAGAAAGGCAGGTTGTAAACCGTTAAATCCTTCTCCATTTGCTGAAGGACAAACAAACGCTTCTGGGCTGAAGACATGGGGTAATAGTCGCGTTCTTCCGTGGGATTAATCGAGACAAACACATCATGTTTGGCTTCTTTGATATAAAGAACCAGTTTTCGAATGGTGGGAGATTTAAAAACCTCCAGCAGCGGAATCTTTACATCAAAAACCTTGTGCATTTTATGGGTTAGGATCGTGGCTTTTAGCGAATGGCCGCCCAGTTCGAAGAAATTGTCGTCGATACCGATCATCACTTTGTCCATATCCAGGATTTCCGCCCAGGTATCCCTGAGTTTTTCCTGGTCGACGTTTTCGGGATTGGAAATGCTGCCGGTCCGTTTCATTTCCGGGTCAGGGAGTGCACGGCGGTCGATTTTCCGGTTCGGGGTCAGCGGTATTTTTTCTACCTGGACAAAATACGACGGGATCATGTAATCGGGTAACCGGCCGGATAAGGTTTCCCTCAACCGGGTCATATCTATTTCTCCAGGAGAAACCACATAAGCACACAGGTATTTACCGCCGGAAGCTTCCTCCCTGGCAATAACCACCGCCTCTTTGATCATATCCAGAGTCAATAGTTGGTTTTCGATTTCACCGGGCTCGATTCGAAACCCGCGAATTTTGAGCTGCTGGTCGATCCGGCCCATGAACTCGATATTCCCTTCCGGCAGCCAACGGGCCAAGTCACCGGTACGATATAAAGCCAGGGGCTCTTTTTGTAAAAACCGCCCCTGGACCCCGTAAAAACTTTTATTTAAATTTAACAACAGTTTTTGGAAATTTTCTTGCCTGTCCCCTTTTTCTTCTAATCCGTTTAATCTGTGTAATCCGTGGATCAAAAATCTTTCAGCCGATAATTCGGGGTGGTTTAGGTATCCTCTGCCGACCTGGATACCGCCGATGATCAGTTCCCCGGCAACGCCGACCGGCGTTAAGTGCATGCCTTTATCCAGGATATAAATGCCGGTATGAGTTAGGGGTTTCCCGATCGAGGGTAGTTCCGGGATAGAGCCAGTGGGGTCCAGGGTTAAAGCGGTTACGACGTGGGATTCGGAAGGACCGTAATGATTGTGAAGATAGACGCGGTTTTCTTTCAAGAAAGCCCGGAACCGTTCGCTGACTACTACTTGTTCGCCGGCAGTGACAATATGCCGGACACCGGGGGATATGGCATCGATATAATCTTCCTCGCTCATGATGAATTTCAAATAAGATGCGGGCATAAAAAGGGTCTTGATATTCTCTTTTTCAATGACTTTCAATAATTCCATGACGTCGCCGACGGTTTCTTTTTTCACTAGAGTCAAACGTCCACCGGCTAATAATGTAGAAAGAATCTCCTGTGCGGACACGTCGAAACTGATGGTGGTAAATTGCAGCACACGGGAGAAATCGATGGAGGTATATTTATATTGGTATTGAATGAGGTTAACCAGGCTGCGGTGTTCCAACATCACGCCTTTGGGTTTGCCTGTAGACCCGGAGGTATAAATGACGTATACCAGGTCGCCCGGTTGGTTTTCTTCCTCCACAGCTATGGTTTCGTGCGCGGTTTCTATTTCTATTGTATGCAGCGGCAGTTCGTCCACCACCAGGAATTCCCTGCCGTATTCGGTGTGTTCTCGTTTGAATTGTTCTTTATCGTCGATATAGGCGATGCCTTTGATTTGGGCCAGGGTTTCATTGTTGGGCAGGCGGTTATTGTTTTCGATCATGTGTCGGGCGATTTCGCCCAGGGTATGTTCGCCTTCTCCCAGTACGACGAGATCGACGTTGGAATCTTGCAAAATCAGTTTAAAATCGCTGGTGGCATAGGGGCCGCCGGCGACGATGGGGACGTCTATTCCCCATTGGCGAATCATCAACGCGGCTTTATGGAAAAATTCTTTATAAAATGAAAGTGTACGAATCCCGATCAAATGGGGTTTAAAATCGAAAATGATTTTCTTCAATTCATCGTAACTATCGAAGTCGATGCGGGATTTGAATACTTTCCCGGAAATTTGTTCTTTAAATCGGTCGTTGAGGTAGGACATGAGGTAGAGGAGGCCGAGGGGTTCTTCGATCTGGTGGTGCAGCATGGTTTCATGTTCTTCGGTAAAGAGTTGGGACAAATCCAGGAGTAAAACCTTGAAAGCCTTAGTAATGGGTGTGTATACAGGGAAATATTGTTGGATTTTTTTATTAAAATCCGGGACTTCCAGGATATCTTTATCTTTTCGCAATTGGACATCGCCGAGTTCTTCGCGGCGGATGCCGGCGTAATTCAAAATATCGTCGAACTCTTTGACTTCGGAAGAAAGATAGCTGTCGTATTTCTGGACCAATTCGTCTTCGCTGAGTATTTTCATTTGGTGGGGGAGGACGTGGAGCAGTCGTTCTTTGGACAGGAAATATTCGCCCATGAACCGGGCCTGGAACTGGCGGGAAAAGCTTTTGGGGAAAGGCAGGGTATCGGGTAGTTCATGGAATGCGAGGTTGGCGGACCTCTCGATGAGTTCTTCGGAGATGCCGTGTTCTACAGCCAGGCGGCATATATCGGTATTGGGGAATATCTTCAAAATATGCAAATTGGGGAAATGGACCCATTTGAATTGTTTTAAAAATTCGAGGGTCATCTCGGCTTCGGCTTCGGTTTCGGTGGGGAACCCGTGCATCATTTCGACTTCCAAAACGACATAGGGGTATTTTTCACAGATATATTGCACATTTTCCCGGAATTTATCCAGGTTCAAATTCTTCCTGATTAATTTTTGAATGCGGGGTGAAGCGGATTCGAGTGCAACGTCCAGGTTCACGGTGCCTGCTTCCATCATTAAATCGATGAAATCTTTATCCAGGATATCGGCGCGGAACCCGTTGGGGAAGAAGAGTTGAATTTTTTTATCGGACCGGGTGATTTTTTCCAGGAGTCGGCTGCTGTTTTTTCGATCCAGGTTGAAGATATCGTCGATAAAAACAAAGCGGCGCAGTCCGGCATCATAGGCATAAGAGATTTCGGTGAAAACGCTTTCGGCGCTGCGGGCCTCATGGGTTTTGGGCCATATTTTATGGCAGTAGAGGCAGTTGTAAGGGCATCCGCGGGTGGCCTGGACGGTGATGGAATTTTTGGTGGGTGCTTCGCCGATATACCGGTGGTATTTCCGGTAATCGATCAATGTCCGGTCGGGGATAGGTAACGTATCGAAAGGCTTGACCTGGCCGCGGGGTGAAGTGATGACCAGGTGGTCTTCCCTGGGTTTCATGTCTTTGAATGAAACGATAGAGAAGCGGTTGAGAACGCTCTTGCGGGAAAGCACGACAGGGGCGCCGCTGTCTTTTAGCATGTCGATGATCCGGTGTTCCGGGTATTCGGGGTCTAAAGGCAAATAACCGGCGCCGGCTTTTAATATGGCTAGCAAGCCGGCGATCATGTCGAGGGAGCGTTCGATCATTAAACCCACGATGCTGTCGCGCCGGGTGCCTCTTTTTTTCAATACGTGCGCTAACCGGTCCGACCGGCGATTCAACTCGCCGTAAGAAAGATGGTTCTCTTCGAAGACCGATGCCACATGGTCCGGGTTTTGCAGCGCTTTATTTTCAAATAAAACGTGGATGGGTTTCCACTCGAACGACTCGTCTTCGATCCCGTTGGAAAAATCGAGGATGGATTTTTTCTCTTCGGGGGAGAGCAATTCGAAACCGCATATGGGGCCGCGGCTGTGGGTGGGTAATTGGGCGATGATTTTCTTGTAATATGCGATAAATTTGTCCAGGGTGGAGGGTTTGAATAACCGGGTGGAGTATTCGACGGTGAAAGAAACGATTTCGCCGTGATCTACGGCACTCCAGGCCATATCGAACCGGGAAGAACCTTCTTGGTGATAGTAAGGCGGGGTGTCCGGGATACCGGCGCCGGTAAATGGTTGGTCCGACTGGTTTAATAAATTGAACATCGCATCGAAAATGGGGTTCCGGCTGGTGTCCCTGCGAAGGGAAATTTCGTCCACCATGTCTTCGAAGTGATACTCCTGGTTTTCGTAAGCCTCTAAGGTTCTTTGTTTGACTTCTTTCAAGAAATCGACGAAGATTTTATGCCCGGCGGGGTAATTGCGCATGGCGAGGGTATTGACCAGCATGCCGATGATTTTTTGCAAATCCACATGGCGGCGCGCAGCGATGGGAGTGCCCAGGATGATATCTTCCTGGCCGCTGAGTAGTGAATACATCACATTGAATACAGCCAACATACACATATATAACGTGACATCGCCGGTTGAAGCGGTGTCTTTTAAAATAGAAGTTTCCTGCGGGGTTAGTGCAAAGTTGACGGTATTTCCTTCATAACCCTGGATTAAAGGGCGGGGAAAATCCCAGGGAAGGTTAAGCACAGGCAATTCATCGGCAAATTCTTTCTTCCAGAATTCCCGCTGCATGGCCACTATTTCTTTGAATTGGGAACTGTTTTGCCACTGGGAGAAATCTTTATATTGAAGCCGTAAAGGCGGGAGTTCTTCGCCTTCTCCGCCGCGGGTTAGAATTTCGAATTCCCTGGTTAGTATATCCTGGGAAGTACCGTCGGTGGCGATATGGTGCATATCCACCAGGAGTATATAGCTTACGCCAGCGTCGGTGCCGCGTATTTTCAACAACCCGGCCCGTAATAAAGGAACCCGGGAGAAATCGAAAGGCTGGCGGAATGCTTTCACGATCCGGTCGATTCCTGTAACTTCCGAAGCTTCAAACTGTTGGATTTTAAAATCCACGTCGTCGTGGATTTTTTGAAAAGGTTGTTCATCGATAATGATGAAGGAGGTCCGTAAAATTTCATGTCTTTGGAGAATTACTTTAAATGCTTGTTCTAAACGGTCTATCCGGGGGTTTTCGCCCAGGGGCAGGGTAAAAGGCATATTGTAGCCGGTACTGCCGGGGTCCATCTGCTGTAAAACATACAACCGCTTTTGTGCGGAAGAAAGCGGGTAATAATCTCTTTTTTCGGCGGGTTGAATATCTTCATACTTAACCTTCGACGCTTCCCCGATGTATTCGGCGATTTCGCGGACAGTCCTGCGTAAAAACACGTCGGCCAGCGTGATTTTGACTTTCAGTTCTTTTTGGACCATGGAAACCATTAATGTGGCTTTCAATGAATGGCCGCCGAGGTCGAAGAAATCGTCGTCGATTCCCATAGGGGCAGGAGTCCCCAAAACTTCTTGCCAGATGGCGGTTAGTTTTTCTTCCAAGGCAGTGCGGGGGCTATCATGCCCGGTTTTACCTTCGATTGTCGGTTCGGGTAACCGGCGTTTATCCACTTTTCCATTGGGGGTCAGGGGAATTTCATCGAGCCGGACAAAGTACGACGGGACCATGTAAGGTGGCAAAACCCCGGATAAGTATTCTTTTAAACCGGGTAAGCCTGCGTCGTTGTCTTTTTCTTTTAAAACCACGTAAGCGCAGAGGATTTTATCGCCGGTGGATTCATCGGCTTTCACGGCCACCACAGCTTCTTTAATATCGTTATGAATCATTAACCGGTGTTCGATTTCACCGGGTTCGATGCGGAACCCCCTGATCTTTACTTGTTGGTCCACTCGGCCAAGGAATTCGATGTTTCCATCCGATAACCACCGGGCGAGATCGCCTGTCCTGTAAAAAGATTCAAAGAAACCCTTTCGAGAAAGGGTTTCCTTGACCTTCCCAAAGCTTTCGATATTGGTTGTATCGACTTGAGAAGAATTAAACAAAAGTTTTTGCGGGGTCCAGGGGCGGTTTTTGCAAAAAGAGCCCCTGGAAAATTTCTCTGCCGACAATTCGGGGTTGTTGAGGTATCCGCGGGCTACTCCGTCGCCGCCCACGATTAGTTCGCCGACTATGCCTACAGGAACCGATTGGCCCCATCGATCGACAATATATGCCGTGGAATTGGCTATGGGTTTCCCGATGGGGATATTATTGCTGTACTCTTTATCGATTAGAAAAGTAGTAGAAAACGTGGTATTTTCCGTAGGGCCGTAACCGTTCACGATATTCAAACGGGTGAACCGGCGTTTAACCGGGTTGATGTGCCGGGGAGATAATGCGTCCCCGCCCACCAGTAGGTATTTCAGTCCGTCGAAAATTTCGATGTCCATACCGGATAGATAATTAAAGAGTGGAGCCGTGAGCCATATGATATCGATATCGTAACGGCGGATCATCTTTTTCAGCATCGATGCGTTTAATATATCGTCTTTTTGGGATAAAAAGAGCGCCAGTCCGTTCACCAGCGAGCCCCAGGTTTCAAACGTCGATGCATCAAATTCCAATGCGCCTGTTTGGAGTAAGCGATCGACCTGGTTGAAATGCACGTAATCGGTATTTTTCACTAACCGGACTACATTAACATGTTCCACCATGACGCCTTTAGGCCGGCCCGTAGAACCCGACGTGTATATCACATATGCCAACGAAGTCGATGGCTGTTCATCGCTGGTGGAAGGGGGCGGGGTGATGGAATCAGCGAAATCGAAGGAATCCAATAATATAAATTCGCCTTTAAACGAACCGAATTGGTGTTTTTCTTTCAAAGTGCCGGTTGTAACCAGTATATTGGCGCTGCTGTCTTCCAGCATAAATTCGATGCGGTCCCGGGGATAAGACGGATCGATGGGCATATAGGCTCCCCCGGCTTTCAAAATAGCCAATATCCCGGTAATCATTTCCAGGGAGCGTTCCAGTTGAACGCCCACGATAGAATCGGTGTGAATGCCTTTCGAGCGCAGCACATCTGCAAGTCTCCCGGCTGAGTCATTCAACTGCCGGTAAGTCACCTGGTTTGAAGCCATTGAAACAGCTACTGCATCCGGGGTTTGTTGGGCTTGAGCTTCGAATAGATGGTGAACGCACCGGTCTGCGGGGTAGTCCGCGGCGGTGTTGTTGAATTCGCTTAATATGCGGGCTTTTTCTTCTTCGGAGATGATAGTGATTTGGCCGATTTGTTTCGTGGGGTTTTCCAGGATTCCGTCGATAACCTGGGAAAAGCATCTTTCGAAACGTTTGATGGTTTCGGGTTTAAACAATCTCCGGCAGTAATTCCATTTCAGCATAATATCGTCCGGGGCTTCGACAGCAGTCAACAACAAATCGAAGCGAGAAATCCCGCTGTTGTAATCGCCTTCCTGGGGGGAAGCGGATACCGATTGATATGTAAATAGGGCATCGAACAAGGGGTTTCGGCTGGTGTCTCGGTTCACTTCGATCCGGGCTACCAGGTCTTCAAAGGGATAATCCTGGTTTTCGAAAGCTTCCAATGATCGCTGTTTTACTTCTTTTAAAAAATCCGCGAAGGGTTTATCCGATGCGGGGAAATTACGCAGCGCGAGGGTATTGGCGAACATGCCGATGAGGGGTTGAAGATCGACATTCTCACGGCCCGATATCACGGTTCCGACGATAATATCTTCCTGTCCGCTCAAACGGCTCAACAGCACATCGAAACCTGCCATCAACAGCATGAACATAGTCACATCGAAGCGGTGGCCCAACTCCCTCAGACCCTGGAGTTGCCCGGGAGATAAACGAGAATAGGACACATCTCCTTCAAAACCCTGGATCAACGGCCGGTTATAATCTAACGGAAGTTCCAGGCGCGGGAGTTCGCCGGAAAATTCCATCAACCAGAAAGCTTCCTGCTCTTTTTCCACTTCTTTGATGGCCGTGCTGTTTCTCCATTCGGCATAATCTTTATATTGAACCTGGAAATGGGGTAAAACCTGTCCGCTGTAGTAACCGATGAACTCGTTGGTAAATATTTCCTGGGACCTTCCGTCCGTGATAATATGATGGATGTCCACGACTAGCAGGGTATTTTCCCGGTTTTCTTCACCAGTTTTGCCGGTTTCTCCCGGGTTCGTATCCGGGTTTTGTTTCATCCGGATCACGGCGGCGCGGATCAATGGGGGTTGCGCCAGGTCGAAGGGTTTTACAAAATCTTTTATTTGATCGAAGCGGTCGAAAAAGTGAATCTCAAAAGGCACATGTGGGTGAATTCGCTGAACGGGTTCGCCGTTCACGATGTGAAAGGAGGTCCGGAGGCTCTCATGTCTCTCCACCAATGCGCGGAAAACCTCTTCCATCTTCTTATAATCGATTTCGCCTTCTCCCAGCGGGACGACGGTGGTTTCGTTGTACACGATGTTATCCGGGTCCATCTGCTGCAGGATATACAAGCGTTTCTGTGCAGGACTTAAGGGGTAATATTCTTTTTCTTCTACCGGTGGAATCCGGGTATAACCGTGTTTTTTACCGGAGGCTGTTTTTTCCCCGATATAATCGGCGATGTTCCTGATGGTACAATATTTGAAAAAATCCACGACGGTGATATCGATCTCGAAGGTTCTTTCGATGTGAACGGCTGCGGCCATGGCTTTCAACGAATCGCCGCCGAGGTCGAAAAAATCATCGTCGATACCGACTTTATCCAGGCCGAAAAAATCCTGCCATATGTTGGCGAGTTTTAATTGGGTGTCGGTACTGGGGTGAGTATAAGGTGTATCCAGTTCGGGGCGCGGGTGAAATTGGGGGCCGGCTGTTCCCTGGGGAGAAGAAACAGGGGGAGTTTGCGGGACATCCCGTTTCTCCGCGCTGCCGATGCGGCACATTTCGTGTAAATCCCGGGGCGATACGAAAACGTGGGGATAGGGTGCGGCCAATATCCTCTCCAATACATCGATGCCTTCGGCAGGGGTAATTTCATCTTTTAAAATTTCACCGGGGTTTTCGTTCATGCGCTTGACGGCTTCCACCGCCATGCCGACTTGCTGCCATCCGCTCCAGTTAATACATATTAAACGGGGACGGGGGGTATCTATTTCTTGTTCGGGGCGGTAATGGCAGTAACTGTCCAGGAATGCATTGGCTGCGGCATAGGCGACTTCCCCGTACGGGCCGCCGAATGATGCCATGGAGGAAAACAATACGATAAAGCGCGGAATAATGCCCTTCTCCTGGAGTAACCGGTCCAGGATAACGGGGCCCCTGGCTTTCGGGGAGAAAACCGCCTGCGTGATTTCCTGTTTCTTTTTATCCCTTCTTCCCTGGATCATACCGCCTGTATCCGTACTGCCGGCGCAGAAAAACACACCGTCTAAGTGTCCGAATTGCCGGGCGATACCTGATAATAATGCATCCATTTGAGTGGAATCCGCGGCATCCAGGGTTTGAACCGTGACTTTCCCGCCTTTTTGCTCCATTTGCCGGATTTTTTCTTTTATGGCGGGGGATACTGCTTTACCCGGGGTCTTACCGGTCAAAATCAAATGGGCGCTGCCTTCGCTTGCCAGGTATTGGGCGACTTCCAGGCCCAGTCCTCCCAGGCCCCCGATTATTAAATATACGCTGTTGCCGCGGGGTTTTAATATTTCTAAACTTTTTTTCTCTTCTTCCGTGGGTTTTTCCAGTAAAACCTGTTCAAACGTACCGACCCAGCGGATGCCTTTTCGATATGCGACGGTTTCTTCTCCCATATGAATGTCGTTTATTTTTTCACCCGCCATGATCTCCATTTCCCTGGCAATGGATGCAGTAGAAACAGGATCGATGGCGTCGAAATCGACACTGCGGCACGAGATATGGGGGTATTCCCTGCGCATGACCCGGATAACGCCTAAAACGGGTGCAGGTGCAGGATTCGACACGGGCTCGCCCATGACGGTTTGCATGCGAAGGGAAACCATGAGTAAACGGGTTTGGCGGCCCGCGGGGTGTTTCTCTTTTCCCAGCGCTTGCGCCAGGGCCATTAAACTGTAAAAACCATAATGTTGGGCTTCTTCGACGTCGTCTTCATGCAATATGCGGTGTTCTTGTTTTTCTATCCCGGTTTTACCGGGGTCCCCTGCGTTCCAGGCATGGATAAACCAGTAGTCGGAGGGCCCTTGCTTTATACTTTTTTTACTGGCTAAATCCTCTAACAACCGGTCATAGTGATCCGGCACATGGGGATCGATGGTATAATAGTGCTCGTTTTGCTTCTCGAAACGGTCGCCGGGGATGATTTTGACGACGGAGAATCCTTTTTCTTCCAGGAGAGTGCCCAGGGAATCGGCCGGCATGCCGGGGTATTGTCGAACAAATAGGACGCATAAACCGCCTGCGGTTTTTTTTCCCCTTCGTTCCGACCGTTTCCATGACGGTAAGTAGGTCCATTCGGACAGGTCCGATTTCCGGCCCAGGCGGTTCCACATCTCTTCGACCGCCGGGGGTTGATTCATCGCCTGCTTTATATCGAGATCGACCCAATACCGTTTTTTCTCGAAGGGATACGTGGGGAGAGATAACAACCGCGGGTGGTTTCCAGTTTTGCCGGGGGAGCGGTGGATCGCCTTCCAATCGATTTTCTGCCGGAACATCCACAAACGGCCGATTTGCCTCATTAAATAGCGGGTGTCCGATACCTCTTTTCCTTCGGGGCGTACGAGGTTGATGACCTGTTTTTTGTTTTTGCTTTCGTCGGTATACCGTTTAACCAGGACGGCGAGGTCGCGCCCGGGGCCTATTTCGATGAAAAGCCCGGGTTCGGGTCTCTCTTTTAATATATTCAAAATCCCGCGGGAAAACCGGATGGTCTCTTTTAAATGTTTGATCCAGTACCGGGGGTCGGCGGCTTCTTCATCTTTAATCCATTCGCCGGTGACGCCGGATATATAAGGCATGCGGGGTTTATCCAGTTTTACGGTACTCATGGATTGTTCGAATGTGTGAACGGCATCGTCCATCATGGCGGTATGGGCGGCGAAATTGGTTTTTAACCGCATACCCATGATGCGGCGTTGTTTTAATTCGGCTTCCAGTCGGGCCAATGCTTCTTCTGTACCGGCAACGATGCAAGAAGGTTCATTCACGATGGCTATGGCGAGGTCGTGACCGAGGAGGGGTAATAATTCCTCTTCCGGCAGGGGAACGCTAAGCATGCCGCCGATGGGCAATTGCTGCATGATCCTGCCGCGTTGGACCACCAGTTTCAACCCGTCTTCGAGGCTGAAAACACCGGATAAACAGGCGGCCACATATTCGCCGAAACTATACCCGATCATGACATCGGGTTTGATGCCCCACTCCATGATCAACCGGGCCAGTGCGTACTCGAAAGCGAAAATGAGGGGCTGGGCGATGTCGGTTCGGTTCAATCTCCCGGCTGCATCTTCTTTTTCTTTTGTCCCGGCTGCGGCGGTAGAAAGTAAAACCGCCGGGGTTCCCCCGATCCCGGGATAAATAATCTCCCGTAAATCGAAACCCATCAAGGGTTTGAGTATTTCAAAACAGCGGTCCATCTCCCGGCGAAAGAACCATAAGTTTTCATACAATTGACGGCCCATATCCACGTATTGGCTGCCCTGGCCGGCCAGCATCAATACGGTGTGGGGGTATTCTTCGCCGGCCAGCATGGTTTGTACGGAAGCGGGGTCGCATTGGCTAAGTAAATCGATGGCTTGTTCAACGCTGTCGGACACGACGGCCCGGCGGTGCACGAACGCTTTCCGGCCCGCCTGGAGGGTATAAGCGACATCGCGAATATTGGCATTGTTGTTGGTTTTTAAATAATCCGCCAAGCGGGCGGTGGCATTTTCCAGGGCGTCGGAGGACCGGGCGGAAATAACCAGCAGTTGGTGAGGATCGAGGTTGGATCCCGGGCCGGTTTGCGCAGGGGAAGCAGGAACAGCAGGGGCTTCTTCCAGGATGAGATGGGCATTGGTTCCGCCGATGCCGAAGGAACTAACTCCGGCGCGAAGGGGTTGATCTCCTTTCCTCTCCCAGGGCACCAGGCGGTTGCTAACAATAAAAGGGGTATCTTCCAAACCCAATGAAGGATTGGGAGTAATAAAATGTATGGTGGGGGGAATATATCGGTTTTTAATACAGAGTACGGCTTTGATAAACCCGGCAGCGCCGGAAGCGGCGTCCAGGTGGCCGATATTGGTTTTAACCGCACCCAGGATGCAAGGATTCGTTTTATCCCGGTTCATGGCCCGGGTGAGGGCTTTGATTTCGATGGAATCGCCCAGGGCTGTTCCAGTTCCATGGGTTTCGATATACCCGATGGTGTCCGGGTCTATTTCCGCCACTTGCAGGGCGGAGCGGATGACTTCGGATTGGCCTTCCACGGAGGGGGCCGTATATCCGACTTTCCTTCTCCCGTCGTTATTGACGGCAGAACCTTTGATAACGGCATGAATATGGTTTCCATCGGCGAAGGCATCGTCGAGGCGTTTAAGAATAACAATGGCTGCGCCGCTTCCGAAAACGGTACCGCTGGCCTGGGAGTCGAAAGCGCGGCAGTGGCCGTCCCGGGATTCGATCATCCCTTCTTCATAAAAATACCCGATCTTTTGGGGGACTGTAATGGAAACGCCCCCGGCCAACGCGATATCGCATTCCCCGCCCAGCAGCTCGCGGCACGCTTTGTGAATGGCCACCAATGACGTGGAACAGGCGGAGTTGATGGTGGTGCTGGGCCCGGTCAAATTCAATTGGTACGAGAGGCGCGTGGCAAATAAATTGGGCGTGACCAACAGGGAGTCGGAAAATTTCATGTTACTTTCCATACCTGTTAACGCCAGCCAAAACCGCCACCCCATATTGTCGGAAGCCCCGACATAAACGCCGATAGAACCCTTGAAAGTGTCGGGGTCTACTGCGGCATCTTCCAACGCTTCCCACGCACATTCCAGCATCGCTCGCACCTGGGGGTCCATCAACACGGCTTCAGCCGGGGTATACCCGAAAAATGCGGCATCGAAATATTCGATATCTTTTAAAAAACCGCGGGCTTTGACATAATTGGGGAGGGACAACAGTTGGGGGTTGATCCCTTCTTTTCTCAATTCTTCATCGGGGAAAAAGCAGATGGATTCCACACCTTGTTTCAAATTTTCCCAGTATTGCGAAATATTCCCGGCACCGGGGAACCGCCCCGCCATACCGATTACAGCAATCTCCAAACCGGTGTAACCCGTGTTATTCTCCTTCATCGACAGACTCCCTGGTCTTCTTCAGCATCTGTTTTAACCGGTTTTTACCTGTTTGAATTTCTTCGGTCCGGTCTATCTTCTCTTCTATTTCTTCGGTCGTGGATGCGGCTCCCCCTGTTTTACCCGCCTGTTGGAGGTCCAGGAAACGGCCCAAAGCCTGGATGGTGGGGTTCTCGAATACATTCACGGCTGCGATTTCCACGCCGGCGTTCTTTTTTAATTTATTGGTTATATTGATGACATCGAGGGAAGAGAGGCCCAATTCAAAGAAATTATCGAAGATCCCGACGCGGTCGATACCCAACATTTGCATCACGACAGACGCCAACATTTGTTCTGCAGTGGTCCCGGGGGCGACAAACTCGGTGCTTAACTCCGGCCTGGGATGAAGCGTACCGACCTTTTCCCCGGCTCCTGCGGCTTCTTCGCTTTCTCCCGCTGCACTGCCGAGAGTTCGAATGTGGGAATCCATCTCCTCGACATTGTCTTTAATCAATTGAAGTAAATCCCGCATCGAGATATAAACCCGGGGAACATTTTCCGCCAATATGCGGTTCAACAATTCTCTTCCTGTCGGCGGCGTAATACCGGTATGGAGCGTATGCACACTCCCCGGCATCTTTTTAAACGTTTCCACCGCCATGCCCACTTCCAACCACGTATCCCAATTAATACCCGCCACATAACGAAAGGAAGAGTTTGCATCCTGTTGTTTTTGGGCGTAAGTGTCCAGGAAACAATTGGCCGCTGCGTAAGCGACCTGGCCGAAGGCACCGAGGATGGAAACCAACGATGAACAGAGCACCAGGAAATCCAGGCGACGGTCTTTGAAACACTTCTCCAGCACCAGTGTGCCTTTGACTTTGGATTTAAAAACCGCTTCCGACATTTCCCGCGTTCGGCGCTGGATCATCCCCGCATCCGGGATGCCGGCAGCGTGGATAATGCCCTGGATGGGTCCTAACTGCGATTCGGCTTCGCGGATCACCCGTCCCATGCTTTGTTCATCGGAAACATCGGCACCGAATATTAAGACCTTGCCTCCCTTTTCTTCCATTGCCCGTATTTTCAGGATGACTTCCCGCACTCGTTCATTTCCGGGGAGTTTTTCCAACGCTTCACCCCATCGATCCCTGGGCAAGAAACCGGAACGGCTCACCAATATCACCGCGGCTTGTGCCCGTTCCACCAAATATCCCGCTAACTCCAAACCGATCCCGCCGGTTCCGCCGGTCACCAGGTAGACACCGCCTTTTTTTAAACGATGCCCCGCCAGGAATGAAGGTTCATCCGCTTCTTGTGTCTCTATCAACGGGAAAGGCTCTACGCCCTGCACCCACCGTGTGAAATTTCGATAGGCGATCCAGTTGTCACACAGATCGATTTCTACGGATAATTCTTTTATTAATAATTCGATATATTTTCCACTATCCCGTATTCCTGCATCGCTGCCGTCCGCTGTGTTTATCTTTTCGATATCGATGCCCCGGCAGTGCAATTGGGGGTATTCCATGGGGATGGAACGCACCGCACCCAACAGCACCCCTCTTTCAACACGGTGAACCGCTTCGCCCCACACATCCTGGAGACCATCGGTTACCACTGCCATTTCGATGGTCTCCTCCAGGTAATATTTCCCTACGGCTGCGGCGATGTGCAGTAAGCTGTAATAGGCCCGATCCAGGTCATTTTCTATTTCGGTTTCGCTGTTTACCCGTGTTTCCATGCCCCGGGTATCATCCGAGAGGTTCCACAAATGAAGAATCCACCGCGGGATTTTTTTATCATTATGCAAACGAAGGAAGAGTTCTTCAAAATGGGTGGGGTTTGAGGGTTTCACCGAATAATGACCGGGTTGAAGAGAGGCAAAATCTTGCCCTTGTTCGACGTGGATCACGGGTACGCCCGCTTTCTGCGCGATTAGTTCTCCCCAACCGGCGCCCAAACCTTTTCGAGGTGCAAAAATAATACATACGTCGGACTCCTGGAAAGCGATTTTCTTTCGTTCCGGGAGCCGGGCTTGTTTCCATGAAGGTTGGTAAAACCATCTCGACATATCTTTATTCACTGCCGCCTGGGGAGCCTGCCGCCGCATTGCAGTTTCATCGATCCGGTAGCGCTGGCGGTCGAAAGGATACAAGGGGAGCGGCAACTTGACCGGTTTTTCTTTGGCCCCGGCATAGAAAGCATCCCAATCGATTCGTGCGCCGTATAACCACAATTGGCCGACTTTGGTGAGTAAAAACGCATCATCCCGGGTATTTTCCTTCGCATGGCGGACCAGGTTCAACACCTTGTGAGCGGGTTTTTTATCCGCATTTTTTCCAATAAACGTGCTCAACGTCACCCCCGGTCCCACTTCCAGGAATACCGCGTTTTCTTCTTTCAGCAGTACCGAGGCGCACCGGTTGAATTGGACGGTTTGGCGCAGATGTTGGGCCCAATAGGCGGGGTCTTGTGTTTGTTTCGCGGTGATCCAATCGCCGGTGAGGTTTGAAACGTAGGGAACCTGGGGGGGATTGAGTTTAACCTGGCGTACTGCGGCTTCGAAATCTTGTAAAACGGGGTCCATCATGGGGGAGTGGAAGGCATGGGAGGTATGAAGGCGGCGGGCTTCGAAACCGGCGTCTGCGATGCGTTGTTCAAATGCGGCAACAGCATCGGTGGGCCCGGAAACGGTACACAACGCGGGGGCGTTGACGGCTGCAAGGGAAATAGCGGGGTCCATAAAGGGTTGAAGCTCTTCTTCGGAAAGGGGCACGCTGACCATTGAACCGTGGGGGAGCTGCTGCATTAATTTCCCGCGGAGTACCACGAGGCGAAGGGCATCTTCCAGGGAAAACACACCGGAGAGGTGGGCCGCTACATACTCGCCGATGCTGTGGCCGATCATGGCATTGGGCTTCAAATCCCATGACATGAGTAAAAAGGCGAGAGCATACTCGAAAGCGAATAATAAAGGCTGTGTGATCTCGGTTTGATCGATCTTTTCTTGAAAGGAAGAAACATCGCCGGGGACATCGGCGTTTAAACCGGGGTAAAGGAGTGTCTTCATGTCCAGGCCCAGGAGGGGGAGTAAAATATGGAAGCAGCGGTCCAGGGCTTCGCGGAAAACGGGTTCTTTTTTATACAGGTCTAAACCCATATGGACGTATTGGGCGCCCTGGCCGGGGAACATGAATACGAGGGAATGGCGGTCATCTTTGCATATAAATGAGTGACGACCGGGTGAACCGGGAGAAGACAAAGCCTCTATGGCTTCTTCAACCGAAGCCGCAGCCACCGTGCGCCGGTGGGGGCAGCGTTTGCGGCCCACTTGCAGGGTATAAGCCACATCTTCGAGGTTGACGTGCGGATTTTTTTTCAAATAGTCGGAGAGGTTTTCCGCTGCTTTTTCCAGTGCTGTTTCCGTTTTAGCCGAAAGAGGCAGAAACGAGTAATCCCTGGCTTTTTCTTTCCGTTGGGCGTGAGCCGGTGCCTCTTCCAACACCACGTGCGCATTGGTTCCCCCGATACCGAAGGAACTCACCCCCGCACGCAGCGGGGTTTTATCTCGATGCCACTCTTTTAAAGTCGCATTCACGTAAAAGGGGCTGTTTTCAAAATCGATTTTCGGGTTCGGTTTTTTAAAATGCAGGCTGGGGGGTATTTGTTTATGATAAAGGCATAGAACTGCTTTAATGAAACCGGCGACACCTGCGGCCACGTCCAGGTGACCCATATTGGATTTCACGGAGCCTACCCCGCAGAAACCTTTTTTATCGGTGTTAAAAGCCACTTTGAGCGCTTCGATCTCGATGGGGTCCCCGAGTTTAGTCGCTGTGCCGTGGCATTCCACGTAAGTAATGCTTTCCGGCGGCACGTCCGCCATGCGGTGGGCGGCGCGAATGACTTCGGCTTGACCGTCGATGCTGGGGGCAGTGAAACCGGCTTTGCGCTGGCCGTCGTTATTGAGACCGGATCCTTTTATTACTGCGTATATATGGTCATGATCTTCCAAAGCCCTGGAGAGTAATTTCAGTACCACCACACCGGTACCGTTACCGGCCATAGTGCCGGAGGATTCGGCGTCGAAAGTCCTACAGTGACCGTCGGGTGAAGCGATCATCCCTTCCTGGTAGATATACCCGGGTCTTTGCGGTACGCGAATGGTGGAACCGCCGGAAACTGCGATATCGCAATCCCCGCTTAATAGTGCCTGGTATCCCAAAACAACGGCGGATAACGAGGTCGAGCAGGCGGTGGATAATAAAACGGACGGGCCTTTCAAATTCAAACGATATGACGTGTGAACGCTCATAAAATCTTTATCTTTCAAATTGGCCACGGAGTACGGGTCCAGGTTGTTTTCCGCCCCGCTCAATAAAACCCTGGCTTGCCAGTTAAAATGGGATGATGCGCCTGTATACACGCCAATGAAACCATTATACTCATCGGGGTTGACGCCTGCGTCTTCCAATGCGTGGTGGGTGCATTCGAGGAAAAAGCGAACCTGGGGGTCCATGACTTCGGCTTCCCGCGGGGAATACCCGAAAAAACTGGCGTCGAAATACTCGACATCTTCCAGGTATACGGCGGCTTTAATGAAATTGGGATCGTTTACCAGGCTGGGGTCTACGCCCTCTTTTTCCAGTTCTTCGCCTGTAAAAAAACGGACCGATTCGACTCCTTTTGTAAGGTTTTCCCAGAATTTTTCGATATCCGGGGCGCCGGGGAAACGGCAGGCCATGCCGATTACCGCGGCTTCCAGGCCGGTTTCCGCACCGGTTTCGATCTCTTCTATTGTTGTTGGGCAGGCGTTATCAACCATGGGTTATGCTCCTGTTTTTTTTTTCTTATCATATCATTTAATTTTAACCGGTATTCCCATACGTTTGCAATCCTTAAACGCTTCCGGGTACAAAATTCAGTTCCGTGATAATGAGTGAAAAGCGAGTATAGATATGCTTTTCTTAATAGACAACGGAAAAAAAAAGCAATAAGCTTTCGCCCGAGGGCGGGCACTAACTCAAATTCTTTAAATATTTTAAGTAAGGCAATGAAGAAAAAACGAATGAATGGTATATGCATACCACAATTCGGGGTTGGTGTAAATAGATAATATTGTCACCTCGCGGCGCCTGCTATAGAAAGATGATAAGATGGGTTTTTGGATCGATGATAAAAATGTTACCTTTTGGGGTTGGTTCCAGGTCATTAGTCATAAGTCATAAGCCAGTGGTTATTGGAGGTTGGGGATTTGGGATTTGGGATTGGTAGAGGCGTTGTGCGGTGGGTCTTTACCTCGAAAAAGTGTAACTGAATCGGGGCGTTTTTACATTGAGCGACGAATGTTAAAGATTCAATGTCTAAGTTCAGAGCGCCGAATTCGGGGGAGTGTAAGCGAGTGTAAAACCACATAGGGGCAAATTCGCCAACACCCCACAACCTTCACAACCATCAAAAGAGACGGGAAATTAAGATTTACTGCAAAAAAGATTTAAATTTTTTTCCGAATCAAGTATAATTAATTACTGATTTTTTGGTGAAAAATGAAAAACAACAACTTCAACATCCCTTTAGTAAAAGGGAGTGCGAGATCGCCCAGGAGTTACCGCCGTCAATCCCTTGCCGGTCATAACCCCTACGCAGCCCGCATAAGAAGGGGGTAACACTAACATGAAAAACAAACGTTTCATCATTTCCATTCTTTCCACAGTAGTCATCGGTTTAACTCTTTATTTTGTAGGATGCGGTTTGTCCGACTCCACACCCACCCGGATGAATAACGCAGGGTCCATGATGTTCCACAGTCCCTACGACCCCAAACCCACCACTACCAAGCCCCAGGATCGATCGAAGAAATGGCAGCAAATGATCGACACAAATATCGATGCCCTCCAGGTGGGCTCCTCCAAAATCGACAAATCCATCGTCAATGTCGTTTCTTTCTACCCCATGGGACAAGTACGAAGCGTGAGCGAAGTGGACGAAATCAATATCACCTTCTCTGAACCGGTGGCGCCTTTAAAAAAAGTCGAAAAAGGCGCACCATCTTTGATTACCGTCCAACCCGCGGTTAAAGGCGAAGGATACTGGAAAAGCTCCACCACCTACGCATTCCGCATCGATACACCGCTAAAGCAAGCAACCCGATACGACATCGCATTCAAAGGATATACCGCCTTTTCCGGGAAAAAAATCAACGAGAAGAAATGGTCCGTCACCACCCCGGTTATCCAGCTCCTCACTTCCCAACCGTACCAAAACAAAAAATGGCAAACCCTGAACCAAAAAATCCTGGTTCATTTTTCCCAGGACGTAGACCGAAAAACGATTAAAGACTTTATTTCTATCGCGACTCCCCAGGGCGACCACCCCTTTACCATCGGCTACAGCACCAAAGAAGAACGAAAACTGCTGGATTACTATATCGAAGATGAAGAAAAAAAGGTCAGGCAATATATCACCATTACCCCCTTTATCGACCTTCCCATTGCTTCGGATATCTATGTGAAATTCAAACCCGGGCTTCCTTCCATGGAAGGCCCCGTCGGCCTCCCAGCCGAACGCCGAATCTCTTTTAGAACTTATGAAATATTCGATGTCGTGTACGTGGATTCGCAATTTAACCCGGACGCCGGCCTCGTATTGGAATTCACCAACCCCGTGTATATAAATAAGGTCATAGAAAAAGTATCGTTTCAACCCAAAGTTACCGTTACAAAAGAATATTCCGACTGGAGTACCCACCGGATGGCCCTGAACGGTCACTTTGCCCCAGGTACGACTTATACCATAACCATCCCCGCCGACCTCCAGGATCAATTCGGCAATAAACCGGGTACTCAAAAACAATTCAAAAGCAAATGCCTGGACTATACACCGCTGCTAAACCCGCCCTACTACGACCACTTTGTCCTGGAAAATTTCCTGGAAAAGAAAATACCGCTGGAAGTACGCAATATTTCCAAATCCCTGGTATCTTTTAAAAAATTGGAAAAAGAAGATATCCGCAAACTTTTCAAAGGAGATTCGGAATATGCCTATTTCGAGCTGAAAGATTGGAAAACCCTCTCTACATCCACATACCAATGGAACATCCCCACCAAGAAAAACCGCGGATATGTCATGGGCTTCGATTTAGAATCCTGCGGCATCAAGCAGCCCGGTTTTTATTTCCTTCATTTCGGTTCCACCACCCGGGATTATTATTACGGCCATATCTTCCAATTAACCGACATCGCCGCTGTAGCCAAATTCAGCCCATCCCAGGTCTTCATGATCCCCTTCAATATGAAAACCGGCGAAATCATCCCCAACCAGGAGTTTGCCATCGATAATTCCAGTAATACCGGGAACACGGGTATACATGAAAATTTCAAAGCAGGTGCCGATGGAATCGGTTTGTTTAACCCCTCCGAAACTCAATTGAAATCCAATCGCCTGCTCGATTGTTTTGTTTTTTCCGAACCCCATCAAAGCTTTGTCTGGGGTAAAAAAGATCAGATGATCGATATGTGGAATTTCGAATACAATTCCGGGGTCAGTTACAACTACAGCCCCAATTATTATTATAACCACCTCCTGGCTTTCACCGATAAATACCTGTACAAAGCCGGACAAACCGTGAAATTCAAGGGAATCCTTCGCCAGGTCACCGCCGGTATCATGAAAATTCCAACAGTCAAAACCATATCCGTCGAAGTATTTAATTCCCGCAGTCAATCCATAAAAAAAATGACCCTTCAAGGGTCTAAAGTCACACCTTTCGGTTCTTTCGCCGATGAATTCGTTCTTCCCGATACCGCTCCCACGGGTTTCTACAATATCAAATTCGTCGTAAATATGACCGATCAAACCTACGAAACCAGCTCGTACTTTTCCGTCCAGGAATACAAACCTTCCAAATTCGAAGTCAAAGTAGCCATAGACCAAAAAAACCCGGTCAGCGGCCAACCGATTTCAGGAACCGTCTCCAGCAAATATTTATTCGGTACGCCCATGAGCAAAGCAGGAGGCAACTGCGTGTGGACTACCCAACAATCATACTTTACCCCCCAGGGATATGACGGCTATACTTTCGGCACTTACGACTCCCAATACACAGGCAAAACCGTTTATAAAAAAGATTTCCAACTGGACGAAAACGGCGTTTTCACCTTCGGGGATAAATCCTTTACCCACGACTGCAAGAACTCCATTACTTTATCGGTTTACGGCGAAGTCAAAGACAAAGATAACAACCGCATCGCCAGCAGCAATTCGATTTTAGTTCACCGCGGACAATACTATATCGGCGTGAAAACCGACTCCTACTTTTTCAAACAAGATAAACCGGGGAAAATCATGCTGGTATCGGTCAACCCCGCAGGAACACTCGTAGAAGATACGGCTGTAACCCTGGACATCAAACGGGAAGAATGGAAATCCTTCCAACAAAAAGACGCCTCCGGCGCCCTACGGTGGAACTGGGAAAAAATCACGGAAAATGTAACCAAAGAAACGGTTAAATTACGGGACGGGAAATTCGATAAAGATTATAAATTCGCAAAACCGGGCTTTTACACCATCTCGGCCACGGGGAAAGATGAATTGAATAATACGATCGAAACCACGGGGTATTTCTATGTGACAGGCTCGGGTTACGTGTGTTGGGGAGTGAACGAAGGCCGGGTCATCGACCTTCAACTAGATAAAAAATCCTACAAACCGGGCGAAACGATGGAACTGCTAATTAAATCGCCCTTCGAAACCTCCACCGCCATCATTACGGTAGAACGGGAAAAAGTGATGTGGTGGAAAACGGTTCGCATGCAAGGAAACGCAGACACGATTAAAATCCCGGTAACCAAAGACTTTATGCCCAACGTCTATATTAATGTCCTGATCCTCAAAGAAAGAACGGGGCTCACATTCGACAACCGCGGCAGCGATACGGGGAAACCGGAATTCTACTCGGGCTACAAAGGCGTACCCATCAATGCCTCCGAAAATAAATTAAAAATCGAAATCAAAGCCAACCAGGAATCCTTCGAACCGGGTAACGAAGTCAAACTGGATATCAAAGTCACAGACTCCACCGGTGCCCCGGTCAAATCCGAAGTGTGCCTCTCGGTCGTTGACAAAGGCGTTTTAAACCTCGTCAACTACCAGCTCCCGGACCCCTTCGAATTTTTCTGGGCCAACCGCCCACTGGATGTGAAAACCGTCTCCACCCTCAACGATGTGTTGGGAAGACGCCAGTTTAAAGAAAAAGGCGAAAACCCCGGCGGCGACGGCGGCGGTTCCGCTTTCGGCAGTGTCGTCGTTCGCAAGAACTTCAAAGAAAACGCTTATTATTCCGCTTTTGTCCAGACCGATGCCAAAGGCATGGCGAAAGTGACCTTCAAGCTGCCCGATAACCTCACCACCTTTAAAGCGATGACTGCCGTTTGTACCACCGACCACAAATTCGGCCGGGAGAGCCGCGATATCCTGGTGAAGAAAAATATTATCCTGTCTCCCGCTGTTCCCAATTTCTCCCGCCCCGGCGACAAGTACTCCGCCGGTGTCACCGTGACCAACAATTCCAACCAAAAATTAAAAATCGCAGTCGATGTCCAATATAAAAATGTGCTCCGCACCAAGGGCGACCCGGATGTGAAAAACATCACATTAGAAGCCGGGGATACCCAGCCGGTGTGGTTCCAATTCGAAGTCAACGGGACCAAAACCCAACAATTGACTTTCAGGGCTGTGGGCGGTAAATTCCAGGACGGCTTATACCTGGAAGTTCCCGTTCGCCTTCCTCTCTTCGTGGAAGCTGCCGCCAACTTCGGACGGGTAGAGACCCAACCGGTTAAAGAACAAATCATCGTTCCGGGAGGAACCCTGGAAGAAGCCAACAAGGCAGAAATCACCCTCTCCTCTTCGGCTATGGTGGGTGTGAAACGGAATTTCGATATCCTCCAGGAATATCCTTATGAATGTCTTGAGCAGCGGCTGTCCAAGGAATACCCCCTCCTGGAAGCCGGCGACTTCCTCCTCGAATACGGCCTCCTCTCGATGGACAAAAAAGAGATCAATACCCGCATCGAAACACTCCTCAAACAAATGCCCACGTTCCAGGACGGCAGCGGCGGTTTTAAATATTGGCCCGACTGCATTCACCCCTGCCCATACTTAACCTGCTACGCCGTGGAATTTATCCTGGACGCCAGGGCCAAAGGATACGCTTTCGATAAGTCTATGCTCTCACGCGCCGAAGAGTACCTCAAAGGCATCGCTCGACGGACCATCGATCCCAAATACCCTTATTCCAAGAATATCTACTACCTCATCCAGTCTTACGCCGTTTATGCCCTTTCCAAAGACAATATTTTCATGAAAGACGCCGTCAATAACATGTTCGAAGTTCGCGACCAAATTCCTTTCTCCGGCATGGCTTACCTGGTGAAAGCCCTGGACGTGAAAAACGACCTGCCCGCCTATATGCAGCCGGTTATTGCCAAAACCATGCTCAATAAAATGAAAGACGCCCCCACCATGACCCATTTCGAAAACAACGAAACCGACACGTGGTGGTGGGTACTTGAAAGCAACGTAAAAACTACTTCCATCGTTTTGGAAGCTTTCCTCGAGGTTTACGGGAAGTTCCCCTACGCGGAAAAAATCGCCCGGTGGCTCGCCTCCACCACTACACAAAAACGCGCCATGTCCACCCAGGAACATATCCGCCTCTTCAGGGCTTTCGAAAAATACTACAAAGTCTTTGAAAGCGAGGTTCCCGATTTTATTGCAGAAGTCCTCTTCAACGGCTCATCCAAAATCAAGGAAACTTTTAAAGACCGTCAATTGACAGCCCGGACCTTCGCCGTAAACCTTAACCAATATAAACCCGGCCAAACCATCGATACCCTCATTAAAAAAGAGGGAACCGGTATCCTCTATTACCTCCTACGCCTCCGGTACTACCCGATGGGCCAGGTGGATGCCATCGACCGCGGTTTTAACGTGGAAAAAACCTATAAAACATTAGACGGCAACATTTTGAAAGACAATACCTTCAACGCCGGCGAAAAATACATCGTGGAGATCAAAGTCTCTACCACTATGGAACGCTCCTTTGTCATGTTGGACGATCCCCTCCCGGCCGGGCTGCGGGTCCTGAATCCCAATTTCGAATCGACATCCGGCCTCGATACCCGGAAAGTATCCCAGGACAGCGAATGGGGCGGCTATTGGGGCAGGTTCTACCGCAGCGAAATCTATTTCGACCGCGTCCTGGTCTTCGCCGATTATTTAACCCGCGGCACACATAAATGGAAATATTTAGCCATCGCCACCAATTCCGGTTCCTTTGTCGTTCCCAATACCGTGGCACAGGAAATGTATAACCCCGAAGTTTTCGGCCGTAATTCCAACCGAAATGTCGAAGTTAAATAATAAAAGGAGAGAACCATGATCGACTTAAAAAAATGTAAGGTCAATTGGGATAAGGATATGTATATCCCTAAAAAAGTATACGATTTCGAATCCGAACCCGGCTCGGGCTCTCCCCAGGAAATCGCTGAAGCCTTTTTAAAAGAGAATACCGCTGTCCTGAAAATTTCCTCACCCCTGGGGGACTTGAAATACGAAAAAACCACCCGGAGCCTGGGAGCTAAAACCGTTCTTTTCCAGCAGTACTATGAAGGAACACCCATCCATAGCGCCTGGGTGGCCGTTCATATCGATAACGCCGACCGCGCCTTCATGGTCAAAAACGATACCATCCCCATTCCCCAATTATCCAAAAAATTAGCCAAACAAGCCCCCCAATTTTTAGCCGACACTAAAATCGACGACATCATCAAAAATAAAATCGCTCAATTAGGCACCCTCGACTCCGAAATTCAAAAAGAAAACATGATCTATCCCCTCAAAGGCACCATCAGACCTGCATGGAAAGTCAAATTCAGTACCTCGAACCCGGCAGGTTCCTGGATTCTATTTATCGACAAAACTACCGGCCATATCCTCGATGAGCGCGACGCCCTGTGGAAAGTAAACGGCAAAGGTTTCGTATTTATGCCCAATCCTGTCGTAACACTCGACCGCGACGACCTCACCGATTTCAAAGATAAAGACCAGGACGTTTTTAAAAAAGCATACAAAACCGTCCAATTGAAAGATATCGATCCTTCCGGCATTTTAAAAGGCCCTTACGTGGATACCACCCCTTTTAAAAAAGGCCCCGTTTGCCCCGATTATTCTTTTATGTTTACCCGCGAAGACGACCGTTTCGAAGCCGTTAACGCATACTACCACATCGACTCCTTCCAACGGTATATCCAGGCCCTCGGCTTTAACTCCGATAAATCCATACTCGCCCGCCCTATTCGCGTTCACGTCCACGGTCTGTTCGAAGACAACTCCTACTATGACCCTTCTCCATCTAAAAAAAGTATTACCTACGGCGACGGAGGCGTAGACGACGCAGAAGACGCAGAAATCGTCCTCCATGAATACGGCCATGCCCTCCAGGATGCCATTATACCGGGTTACGGACAAAATACCGAAGGCCGAGCCATGGGCGAAGGCTTCAGCGATTACATCGCCGCTTCATTTTTCTATAAATACAAAAAATCACCCCGCCGTGTCCTCTTCGGCGAATGGGACGCAAAAGGCCTAAAACCCCCGAAACAATGCTGCCGACGCCTGGACAGCACGAAACACTACCCCGACGATATGGAAGGCGAAGAACACGTCGACGGCGAAATCTGGTCCGCCTGCCTCTGGAAAGTCCGAAAACTCCTGGGCTGTAAAAAAGCCGATACCGTTATACTCGAAAGCCACTTTTATTTGAGCCAATATTCTGACTTTAAAGACGGCGCCGAAGCCATTATTATGGCAGAAAAAACTATTTATGGAGGAAAACGAACCCGGTCCCTGGGCAAAATATTTAAAGAATGTGGTATAATACAATAAATCCAACTCCGTTTTCTGGAAAAATTCTTCGAATGACTCGATCTAAGGAAGGTAATATCACATGATAGGGGTAGTCGGTATCGACCTCGGCGCAACTTACAGCAAAATCGCCGTCCCAGGCAATACTCCCTTAGAAGGACTCAAACCTATCCCCGCATGCCCCGGGTATCTCGTCGTCCACGAGCCCTTACGCGATTTCTCCATTCCCTCTGTGGTCGCTGCCGATATCCAGGGCAATATCATCGTCGGCCACAACGCCAAAGCCCTCTACTGGAAATCCCCTCGACCCGTTATGCTCTCCAAACGATTCATGCGGGATGAAAAAAAATTCCCCATAGACCATGACCTCTGTGTTAATTCCACGGAAATCTCCGCCCATATCCTTAAATACCTCAAATGCCTGGCCGAAAATCGATTGGACCGCAGAATAGACAATGCAGTCTTATCCATTCCCTCCGACTTTCCCAGGCCCCAAAGAGAAATGATCGTCGAAGCCCTCCAAATGGCCGAATTCAAACAGTTCCAACTAGTGCCCGATTCCATCCTCACAGCCCGTGCGTTTCATGCATGCTTTCCCAACCTCGCCCCCAACCGCCCCCACCGCATCATGATTTACGACCTCGGCGGCGAAACTTTTAAAGTGGCGATTATCCAGATTCTACCCGGCCAAACCCCCGATTATTCCATCCTCGCTGTGGATGGCGATAATTCTATCGGCGGCACCAGCTTCGACCGAATTCTTGCCCTCTGGATTCTTAATCGACTCATCCAGGATAAATACCTCCTCCGCTTCGATATGTACAAACCCGAAAATATCGCCTTTTTCGACCGCTTGATCATCTTTGCCGAAAATGTTAAAAAATCCTTATCCCAGGACGATAAACACTCCATTAAATCCATCCCCCTTCCCCTGGTAGACCTTCTCCCCATGGAAATTACCATCACCCGCGGCGAATACGAAGCCATGATCGATCAAACCCTCGATCATACCCTGGATATTTGCCTCAGGTTAATGACGGAAAAAATAACTCCCCCCATCGACATCGATCAAATCGAAGAAATCCTCATAACCGGCGGATCTTCATACATCCCCCTCGTCTCACAAAAAATCGAACTCGCCTTCGGTAAAAAACCCATTTGCTTCGAACCTTCATTGTGCGTCGCATTGGGAGCCGCCATCACCGCCTCCTATAAATACACCCAGGTCGATACCCGCGAATTCGAATCGCTCCTCGTACCCGAACAAACACCCATATCTACACCTCAACCCCCACCCCCACCATTTCTACCTCCTTCCCCAGATACCGACGAGTTTGATTTGATTCGAGATAAAACCGAAGAACTCTACCCCGACGAAAACCTGGTCGTCGAAATCGAAGAACCGGACGGACCTTCACTCGAAGAATTAATCAATACACCGGTTAAAAAACCGGTCGAAAAACCCTTCGAAAAAGAAAAACCCTTTGAAGTGCTCACACAAGTACCCTTCGAAATACCCATTGACGTACCCCTCGAAGAACCCCTGGAAATACCCCTGGAAGATTCGATCGAAATACCGGGCGAAGCGTGGATCCAGGAACCCGTCGAAGTACCTGTAATTGTCGAACCACCGGTTGAAGAACCTCTTAAAAAAAACCTCGAACAAACCAGCGAAGAACCCATCGAAATACCGGGCGAAGAACTGATCGAAGAAGAACCCATCATAGAACCGGTCAAAAAAACCATCGAAGCAGCAATAGAAGCACCGATTCCAATCCCGGGCGAAGAAACCCTCCTCCTGTTTAACCTGGACGAAGTCGAACCCGATAACCTCCACGAAATCGATGAATTGCTGAAAGATGCCTCATCGGACTCCCACGCGAAACTTCAAAAAATTACCCCCCCGATTACCGAGCCTCCCCCTCCCCTCGAAATCCCCCGCGATATCGTCGATATGGTCTGCATTTCACTCACATACCCCGTCTTTGCTACCCCCGGGAAACCTTTCAATATCGAATTGTGGGCTTACAAGGAAAACCAAATGGAAGAAATAATCCAACGGGCCAAAGAGAAAAACCGCGGCCTTGAAGTCCGGATTAAATCCATCAAACCCGTTCGCTTAACCCCGGGAACTCTTTTAACCATTTATATAAAAATACACGGGCTTACCATTGAAACACCGGAAAACACGATCCCCTGGGAAAGAAAAATCGGGAATACCTTTTGTTCTATATCCATTCCCCCCGAAATGGGTCAGGGGCTAAAAATCGGCGAAGCCAAAATATATGCAGGCCCCTTTCTTACCGCTGAAATCGGGTTTAGTATTCAAATCCACACGCGATAACTAATAACAAATAACAGGTAACGGATCGTTTGCCTTCGGCGACCAGGAAACCCTTTCGTGAAAGGGTTTCCTGGACCTTCCTAAAGCTTTTGTTAAGTAACTATAAAGTTACGTCGCTGGCACCTGCGATGCAAGAGCCGATTTGGGGATGCTCATCGCGGTTATCATGCGCTTTGGCATATTCATGGGCTTCTTTCATACTGACTTTACCGTCACCGTTGGTATCTGCGTTTACGACTGCGCCTGTTGGGGTTTTTCCAAAAACTGCGCTGGTCCAATAATAGACATATTCATCATAGGACCCTTCGGTGTCGCAGCCCCAGGACACTTCATCATGACGTGCCGCTGTCATTATGCATACTTTCGGGTTGCTGCACGGGTAGGTTTGGGCTTTCAGGATATCGTCCATCATCCCGCCGCTGAAACACTGTTCAAAAACGTAGGATGCCTGGCCGCATTTGATATTTTTGGTTAAATCGGCAAAATCGTTGTCATCGATGGATTCTCCCCATAAAATCAGGTTCGAATTGTGGTCGCCCGCATTATCGCCGCCATGATTGGTGGCATAAAAGAAAAACTTTCCGTCGTTAGCGATGAAGTTGGCCACTTTATTCATGACAGTCGTCAGGTTGGCTTTGGTGGCGGCGTAATCGATATCGTTGACCCCGTCGCCGTCGAAATCGCCGTTGGGGCTGTGGGTGCCGTTGGCGTACAGTACGATAATCTCGCTGTCCGAATAACCGTATTTTTCCTTGAGGGCTTTAAAGATGAACTGGAGGTCATTCCAGTAGCGGCCGTAATTGTAGGTATTATTCATACCGCCGCTCAGTATTACTGCATAACGCGAACGTTTTAACATTTCGAATCGCCCCACCACCATGGGTCTGACTGCCAGTAATTTGATATTTGCCTGGAGAACTTTGTGTTCGTTTTCTGCCAGCGGGTTTAGCGGTTTCAGCTCGATGATTTCTTCCGGTGGGCTCATGGCTTCCATTTTTTCTACGTCGCCCGATTCTTTATCCACGACAACGTAGCTGGCTTTGTGTTCCCAGTTGGCACCGGGCTGTTCATCGACAAAGAAAAACCAGGAATCTTTTTTCACGGTCAGCAGGTTGGGAACTCTCCAACTGGAAATGCGGTGTCCTGCTCTTTTAAACACAGGATTGGCATACAAGGCCCGTTCTCCGAGTTGGCTATTATAAATTTTTTTAATCATCAAATCCTGGGCGACTTCTAACGTGATTAATTTTTTTATGGCTGGGCCCCGAACATCCATTTTTCGGACCTGGGTTTGTGTTGTCAAATCTCCGGCAAAAAAGAGAAGGAACACAATAACCATGAGTGTCGCTTGCAGGTAAACATGTTTTCGCTTAAAAAAAGATTTTAGTTTCATAACATTCACCTCTTTAAGTAAATTTTTATTTCAAACACTTGAAAAAAAGTTAAAAGTTAAAAGTTAAACATTTAACATTTAACAATTAACCTTAATCGCTAATTTTTATTGGGTTTTGGGTATATTATAGTCATTCCTTCCAGGGAGTCCGGGGGAGTCAGGCTTTTAATAACGGTATATTTCCCGGTTTCACTATCCACGAAAATGTAGTGGCAGTTGTGCTGCCAATTGGCATCCGGTTGATCGTCCACGAAAAAAAACCACGTTTTTTTTAAATTTTCCGGTACAGTATAGACTTTGCCCCAGCTTTTGACTTCGTAACCGCCGGTGAGGGGCTCATTATAGACATAAACGATTTTGTTTCCCGGGTTATCTTTGAAGATATTTGTGTTTATGATCTCCCATGCTTTGTCTTTTCCCATATCTTTTTCTTTCTCTTCCGCCAGGCATCCTTCGAGCCAGGTCATGGTCAAAACCGCCGCGACCAGGAAGCAAAAAACAAATGCCTTCGAGTTTTTCATGTTAGCACCTCCTCTTCGAAGTATTTCCATGAAAGGACATTTTAGCACAGTAAAAAAAAATATGCAATGATAATGAAATCGTGCTTTTGAGGAAAAAGGGAAAAAAGGGACATTCACCCCACACGTGGGGTTTTATTATGACGCAGAGCGTCATCCTGCGGCTTCCTTAATGGTCAGCCGCTGCATATTCACTATGTCCACTGGGTCCATCGGGTCCACATGGTCCGCAAAAAATGTGAAGTGCAAAAAAGGAAAAAAGGGGACAGTCAAGAAATTTTCCATCGGGTCCACATGGTCCGCAAAAAAATGTGAAGTGCAAAAAAGGGGCAGTCACCACACTACGTGGGGTTTTATTATGACGCAGAGCGTCATCCTGCGGCTTCCTTAATGGTCAGCCGCTGAAAAAGGGGACAGTCAAGAAATTTCCTTAATGGTCAGCCGCTGCATATTCACTATGTCCACTATGTCCATCGGGTCCACATGGTCCGCAAAAAATGTGAAGTGCAAAAAAGGGGCAGTCACCACACTACGTGGGGTTTCTTGCGAATTTATATCGAACGAGCGCAGCGCTGTTCGTGGAGGGGCTTCTTATCCTCTTAACTTCTTCTTCCCGGACGGCATGCCGGACAGGCTTTTTATCTTCTCTTTGAGGATCGTATTACGTAAAATTTCAAGTTCTATATAATGATGGTGATCCGGCGAGATGCGATGGAGCCACTCTTCCAATCGTTTCGAGGCTTCATTGAAACGTTTGAGTTTAATTAAGCAACGGATAAGCTCTCCCATCGAATTGATTGTATGCAGGTCCCCCTCGCCCGGTGTCTTAATTTGAATCGCCAGCGCCTTCTCGAAGTATTCAATCGCCTTTTCGTGGTTTCCCATTTTTTTATAGTTATATCCGAGATTACTATAATACGCTGCGATATTGGGGTGCTGCTCGCCCAGTATCTTAATACGAATCGTCAGAGCCTTCTCGAAGTATTCAATCGCCTTTTCGTGGTTTCCCATTTCTTCATAGGTATATCCGATATTATTATAAGATGACGCGGTATCCGGGTGCTGCTCGCCAAGAACTTGAAGGCGAATCGTCAGAGCCTTCTCAAAGTATTCAAGCGCCAGCTCGTGGTTTCCCAGGCTATCCAACGTACCACCGATATTATTATATGATTGAGCGGTATCCGGGTGCTGCTCGCCAAGAACTTGAAGGCGAATCGTCAGAGCCTTCTCTTTGTATTTAAAAGCCAGCTCGTGGTTTCCCAGGCTATCCAACGTACCACCGATATTATTATAAGACTGTGCCGTATCCGGGTGCTGCTCACCCAGTGTCTTAATTTGAAAAGCCAGCGCCTTTTCGTAGTATTCAAGCGCCTCCTCGTGCTCTTGCATATCGTACAAGGCACCGCCGATATTATTATAAGACATCGCGGTATCCCGATGCTCCTCTCCAAACAATTTCAACCGGGTATCCAATGCCTGCCAGCCATAAACAAAGGCTTCGGTGTATTTTCCCAAAAAAGAGGACGTCGAACCGAGATCATTGAGAATATCGGCTTTCAATTTCAATTTCAATTTCAAATCCACATCACATTCATTGACTTTACACAGGATAGAAAAGGCAGATTGAGCCAATCTGAAGGATTTATGGTATTTTCCCCAATGATGGGGCGGGTACGCCTGGAGCCAGGTCAATCGCGCGGCATGCACGGGGAATAATGAATGCGCATGGCCCGCCCACTCCTTCAAATGATCGAACTCCGCTTCAAATTCGGGTAAATTTTCAAATTCGACACGCCGTTCTTCGAACCATTTTCCCAGTCGCAGACAAACCGGGTCCACCCAGTCGGGTCTATCTTTAATGGGATATTGCTCCTGGTGAACCTTGCGAACGAGGCGGTGAAGATCATACCGATTTTCATCTTTATATTTTTGCAGGATTTTCAAGGTTACGCCCAGTTCCAACGGTTTGATCAATTCCTCTCCTGTTTTACCCAGGACAGCGGCGAGAAGAGAAACCGACATAAACGCACTGCCGCTCCACGCGAGGAAATCCATAATCTCCTTCAATAACGGCGCCTCTTTCAATACGGGTTCGCTGACCTTCAGGGTGGCAAACAAATCGCATTCATGCTTGGTGCAACTGGAAAGCATATGGCCGCTCAACGCCTCCTTTAAATTGGCTTCC
>Ga0105104_10000143_pt1 | contig 50265 bp, 50 predicted proteins | sample PPLLaktember2015_3_FD_87034 | JGI IMG/M metagenome (GOLD analysis project Ga0105104, IMG submission 87034) | Freshwater sediment microbial communities from Prairie Pothole Lake near Jamestown, North Dakota, USA - PPLs Lake P7 Core (6) Depth... | ecosystem: Environmental > Aquatic > Freshwater >... | reverse complement strand
GGCCTTTGCCTCTCCATCGGCCTTGGAGGCGTCGCCATCGGCCTTTGCCTCTCCATCGGCCTTGGAGGCGTCGCCATCGGCCTTTGCCTCTCCATCGGCCTTGGAGGCGTCGCCATCGGCCTTACCGCCGCGTGGGTTGCCTTCCGGCCCGTCGCGCTTGGCAGGCGCGGAACCGGCGGCAAGACGGCGTTGGATTTTGCGGGCGATTTCCAGCACGTCGGCGGTTGATTGCGCCCTGTCCAGTTGCGCCATCGTCCAGTCGACGAGGCGGCGCGTCGACGGCGACAGCATGGCGTCATAACGGGCGACGTCGGCAATGGCATAACCGCACAACCGGACGCGCCCGAACATGGCCAGCGTCCAAGGCAATTGCAGCATATCGTTGGGATCGTAGGACGGTGGACATTTGGCCGTCGCCCAAACCATCAATTCAGTGAGCAAATCGGCCGAATTGCCAGCGGTCCCGGCGCGGTTGAATTCGCGCTCGATGCGGACGTCTTCCATGCCGTTGACGAGCGCCTGCAAGCTTTCGGCAACCGCCAGCGACCATGACGTTTCATCCGTGTAAACCGCATGGCACAACTCATGAATGAAATACGCAATCCAGCGGTTTAGCTCGACTTTGGTGAGACGATGTTGCGCAGGCGCGACCGGGAAATAGACCGTCGCGTTGATCAATCCAGATGCGATGTCGCGGTTGTGCCTGATGAACGCGGTTCCGAATTGCGCGTCCGCCATGACCTCGACGGTTCCGGCCTTGCCGGTTGCGATGTCGAGGAAAAGCTTGATGTTGCGCTGCATTGCGTCAAGCGCGTCCGGTAATGCTATCGTTTGCATTTTTTCTCTCCGATATGATTTGGCCGTTGCGTTTTTCAGAAACGCCTAGGCGTTTTAAAACGCAAAATGCCGCTTGTCAATCTGACAAGCGGCATTTTGTCGAAACCCACCTAAGCGGGCGCTACATTATTGCACGTCGACGACGCCAAAGCCGGTGACACGCGTGCTCACGGCGACGACAGGCTGCCCGTCCAATTCGGCCTTGAACGCCACGGCGTTGAAATCCGCCCGGAACGCGGCGTGTATCGTGGCGCGTTCCGCATCGGGCAACCGGGACAACACGCAATCCTCGAAAGCTTCATCAATCTTGTAACCATCAAGGCTCATTTCGACGAAAGCGATCTGTCTCCGGAGCGACAACGGGACGTTTTCGAAACCGGGCAGTTTCCGGGCCAGGTTGATGAACGCCACCACGCGTTCACACGCCGCCTTGGGCGCGAACGTGTGATTTGCCAATGCCTGCGCCTCTAAAGCAGGGTCCAGATAGTCGACAACGATCATTCGCGCCATACGGTCGACCAGCGCCGCATTGGCCATATGCGTGCCAGCGTAAAGGCCGCTTTCGTCGCCGAAACCGCGTGTGTTGTCGGCGCAAACAAAACAGACGCCGTCCGCGCAACGAACGACTTCGCCCGTCGGCAACGTGATGCGGCGCGACGAAAGCAGGGTCTGCAACATGGCCGCGATGCCGGGAGGCGCGAACGTGATTTCGTCCAAAAGAATGATCATTCCCGGACGGCGGATTGCGCGTGTCAGCACGCCGTCCACCCAAACGGTTGCGCCGTTCACAAGGCCGTTGCCGCCGATGATATCGGCGGGCTCGACGGCCCGTTGGAACGTGATTTCAGTGTAGGGTCTCCCGGCACGCGCCGCGATCTGCTCCGGGAGGGTGGACTTGCCGGTTCCGGCCGGGCCAGCGAGCCATACGTTGCGCGGCACGCGTGGCAAGGCCGGATCGATGGCGCTGACAAGCTTGGAAAGTGTCAGCACGTCCGGAACGTGGAACGGATCGACGTCCGGCACGCCGTCGCTCGACTGCCATACGGAAATCGCCTTGTCGGCGTGCTTCATGCGGGACGAAATGCCGAAAAGCTTTCCGATGGTCGACGCGCCGACACGCGCCGCCGGAACGAACGCGGGCGCGACGGTTGCGCCAGTGCTGTCGACGGTGACGGTTACCGTCTTTTCGACGATACGTTCCCGCTCGATCTCAACCGCTGGCTTGTTGGCAAGCGCGACAATCGGAGACAGCGCGTCGGTTACCGTTGCGAGTAGCGACGCGGACAAAAACGGCCGCAACGGCGACAGCACGGTTTCGGCCATGTCGCTGGCATCGGCTGCGGGCGCGTCGATCAAGGTTTCCGTCTCGGTTTCCGTCTCGCTTTCGTCCGATATGGCGTCATGCCATCCTGTCGCCATGTTCAGCACATTGGCGACATCGTCGCCTAGATCGAATTCGGCAACCGCCTTTGCGAGCAACGGGCCGTTCAACTGCCGGGACGCGAAACCGCCGTTGCGCGCCCGGAAGGCGTCAAAGCCGGAATGCTTTCGTACAAGGGCGCGGACGGCGTCGCGCTGTTGCTGATTTAGCTTTTGCATGGTCGTTCTCTCATTCGGTTTTGGTCAATCGGCAATTGGCTTTGCCGCCCGGCAGACATCCGCCGGAAAATCACCATTACTAAAAAATGTAGCGGGAGACAACACATTTTTTCGACGTCTCCCGTCGCGCTCGGCGCTCGGCGCTCGGCGCTCGGCGCTCGGCGCTCGGCGCTCGGCGCTCGGCGACGGGAGACGGGAGACGGGAGACGGGAGACGGGAGACAGCCTCGCACGGGCGCGGGCGCGTCGCGCCGCAGGCGCGGGCGCGTCGCGCCGCAGGCGCGGGCGCGGGCGCGAGCGCCCGGCCCGGCAGGGGCCAGAACCGAAATCCCCTATAGCAAAATCTGGAAATCCGAATTTTCCATGAAACCGAACGGTTTCGAAATCTCCTATAGGAACTCCCCGAAATCCGAATTTTCCAGGAAACCCGACGCTTTCGAACGGTGGGCGTCGCGGTGGCACTCGATGCAAAGCAGCTCCAGACGGCACTTGCCGTCATGGAACTCCCGCCAACGCGATGCGCTGTCCGGATCGACGAATTTCGCCTGCGCCCCGCCACGGTCGGTTTTAGGCTCTCCCCAGAACAGGGTCTCCTTTTCGACCCAGACCGCCAGCAACTCGCACAGCGTCACGCCTATCGAGTGATGCACGTCGAGCGCATCGCCGGACGACACCCGCCCGCACGTCTCGCATCTGTCTCCTCTTCCCGCCCGGTAGGCGTCTATCGTCGGCTGCACCGCCCTTCTCGCGACCTGCACCATGAAGCTGCGATCCGAGCGCCTCGACAACGCGCTCCTCCACGCGAACCCGTCGGCGAGAGACCCGTCCCTGTAGTGGACACGCACGGCGCGAGAGTTATCAAAACGAGGTCCAGCACGCGCTCCTTCGATGACCGCCATCTCGTTGGCCGTGATGATGTCGAAATGATCGATGTTGTCGAGCCTCCTCGAACTGTTGGTGTTGGTATGCCGCATCGCCACCAACGCAGAAAAAAGTTCATGCCCGTGTCCAGTCAACGGTTGATGCAAGGGTTGGGCGCGCACGAAGGCGAGGACGTAATCTCCGGCAGCCTTCTTGGATGGAAACTCCATATCGGCTATTTTGATCTGCATTATTTTTTAACCCCCTCACCGCGCCCCCGCCAGACCTCCCGACATGGATAAGTACCGGCACGCCAACTCTACAAACTGAACCCTACAGTAGCGGCTTGTGCGAGACTGTCGAGTTGGGAGGCCCCCTTTAGGGGGACCAACTCGACATCGCCGAAAGTTCAACTCTACACTATGTAGAGTTCAACTCTACACAACCTCGAAACCCCCTCCGATAACCACCATCGGGGCCTTCCTTCCGGTGTCTGTATCGACCACCTGTTCGACCGTTATGACACCCATATTTGACATTTTTTCTATGATCTCGGCAGCCTTTTTAACCGATACGCCCAACACCCTATGCACGGATTTTGCTCCCGTGTTGTTGACGTTCGAGCCATAGACCCGCATCTGCTTCCCGGCTGCCGCAGCCTCTTCCAGAAGATCGCGCCACGCCCGCACCTGTGCCATGTCGTTGATCGACTGCGTCGGCACCAGAGGCACCAGTATCGGTGTCTCCTGCATCACCATCTTGGTCGGGTCGACCGCATCGTGAGATGCTATCTGCACCGTGATCTGTTCGTACCAGCAGGCGACGTAGCGGGCCTTGTCGTCGTTTGCCTTGGCCACGTACTCGACGATGACCTGCCGCCCCATCCATCCGAACTCCTCGATCTCCTTGGCGGTCGCTGGCGTCAGCGTCAGCGCGCCCCGGACGGCCCCGGTGATGCCGGTTGATCCCCGGATCGAGATGATCGACCTGTCTCCTGCTGCCGCAGCTTCCTTGTTGACGTGGTGGACGAACGTCACCGACGCCCAGAACGTCTTGGCCAAGCGATCCAGAAACGCCATGACCGGAGAGATGTCCTGCGCCGCGTTCTCGTTGATGCCGGTCACCGACGTCGCCATCGTGTCGACCACTATCATCGCGATGTCCCTGCCGGACCTGACATACTCCAGCACGGCTTCGAGGATTTCGAGACAGGAGACCTGCCACGCCTTGCCGTCGAAGTTGAGCAGCGCCGACTTCAGCGGGATGATCTCATGCGCCGGGGTGGCGCTACCAAGCCCGTGATGGTCGAGCCACGCTTGGGCGCGACGCTTGATCAGCCCCTTCCCGTCCTCGTTGGAGATGTAGATTATGTCTCCCGCGAATTGCAGCTTGCCGTGGCCGTAGCGGATCAGGTCCGGTCGGTTGTAGGTGATCGCCAGCGCCTGATTGAGGATCAGCAGGGACTTGCCCAGTCCGGGCATTCCGGCCAGCACCGTAAGGATGCCGCGCTCGTAGGGTGTGACGACGACCGGCGGCGCGACCGTGCCGGACTTCAGCGCCTCGCGCAGTGTCTGGACCTTGCCGCCATTGGTCCAGTTGGCGCTGTCTCCGTTCCTGTGGTGATCCGGGATGGGTTGGGTCTTGGCGATCTCGGCGAGCAGCTCGTCGAGCTTCTTGCCAGCCGCCTTGGCCTCGGTGTCTCCCTTGCGCTCCGGCATCGGGATTTGGTCTTCCTCGACTACCCCAAATGCTCCTCCATCCGCCGCGAATACCTGCGCGGCTTTCTGTCTCTCCGGGCTGTCCGGCCCGTGTATGCCCTCGATCAAGCGCCGCAGCGTCGTCGCCGACGATGTCGTCCCGGAAAAGCTGTCCCATGTCTTCTCGGTGGATTTCCCGATGTCGTGCTTCTGCGACTGCCGCGACCAGTCCTCGAACACAGCGTACCCGTCGGGTGAGCCTTCCGACGCCCCGTGGACGCCCATGCCAACGGCGATCCAGCGGTCATAGTCGTCGTCGTTGGGGATCAGCTCGACCAGCTTCCTGATGGCGTCCGGGGGGAGCGTCTCCATGCCGGGGAGCCTTGGGATGCCCTTGTTCCACGACTGCCCAGCCGGGTCTTTGCCTCTAACCTCGGTGCATCCGGCCGCTTCCAGCACATCAGGTAACCTCGACCAGAACTCCGCGATAGCCGAGACAGGAACGCGCGGCAGCGTCGCCATCGTGATCTGGCCATCGACGACGTACTTTCCGCCCTCGGCGTATTTTCCCCGGATCACCGTCTGCCGCCCGTCGCCGATGATCTGCACCTTCTGGGCATCGCCACCCGCTGGAGGAACGAAACCGATATCGACGGAGCCGAGCGAGACAGGCTTCCCGGTGCCGTCGTCGATCACCACGCAGATCGCGGTCTTCTTGATGTGCGGCCTTCCGTCCGAACGCTTGACGCCGCGTTGCGGCAGGAACGGGCCGAACACGTCGCATTCCAGCGCGTCGACCAACTCCATCACGGCCGGGTCGGTGATGTCCTTGTCGATGCCGAGGAAGCCGCCGACGCCGCCGCGCAGCCCGACGCCGCAGCCGCCGACGTCCCACGCCTTGGCTTCTTCGAGAGTGGCGGGAGGGCGCTGCGACCAGCCGAACATCGGATCGCCGGGAGCGCCGGGTTTCTTGCCGCCCGGAACGATTGGGATCATCTGCGCCGCGAAACCGGCGTTGAACGCCTGTTCGTTCAAACCCAGATTGGTGCGCAGCGGAACGGTGTTGGCCACTTGCGGTGGCGAGTCAGGTGTTCTATCTCTGGACACAGGTGAAGTTCCTTTCGTGGGAGTTAAACCTTGGCAGTGTCGTCTTTGGCTAGAAGGCATTGTTAGCACGGGTTTCGTGAGCCGGTTAGGTTTTTTGAGTTCTCTCCCCTGACCGGATGCCGCGATGCCCCAGAGGCGGGACCATCTGCTTTGGTCGGCGGACCCCACCTCGCCCCTTTTCATGACGGCTCGCGATGCCCCCGCTCGCGAGCCGTTTTGCTTTCCGGGTCAGAGCTTAAAGCTTCCCATACCGTTCCGTCAGGATGCCGCCCTCGCTCGCGATGGGGAGACCGCTGGCCCATGCCGGTGGCGTCTCGATGATCCGCTTCGCGTAGTCCGGATAGAAGCCGGGCGCGACCTCGAAGAGTAATTCGTCGTGGACCGACAGCACCAGCTCGGCGGCGAGGTCGGCGGAGACACGCAGCGCGGCTTCGACGATGACGTCGCGAGCCACCGCTTGCGTCACGTTTTCCGCCAGCTTGGACCCCCACGTGCGGATCGGCTGCCACTGCTTGGTGTACTGGTCGACGCCGTCGAACACGATGGCGGTATGATTAGGCTGGACCGGATCGACGACGAGGCGTGGGTTGCGATACCAAAGCTTTCTACCGGACGGCAGCTTGATCATGAGACAGGGATATCCGAAGCTATTGGCCACCACCATAACGATGCCGCGCGCATGGGTGGGGATGAACGGGTGCGTGATCGCCTGCTTCGCCGCCGCGTCCAAGTCCCACCAGAACTGTCTCGTATGGGCATTGGCGTCGCGCCATGCGGTGACGATTTCGAGGCTCTCCATCTTGGTGAGCCGAAGCCCGTTGGCCAACGCGAAGTCGACGAACGCTTCGTGGCCCATGCCGAAGCCCAGACCGAGGACCGCGACCTTGCCTGCCTTGCGTGAGCCAAGCCCCAGCCTGTCCGACGTGTGGGTGTAGACGTCCTCGCCCTTGCGGAAGACGTCAAGCACGTCGTTCTGGCCCGCCAGCCAAGCGAGAACCCTAGCTTCGATCTGCGAAAGATCAAACACGAGGAACTGCTTCCCGTCCGAAGGGATGAGGCAACCGCGGAGACAGGCGGAGACAACAGCTAGGGGTTCGCCATAGAAGACCCCGAGGCCGTCGTTGCGCAGCCCCCCGAGGATCGCGTTGATCGCGTCGAGCGGGTTCCAGCCTTTTGGCGGGCGCGGGAAGTTCTGCGGCTGGATCAAACGACCTGAATTATGGTGGATCAGTCCTTGGGCGACATAGCTTGCATCTCCTTCAACAGAGATGTCCCAAACTCCTCTTTCTCCCACAGGTGCAAGCGACCAAGCTTCTGCTTGTGCAGCGCCTGATGCCCTTTCGGCGTCACCAGAGCCAGATTGTCCAAGGTGTCGTTCGTCTTGTCTCCGTCGATATGGTGGACGTGCCAGCCCTCCGGCAGCTCCTTCAGTCCCAGCGCCGTCGCCATCGCGCTCCGGTGTTCGAAGGTGTAGCCATCGCCGTTCCACGTCGCCATTCGACCACTGTGCAAAACCCGTTTCACCGCGCTCTGTATGCCATAGTTGGGGTTCTTCGCCCCTACTCGGCTGCGAGAGTATGCCGCGCTCTTCAGGCGCTTGTATTCCGCCGGAGACAGCCGGGCTTTCAGCACCGCCCCCACGTTGTGCAGCGTCGTTCCCAACTTCGCCGCGACTTCCTCCATCGTGATGACCTGCGACCGATAGAGGCGTTCGACCTCCTCGCAGAACGAAGCGTCCGCCAGCATCTTCCTCGAAACACTCATCGATCCGTCTCCACCCCGTTTCCGTCATGATCCGGTGCGCCAGCGTCGCCTCGACGAAAGCACCATCCGGCCCTTCGAGACGGTACATGGTCTCGATGCCTTTGTAAAATTTTGCCAGAACTTTCCGGGGTTGGCCACTGCCGCCGATGACGATGTCGCCGGGACGCAGCCCGATGATCCGTCGTGGCCCTTCCGGCGTGTCGACCAGCGTTCCGCCCGCAACGCAGAAGCGTCCCGTCCTCGCAGCGCCATAGTATTGAAGCGTGCCGCGCACCCGGCCGTCGTTGTCGACCGTGTTCAGCATCGACTGGAGTTTCTTCACCGAGGACTTGGCGACCTTTTGTCTGATCGCCAGCACCTTGGTGCCGAGGGGAGACAGCCCGGCTTCAGGAGCCGTGTCCAGCGTGTCCTGGACCTCGTCCTTGCCGACGGTGGCCATCTTGACGCCTTGGCCCCATAACCAGCTCAGGAGACGTTGGGTCTGGGTGCCGGGAGACGTGACGTTGCCCCCGGTCAGGGCTTTGCACTCCGCGTCGAGCTTTTGGGTTTCTTCCTTGGCGATGCCGATCAGCGTGTGGATCAGGGGGATGTCGAGCCTGATGCCCTTGTCGTTGGCGATCCGGTCGAGGCGAGACACGGCTTTCTCGTAATCGGGCAGCTCCGGCGTAAGCTTGCACACGGCGCGCTCGGCGATTACGTCCTGCTTACAGTAAGCTTCGAGCGCAGACAGTTTTCCCAGATCGACGTCGTGCCAGAACGTGCCGTCCTGTTTTGGCCTGCACATCTGCATCATCAGGCGATGCCCGGCGACGTCCTTCAGGAGAGACGGAGCCAAACCGAGGGCTGGCCCGGCGTGTTCCAGCTTGGCCGGAAGCCCGGAGTACAGCGCCCGCTGCATGGAGCAGATCGCTTGGCGCGGGTCCATCTGCTTCACGCCGAACCAGTTGGTGATGAAGGCCCACTCGAAAGCCGCGTTCCACGCCACGAACTTCCCGTCCGAGGCGAGGTGCTGCGAGACATCGTGCGGCAGGCTTTTCGGCATCGTCACCGAGGAGACGGGGCCGTCGTCGAACGCCCACGCGATGACCGTCACGATGGTATCCGGGTGCCGGGAGTAGGCGCTCGCGCCGACCTTGCGCAAATCTAGGGTAGAGGCTGTCTCCAGATCGAGGTGCAGCAGTCGGCGTTCCGGGAACACCTTTCCGGCAACCGAGGCCCGCGCATCCAAGTCCCCGATCCTTTTGATGATGGCCATCAGGTCGTCGATGCCCACGCTCATGGCTTCACCCGCGTGAACAGCCGGTGCAGCTCTTCGTGGTCGCGCCAGTTGACCTTGGTCGAGCGCACCGGGATGACTTTTCCCGAGGCGAGGTGCCGTTGGTGGGAGCGCCGCCAATGGGGGACCGGGGAAGCGTGATGGCCTGTTTGGCCGGGATTTCGCTTGATCGAAGCCACGGCGTGCTGGAACAGGGAGACATAGTCGCGTGTCTCCACCCGCGTATGCGCCGGGATCGGAGATTTCCCCTTGAGCGCCCGTTGCTTGTTGAGTTTTTCCGGGGCCGGGACGTCGACGACCGGCACAGAGGCGTCAGCCAAGAGACGCAGCATCGTCACCAGCGGATCGAGCATGTTGGCCCCGCGCTTTCCGGCTTCGGGCTGCCGGTTGAAGACGGCGTCGATCATCGGGACCGGGTTTATCACGGTCACGCCGTCTTCCACGCTGATCGCGCAGATGTCGTTGACCACCACCGCCAGCGGCATGTCGGGCGAGGCGACGCCGTAGATTTCGATGACGATGGACGCCTTGCCCCCCGAGAACGGCGAGACGAAATAGCCGCACATGCCGCCCTCCCACGACGAGACGCCGATCCACTCCTCGTATGGGTGCTGGAGTTCGCCTGCTTCGAACGCGTCGCGTGTCCGGGTGCTTGTCTCCTTCAGCAGGTTGTTGGGCAGGAAGCCGAAGTCGATCATCCGGCCCTCGCGGATGGTCTCCTGAACCGTCTCGATCATCGTGTTGACGAGGTTCGCGCTGGTGCTGGGGATGTCGAGCATCGGGCTGAACGCGAACAGGCCGTCGAGCGCGGCGTTGCGAAAGCTTGCTGCGCTGCGGATCGGGTGCTTGTCGAAATCCTCCATGATTTTGATCATGGTGGCTCTAGCCAGTTTCGGGGGCAGGCTGCCGGGGACGTCGACGCTCATGGGCGGGTTCTCCTTTGGTCGGTCCGGGGAGCCTTACATAAAAAAGTGTCGCAGGCCAACTTAAAAATGTAGGATTTTTTGTTGACCTTGGATGCGTCGGCGTGTACCCCTGTCGCAGCAATCGCCCCCGGAGTGACGAAAATGCCCAAGCTGAAGCCAGATAGAGCGTTCCCGCACTACAAGTTTCGCGATCTTCTCGCGGCAGTGGGGAGCGACCAAGAGATATCTGACCTGATCGCCTCGCACGGCTTCGACCGCCCGACGTTACCCGTCATAAGGGGCTGGCGCTCGCGCAACTCGATCCCGTCGCGGTGGCTGCCGCTGATCCTGCACCGGGTGATCTCCAACGGCGACCTCAAGAACATGACGTCGCTGCTTGAGGAGCCTTTCTAGATGGTGACCGGGGGAGCCAGCCTGCTGGCCGTCGTCGCCTTCTTCATTTTCTTGGCGATCATGGAAGACTGACCAGACCAAAGGAGAGAACCGATGTCCAAGCTGACCTGCGCGCCACGCCCCTGCGCGTCCTGCCCCTACCGCAAGGACGCGCCGTCCGGGCTGTGGGAGCGGAACGAATACGACAAGCTGCCCGCCTATGACGGAGACATCCCGGACCAATTATTCGCCGGGGCCGTCGGCGTGTTCCTGTGCCACCAGCGAGACGAGAATTTGTGCGCCGGATGGGTTGCCGCGCACGGGGCCGGGAACCTTCTGGCGCTGCGCATGGCCCGCGACGTGGACGAGGCGGTGTTCTCCTACGAGACCGACGTGCCGGTGTTCAAGTCCGGTTCCGAAGCGTGGCGGCACGGGATGAAGGACATCCACGCCCCCGGCCCGAAGGCCGTGCGCCTGATGGACAAGCTGGCCAGAAAGATAGCCCGATGATCTGGCTTATCGTTTTCGCGGCGAACTTCCTGCTCGTCACCCTGTTGGTCAACCGATGATCCTGCGGAAAATCCTTGCGATAGACCCCGGCTCCGTCAGCGCGGCTTACGCCATCGTGGAGGAGACGACGTTCCGGATCATCGACGTCGACGACGTGCCGGTGGTCGACAGGATGGTCGACGCCGCCGGGTGGTCGCAGATCGTCGAGTTCTGGTCTCCTGACCGGGCTGTCATCGAATTGGTTGGTTCCATGCCGAAGCAGGGGGTGAGTTCCTCGTTCCGGTTCGGAATGGGTTGCGGGCTTTTGCGGGGTGTCGTCATCGCGTGCGGTGTTCCTGTCGAACAGGTGTCTCCGTCCAAGTGGAAGCGGGACATGGGGCTGGACAGCGACGGCGAAAAGTCACGCGCGCTGGCCCTGCGGCAATGGCCGGAATGTCTCCGGCTGGGGCGGGTGAAGGATCACGGAAGAGCCGAGGCGCTGCTGCTGGCGCGTTGGTTTCTGGAAAAGACCAGCAGGCAGTGACCGACCAAAAGGAGAGAACCGATGACCACGACCAATGTCCAATACCTTCCCGGCAGCCGTTCGCTGGTGACGCTGACCGACAGCCTCGCCGCCCGCAAGCTGGTGCAGGAGGAAGTCCTGCGTTCGAAGCTGAGCTACACGCTGATCGCCACGAAAGCCGGGCTGGCGAACTCGACTGTCTCCAACATCGCCACCGGCAAGACGATCTGGCCGCGTCTCGAAACCATCGTGCGGGTGCTGGCGGCGCTGGGCTGGGTGCTGATGGCGCAGCGCCGGGGAGGCGAGTGATGAACCTCTTCCCATACCAAGAGGACGCCGTCGCCCGGATCACGGCGTCTCCGGACCCGACCTATCTGGCTTTCGAAATGGGCCTCGGTAAGAGCGCCATCGCCTTGGAGACAGCCAAGCGCCGGGGCGTGAAGCGCCTTCTCATCATGTGTCCGTCGGTGGGCAAGCTCGTCTGGGCCAAGGAGATCGCCAAGTGGTGGCCGGGGAACCATGTCGTGGTGGTCAACAGCCCCGGCGATCTTGGCTTGTGGGACGAAGGCATCTTCATCCTGCCCTACTCGCGTGTCTCCACCGACCGGGAGTTCGCCGACACCGTCATGCTGGGAGCGCCGTTCGAAATGACGGTGCTGGACGAAGCCCACGCCTTGAAGAACCCCGGCGCGAACCGCACCAAGGCCGTCCTCAAGACCATGCTGCCGAAGCTGGGCTTCGTGCTGCCGATGAGCGGCACCCCGACGCCCAACCATCCGGGCGAGCTGTTCCCGATCCTGCGAACGGTGTTCCCGGAGACCGTGCGCAAGTCCGATGGGAAACTCATGCGGCAGGCCGAGTTCGAAGACGCCTACTGTCAAGTGGTCAACCGATGGTTCGGCGGCAGATCGATCAGGACCATCGAAGGGGCCAAGAACGGAGACATCCTCAAGGCGAGGATACGACCTTACTTTCTGCGGAAGACCAAGAAGGAGGCGCTTCCCGAGTTGCCCGACATGACCTTCGACACCTATCCCATCGCGGCACCCGGTGCGCCGGACTGGGGCTTCGATTTCTCGACAATCGACGACGACGAGATCGAAATTCTGCTGTCGTCTCCCGACCGCCACGTCATGCGGATGCGGCACCTCACGGGATTGGCCAAGGTTCCCGGCGCGGTCGAGGCCATCGTCGACATGCTGGATAGCTGTCGGCGCAAGGTGCTGGTGTTCGCCCACCACACCGACGTGATCATCGGCCTGATGTCGAACCTCGCCGCCTACAATCCGGTCGCGATCACCGGAGAGACGACATCCGCGAGCCGTGCTCACGCGGTCGACAGGTTCCTGAACGATCCGAAGTGCCGGGTGTTCGCCGGGAACATCACCGCAGCCGGGACGTCGATCACGCTGGTCGGAGACAAGGCCGATGTCTCCGACGTGTTCTTCGTCGAAGCGGATTATTCCCCCGGCAACAACGTCCAAGCCGCGTCTCGCATACACCGGATCGGCCAGAAGGACGCCGTCCAAGTCTGGTTCCTCACCGCGCACGGCACCATCGACGACCGCATCCAAGAGATTTTGGTCCGCAAGACGCGGGACCTCAAGGAGTTGTTCGGATGAGGAGCCACGGTCGTCAGCGCCAGCAATATGCGGCACGTCCTCAAGGGCGTGCTGGAAATCATCAACAAGTAGGAGACACCGAAATGACACCCGCATTCACCATCACCATCACCGCCGACAGCCCGGAACAGCTTCAGGCGAACCTGCGCGCCATGCTGCCGCAGCAGGAAGACCGGGTCTTGGAGTACATCAACGGGGTGGAGTTCCAGAGCCTGCTCATCCAGATCGGTGATCGTGTCGAGGCCGAAGGCTACGAAATGGAGGTCCGGAAGAAGGGCGAGCGCGACACCAAGCCTGTCGAGGAGCTGCCGCAGGCAGCTCGCAAGAAGGAGGAGGCCCGCGCCAAGCTGCGCGGCGAACTCGTCGCGTCTCTGGCCGAGGCGACGCACGCCACCACGGTCGTCAAGGACGAGATCGAGGTCGAAGTTGCTCCTGCCGGGGAGACACCGCCGGAGGTGAAGGCCAAGAAGGCCAAGGTCAAGACCAATGGCAAGGCGGAGACGCCCGACGCGCTCAAGGCGCGCACCATCATCAAGCTTCAGGAGTTGTATTCGGCCGGGAAGAAGGCCGAGGTCAACAAGCTGCTGGCGCAGTATGGTGACGGCTCCAAGACCTTCTCGTCGATCCCGGCGGAGCAGTTCGCGGCCATCGCCGAAGCGGCTGAGGCGATCTGATGGCGGCAGCTCTGGAGGAAGGCGACGTCGTCGAGAAGACCGAAGGCGACTATCGTTTCCGGGGCGTCGTTGTCTCTGTTTTCCGGAAGTGGGACGAGGCTTCGAACTCACTTTCGGGACCACAGCGTGTCGTTGTCCAGAACGAGAATGGTATCCTGCACATCTTCAATCCACGCCAACTGACGCATCCGGGCTGAAACTTAAAAAATCGGAATTTTTTATCGGGGGTAAAGTTTAATGGCACACGCACACGCATCGCCGTCGTCGTCGGAAATCTGGATCAACTGCGCTGCGTCGGTGACGCAGGCGCGGGGGAGGCAGAGGAAGGCGACCGTCTACACCCGCGAGGGTTCCGCCGCGCATCAGCTTGCCGAGCGCATCCTCACGGCCCGGACCAAAGGCAAGAACCTGTCGGACGTCAGGTCGATCCTGATCGAAGGCGAGGATGTTCCCGTCACCGAGGAAATGGTCGACGCCGTCGACACCTATGTCTCCTACGTCTTGGGCCTGAAGGGGACCAAGCTCTTCGAGACGGTCGTCAAGGTCGAGACAGCCGACGACCTTGAGGCCCTGTGGGGGACAGCCGACACCATCGCGATCAAGAAGCGCGAGGTCGAGATCGTCGACTTCAAGTACGGGCAGGGCGTCTTCGTCCCGGCCGACACGCCGCAGTTCCGGATTTATGCCATCGGCGTGCTGGATTACCTCGGGCCGTTCGTGGAGATCGACAACGTCAAGCTCACGGTGGTGCAGCCGCGCGCCGGAGACGAGCCGGTGCGCAGTTCCATAATCCCGGTCGACGAACTCGTTCGCTGGCAGAAGGATGTCCTCGTCCCGGCGTTGCGTCGCCTCAAGGCGGGTGACGCCACGGAGAAACCGGGCGACCACTGCCGGTGGTGCGTCAGGGCGGGCGAGTGCAAGACGCTGGCGGCGCTGGCGATGGACAGCGCAAGGATAGCCTTCGACGAAGTCCCGCCCGATCCGACCGGCATGACCGACGAGGAGATCGGCAGGGTCTTGGCGCATGGCGAGCTGATCCTGTCGTGGGTCAACAAGCTGCGTCAGGAAGCCTCTGCGCGGATCGACGGCGGCGGTGCTGTCCCCGGCTGGAAGCTGGTGGCGAAGCGCGCCATGCGCCGCTGGGACGATCCGGAAGGGGCGCTTCTCGCGATGAAGGGCAGGGTTCCGCTCACCAACGTGCTGCGCATCGAAACCATAGGAACCGTCGAGAAGGTCTTGAAAAGGTACAAGGTTCCGCTGGATATCATCCACCCCTACACGATCAAGGAAAGCAGCGGGACGACCTTGGTCAGCGAGGCCGATGGCAGGCCCGCTGTCGATACGTCAGCGAAAAATGTATTTTCTGAGACGGAACCGCTTGACTAGGTTTTATAAGCCCGTTACATAATTCACATCGCTCTTGAGAAGAGCGACTGATGTCAGCACCGAAAGGAACCGTGAAATGGCCGTCGTCGTCACACCCTACGCCACCCTGTCCTTCCCCACCCTGTTCACGCCCAAGCCGAGGGCCGAAGGCGGCGAACCCGTCTTCTCCTGCGCGCTGCTGTTCGATGAAGCCGCCCAGAAGTCCAAGGAATACAAGGCGATGCAGGACGCCTGCGTCACCGCTTTCAAGGACAAGTTCGGTGCAGCCGCGCAGATGAAGGGCGCGACCTTCCCGTTCAGGGACGCCGCCGAGAAGTCCGACAAATACCAAGGCTACGAGGAAGGTGTCGTCTACATCAACCCGTGGTCGAAGCAGAAGCCCGGCATCGTCAACGCCCGCCTTCAGGACGTGCTGCTGCCGGACGAGGTCTACGCCGGGCAGTTGGTTAGGGCGCAACTAACGCCGTTCGCATGGACGAACAGCGGCAAGAAGGGCGTCTCGTTCGGCCTCAACAATCTCCAGATCGTCAAGCACGATGCTCCGCGCATCGACGGTCGCGTCTCCGCCAACAAGGCGTTCGACGCGGTCGGCGAGCCTGAAGACGAAGACATGCCGTTCTAGGGCGATGACCAACGCCGAAGGAGAGACAGGCATGAACACGTCAGCAATGGAAAAAGAATTGGAGCAGAGTATCAGCGTTGCGCTCCAAACCGGCGGCGACCTACCCCGGATCACCCCCCGGACGGAACGGTCGCTGCCGGACCAGATCGCCCAGCTTGAGCGCATCAACCGCGCCGTAGACGAAAGAATACGTCAGGAACGGCTGACGCTTCGGAACAGCTACGAGCGGCAGGTCGTTGAGGTCCGCGCGGTATTCGACGTGCGCATCAGCGACGAGGTGTCCAAGCTGGAGCAGGCCAGAGACGCCGAGCTTCTCGCCTTGACGGAGGAAACGAGCCGCAAGCTCCACGATCTGGAGCAACTGGCGCGACGTCAGGGCTGAGAGGGGAACCCGGAGGGCCGTCGTGTGGGAGCGATAGCCTTCCGGGCCACGGGGTGAGTTTCAGGCTTCATCGCTGCGACGGGAGGAGTTCTTGCCGCAGCGGAAATACCATATCCGACAAAATCCGAAATGGTAAGCTTGTCCCGGTGGACAGGCATCGAGGAGACACGTCAATGTTCGTGACCTATCGTGGATATCGTCTTGAGAGGATCGCCCCAAGCCGCGTCGACGTCATCGACCGCAAGACGCTGGCGTTCCGCAAGACGACGCGGACGTGGGACGAAGCCATCGCATGGATCGACGAGAAGACCGGCCAAAAAGGAGAGACAGCCAATGCCGACCACCAAGAAAGAGCCACCCTCCACCAATAGGCGCGTCGAGGAACTCAAGCAGTTCCTCAAGCCCGTCAATGGTCTCAGCAACAGCGAGAGCCTGTTCCTGCATGACGTCATCGGGCAGGTGCTGGCCCTGTTCAACCAGACGGACGGCAAGGAACGGCACTTCCTGACGCTGGTGTTCACCCGCGAGAGCAGTGACGACTACCCGTTGATCAGCATGGACACGATCTCTTCCCTGAGCAGCCGCAGCTACGCGCTGTCTCTGGTCGAGGAGTGGATCGCCCGCAGCAAGGCGGATGCCCGCAAGCCATGAGCAGCCTGACACCCCGCGAGAGACAGGTCGTCGACATGGTGGCGCGCGGCCTGCGCACCAAGGTCATCGCTCATGAGTTGGGCATTACCTACGGCACCGCCAAGCTGCATATCCACAACGCCTATACCAAGCTGGGGATCAGCAGCCGCATCGAGCTGCTGCATTGGAAGCAGCGGCAGCCGGTGCTGCGCCCGGTCGAGGAGATCGACTGGATGCAGGCTGCCGAATGAGTGTCGGCGACTGGTGGATCGTCTGGTTCGTGACGCTCGCCGCGCTGCTCGCCGCCGTCTGGTACTCGGCCTGATCTAAAAAATCTAAAAATTTATGCGGGGGTCTGCGTCATCCATAGGCGCGACGCCCTTGTGACAGGACGGGAAGCCCGGTCACCGGATCGAGCTTCCCGGCCATGCCGATGTCTCCGACCTTGAACAGGTCCGCCAGCGGCTGGCTATCAACGCGGGGCGCTGGGGCTACCACTGGCGGGGCCTGCCCTTCCACCTCGGCGTTGGCCGAGGCGAAATCAAACTCTGGTAATGGCGCTTGGTTCTGGTCGAGCGGGCTGTAGATGAGACCGCCGCTGTCTCCTCTGGAACGGCGTCCACTGGGTGACCCATCATAGGCGTCGGCGAAGTCGTCGGCCAGCGTTCTCTCCCGGCTCGGCACCAGCGAGATCGGGCTGTCGTCGGACTTCGGCCGGTTGAACGCGGTGGCGTCCAGCACGGGTCCGGGATTGTAGAGGGTGGTCGCGCCGACGTCGGCACCGGAACCACCTCCAGCAGCCTCGACCGGGCCGGAGACACGGGCCTTGCCGCTCATGCCGCTGATGCCGTCGTAGGCCCCGATGCCGTTGTTCTTGGCCCCCATCCAGTCGCCCCAGCCTTTCTTGCTGGCCCAGTCGAGCGAGAAGGCGACTTGTTGTTTCCAAGTGGAGGGGTCTCTGGCGTCCAGTCCCGTCCGGGCGGTGAACTCGTCGCCCAGCCCGGCGTTCGGCATCGCCCGAGACATGCCGCCGTAGTGCAACTGGAACGGCCCGAACGACGAGCCGTCGTCGCCGCCGTGGTCCGGCTGCTCCGGGTCGAACACGTTGAGCGCCTCGGTCTGGGCGACACGCACCGCGACGTCCGGGTCGATGCCGCGCTTCGTGGCCTCCTGCCGGATGAACGCTTCCATTTCCCCGTAGGCTCTGGCTGGCATCACGGTTTCTCCGGCGCTTTGAACGGCTTCACGGGGGGTGGGCGCTGGTAGTAGTTATCCCATTGCAGGAACCTCGGCACGTCCTCGGTCAGCTCCGGCCGGGTGTTGTTGAGGTCGCGCAGCGACATCTTGGCCCGCGTCGACATGTTGCGCGCCGATGTCTCTCCGCCTTCGGTCCAGTAGCCAAGCCCTTCCGAGTTCCAGTTGTTGATCTCGCCGTAGTCTCTCATTCCTTCGGGGAGCAGGTATTTCTTGTCGATGTCGTTCTGCATGGACGGGTTGTCGAGCGCCCACTGTTTGTTGAAGTTTCTGAGCTTGATGTGTTCCGGCGTCTCCGCTGTCGCCCTCATGTCTTCGGGGATGGTTTTCAACCAAGCGTCCTCGGCTGCCCAGTAATCCTGCGTTCGCTGGTTGATCGCCGCCTCGTGGCGAGACAGCGCCCCGTAGACATCATCGCGCACGTTACGGCCAGCCTGTGCCGCGCCGGGAGACGACGGGCTGAAGCCGCCGGGCATGTCGAACATGTTCTGCGTCTTGTGGCCGATCTCATGGATGGTGGTGCCGAGTTCGTCGTGTCCTCCGGCTCTGGCCACGACGCTACCCTTCGGGTTGAGAGACGTCGGGATGTTGAACACCCCGGCAGCCGGGGTGGACCCGGACATGAGAGGCCCGCTCGGCCTGAACATCGGGGTGCTGAAGATTTCCTCCAGCCCCGGCTCGTTGAACAGCGCCGGGTGGTCGACGAAATCCGGCACTTTCGGTTTCGGGTAGGCGTGCAGCGACGAGTAGTCGTTCGGCTTCATCTCCCACATCTCGTTCGTCAGCGGGGCGCGGTAGAGCGGCTTGGTCGGAGAGAAATCGACCCCGAACGGCAGAAATGGCTGATCAGGATCGGGCTGCTCGCCTTTGGTCAGTTGCTCGCGCCGTAGCGGTAGTTTACCTACGCCGTCGTCGCTCGTATCGACGTCGGTGCGCAGCTTGGCCCCGACGTCCGGCGTCTCGGTGATCCATTGCTCGTCGCGGTAGTTCGCGCCGTTCCATCCGGCGGGGCGGTACTTCTCCCAGCCCCATTGTTTCCAGATATCGTCCGGGTTGACGCCGCGCGCCGCGTCTTCGAGCGCCGCCCGCTTGAACAGGTTCGGCACCATGTGCAGGATGGCTGGCTTGAGCACCGAGGAGACAGCCCCGGCTGCCGCGTGGCCTCCGGGGACGGCGTCCGAGAAGGCCGACGCGAGGTTGAGCGCGCCGCTGGCGTAGTCGCCCTGCTCGATGTCTCCCATGCCCTCGTTGGTGTCGGCACCGGCATTTACCCCCGGCACCAGCCCGACCAAGCTCTGGCTGTCGCGCAGGGCTTCGCCGTAAGGCTTGCCGGAGATGCCGCTCGCGGCCTTCGCCATCAGGTCGGCGATGCTCTCCGACAGGTAAGGGTCGCGGTTCTCCATGACCTGATGGGGCGCGGGCGTGAACTGGTTTCTCGGCAGCACCGTCGGCCCCAACGCACCCCGCGCAGGGGAGACACGTCCGGACAGCAGCTCGGCGAGCGGGTTGGCCACGTCAGAACCTCCTGCCCGGCAGCGGCTGCGCCTTGGGTACGCCCGCTTGGCCTATCGTCCTGACGTTGAACAGCTCGGCAAGCGGGGCCATCGAGTTTTCGAGTTGCGCCAAAAGTTTCGGGGCCGGACTCGGAGTCGGAGCTGCTTGGCCCGTGTCTCCAAGGTCTGTCTCCAAGGAGACATTTGGTGTCTCCTGTCTCCTGCCCTCTCGCAGCATGGGTTGGGCTTCTTCGGTCCTTCTTGTCGACGAAGCCGAAGGCAAGCTTCCAGCCGAGGTCTCGGCCAACGCATTTATTTCATCGCGGCCCGGCGGCGTCTGCACGATGCCGTTCGCCAGCAGCGTGCCGATATCGGGCGGCGGCGCAAGGGACGTCGCGTTCCCTGCACCGCCGCCACGCGCGCCAGCGAGTTCGATGTGCCAGTTCTCGTTTCCCAAGGGGAAGCCGAGGCCGTACCTCGCCGCATTGTCATGCGCCCACTGCAACGCCGCCGGGCTTGCGAATTGGAGGTCCGCAGCCAGCCCCTTGTTGTGGTAGCTGTGGCCGGGCGGCGCAACCCATTTTCGCGCGGCTTGGGGCGAGCCATACTTCTGGAGCGCCCTGTTCCAGAGCTGTTGCTGTCTCGCGACATCGCGATAGCCGGACCCGACCGAGATGCCGGGGCTGGCCGCGATGAAGCTCTGGAGCGCGCTCCCGAAGTTCGGCACGAAATCCTGAAAGCCGGAGAAGGCCATCCGTGTCTCCCTACTTCACGGGCTGTGCCGGGCGCAGCAGGTTGGTCCCGATCTGCCTGACCGACCCGTCCGGCATCCTGATGCGGTACATGTTCCCGCCCCGGCCGATCTCGACGACAGTGCCGCTCTGGCCGGACATCGGGTCGTCCTCGTCGGTGATGACCAGCGGCTGCCCGACCTTGGCGTGGAAGGGTGGTTCGTCCGTCATCTTCTGGCCCGACGTCGCTCCGACGGCAGCCCGCGCCGCCGACTGGGCGAGTGGCTCCTTGTCGAACAGTCTTGTCAGCCCGGCTTCGTTGGTCAGCAGCCCGGCCTTCACGCGCTTGACGACCGGGTCGATCATCGCCGCAGCGATGGCTCCTTTGATGCCCGCGAGGACGCCGCCGGTCACGGCCCTTGTGCTGTTCGAATACCCCTCCCCGAGGGTGCTGCCGGTGGCGGTCGGGACCGCGCGCTTTCCGGCACGCGAGGCTTCCGCCGCCGACACCGTCGCGATGTCGTCGATCATCCGCTTGTGCGTCGGGTTGTTCTTTGTGACACGGTTCTTCCAGCGGTCGCTCTTGTCGGTCCAGTCGGTGGTCATGGCTTTCGGGTCGACACGTTCCGGATCGATTGAGCGACCGGCGTTGGGGCCGCGCAAATCCAGTTCCAGTGCGTCGGCCAGTACCTCGTTGAGCGGCTTCGGCGTGTGTCTCTCGTAGGGGGCGAGCTGCCGGACGCTGCCCTTGTTGGCCCCTCCCAACAGCCGGTTGTAGGCTTGGGCTTCGGGCGCTGCTTCAGCGATGTCGGTGCTGGCGGAGGTGGATGTCCCCCGGTGCTTCTGGACCTGCGCCTCCTGCCTGCGCAGCTTGTTGTAGGCTTGCTGCTCGACGTCGAAGTCGAGAGGGCCTCCGGCGTTTGCTGTCTCCCGCATCATGTCGGTGAGTGCCTCGTAGGCCGGGGCGTTGACGTCCGGGTGCGTGTCTTCGTTGCGAAGAAGTTTCCCGGTGTCGGTGCGGATTTTCTTGGCCGCGCCGTAGGGCATCGTCGGCGTCGGCACGTCCATCGAATTGGGGTCGATGTCGAGTTCGTACTTGCGGCGAACGAGGGCGCGCATCCGCTTCGCCTGATCGTTGATGACCGGCGTGGTGTCGCGCTTCTTCATCAGGTCGGTGAGGACTTGGTCGATCTGCATGGCGTCGGTCGGAGACAGCGAGCCTGCCTGCTTTTCCAAGGCTTCTTGGATGTCGCTCATCTTCTGGTGGATGGTGGTCTCGGCGTTCCCCATCATGGCGATGATGCGGTCGCCGATGGTGTCCTTGGTGATCGGCGTGTTGCTCGGGCGACCGCGGATTTTCTCGGTGACGTCCTGCTTGGCCCGGTCGTAGCCGCCGAACTGCTCGCGCCGTGTCTCCAGCACCTTCTTGCCGGGTCCGACGTCGCGGGCTAGCCGGTCCTCCATCGCACCCAAGGTCTTGGGAGCCAGAATACCCCCAGTGATCGGGATTTGGGCGTCGTTCTGCGCGTTGAGGCGCTGGATGGCGCGCAGGGTGTTCTCGCTGCGGTCGTTGAGGTTGTAGTAATGCTTGATCCCACCCTTGACCGCCGGGGCGACACCTCCGGCCAGCACGCCGCCAAGCCCGGTGCCGATCTCCTTGCCGATGTCTCCGCCGACGAGATCGCCAAGCTCGCCAGCGCCATAAGAACCGGCATAGCCAGCGCCCTCGGTCGCGGCAGTGCGCCCGACAGCGCGGGCCGCGCCGCCGCCGACGTGCTTGGCGATGGTCGGCAGGGTCTTCGCGCCAGTGCGGGCCAAGGCCGTGCCGATGGACGCCGGGATGCTGGCCCCGGCGCTGATGATGGCTTCGACTGCGGCGGGTCCGACCATCGCCGTCCAGTCGTTCATGCTCTCGTAGCCGGGCAGCGGGTCGCCGACGACCTCATTGTAGGCGTCGGTGATCGGCGAGCGCACCGACTTGCGCTCGTAGGGTCGGCCGTGGCCCTCTTCCCAGAGATTTTTGCCGACTTCCCACAGGTACTGCGCGCCTTGGATCGGCAGGTCGGCGGTCTGCGCGAAGCCTTCCCCGGTGCCGCGCGCCAGCGTCTGCGCGCCCTTGCCAACGGTCTCCATCGTGCTGTCATCGGCGTTGCCAAGCTTGGCGTTCTCGTAGGCGATGACGCGGTCGATGACATCCAACGGCGTCTTGGTGTCATCGAAACGCATCAACCTGCCGTCGGACAGCGGGCGCAGTATCTGGGTCATGTCATTGTCCCCCGCCATGAACATTGGGGTCGTAGTCGACGATGTTCGGCGACGACTGCCGCGACGGCGCGCGACGGTCGTAGCCCAGCGCCTTCAATTGCGCGGTCATCTGCGGGGTTATCAGGTTGTTGTTGGCGAGTGCGTCGTAGATGCCGCTCATCGCGATCTGCCGCTGGTCAGCCTTGAGCGCCCGTGTCTCCTCGTCGTCTCCGTCCTGATCGATGAAGCGATAACCCAGCGCTACGTTTTCGTAGTTCTGGATCGCCGCGCCGGAGTTGATGCGGCCCTCGGAGTTGATGAAGGTCGAGGCCAGCGCCATGAACTGCCGCGTCGAGTTGTCGGTGCCGTAGTGCTTGATCATGGCGTCGAAGAAGCCGACGTCGGCGCTGGAGCCGCTGCCTCGGGAAGCCGCCCACTGCCGATACCACGGCGGGGCCGTGTGGGCCTTGAGGGCCTGATCGGCAGCTGCCGCTTCCTGCAACCAAAGCCACGCCCGGTCTTGGAACTCGGTGCGGTCTTTCCCCACCCCCGGCACGATGATCTTGTAGCCGGACGTGCCAAGCACGGAGCCGTCGCCCTGTGTCCCGACCGGCGGGCCAGCCGTCGGCACGATGTTCTGAGGGTCGATTGGTTGTGTAGACGGGGCCTGCACGTTGGCAGTGTCCTGCGCCACCGGCAGCGGTGGCGCGGCATTGGGGTCGGCGGCGGGCTGCGTGACCTGCTGCGCGGAAACCTCTGGAGACACGGGCGCTGGCGCGGTCGCCGCCGGTAGGATGATCCCCGCACGGCGGGCAACGTCTTGCGGCTTCGGGTACATCGACAGGTTTCGACCCGGCACCTCGATGCCGACGGTCTCCTTGCCATTCTTGCCATCGACCTGCCGCATCTCGACGTGCGGCACAGACAGCTTGTTGTAGATCAGGTCGTAGTTGGTAGCGTCCTCCGGCGTGATGACGGCCTGTGGGTCGCGTACCTTCAGAGACACGTCGCGGATGATCGTCTCCTGCTCGTTGTCGGAACCGGCGAGCGGATCGGCCGGGGCCGGTTCCGGAACGCCGGGAACCTTGGTCGCCGTGGCCGTGCCGCCGTCCGCGCCGGAGGTCACTTGGACAAGGCTGGAACCCTTGGCGACGGACTGGAGGTTGGGCGGGGCGACCGGACCCGGCAGCTTGCGCATGATGTCGTTGCCGTCCGCGTCCTTGTCGTACATCCAGACTTCACCGTTGATCACTTGTGTCGTCTTCTTGATGTCCGGGTTGGCTGTCTCCTTGGCGATGTCGGCATTCGCCGCCGCCATCGTGCCGATGTCGTCGGAGCGTCCCGCCACCATCGTCGTGTTCGGGGCATGGCCCAGCAGCGCCATCGACTGGCGCAGCTTGTCTCCGTTGCTCGGGTCGCCATAGGTGAGACCTGCGGTGCCGAGAAGCTTGTTGAGCGTCCCGGCCGGATCGCCAGTCTGGATGGCCATCTTGGCGATGCCGGACCATTCCTCCTCGGACAGCGCGACCGGGCCGACGGCCTTCTGGACCTCCTCGGCCACGGCCTTGGTGACTGCCGGGTGCGGCCTACCCTCGTTCGGGTCGGTGAACTCGCCCGCTCCGGGCGCGACCATAGGCTCGACCGGCACCGGCATCTCCGGGTCCAGCGTGGCGTCCGGGGGATTGCCCGGCAGCACGTTGAGCGGGCCGTCGACGCTGCGCAGCCCCGGCTGCGGGGCCGGGGTTGCCGCGACCGGCGGCGTCATGGCTTCGAGGTCGACCGGCACCGGCACGTCGCCCGCGAAACCCGCCTGCGTCGGGAAGTAGGGAGACAGGTCGGCCGGGACGTCCGGCTCCGGGGACGGACCCAGCGCCAGCACGGGGGCCGGAGGCTCGTCGTAGGCCGGGCGCAGGCCCTCTTCCATGTCGCGCTGGCGCAGGTCGCGCAGGATCGAGCTGATCACCGTCGCGTCTTCCGTGCGGTTGCTGGCGGGCAGGCCGGGGCGTCCGGGGAACGGGCCGACGCCCGCCGGGGACTGGGTGAGGACTTCGTCGAGCTGCGGTTGCGGACGGCCGGGGAACGGCCCCACCGGAGCGCCGGGTCCGACGTCGGGTCGGCCGGGGAAGCCGCCGGAAACGATCTGGTCGACGATGTCTGGCTCGACCGGCACCGGGTACGAGTTGTCGGAGACAGCGCCGGGTCGTGCCGGGAACGCCGAGATGATCTGGTCGCCCGGACGATCCGCCGGGACCGGCGCGTATGGGTCAGGCCCAAGCTCGACCGCCACCGGGGCTTCGGTCGGGGCCGGTCCCGGCCGCTGCGCCGTCGTGATGTAGTCCCGCGCCAGCTTGGTCATCGGGGCGACGCCAGCTTCGTTGTACTGGAGTTCCTGCTCCTTCAGGGCCTCCTGCGAACGGATGTAGTCCTCGTTGGCCCTGATCTGGGCGCGCTGGTATTCGTCGGTGGCGAGGTCGGACTGGAGCCGCGCGAACTTCATCTCGCGGTCGGGGTCGCCGAACAGCGCCTTGGCGAACACGTTGGCGACCGACGTGTCGGGTCCACCGCCGCCGTCGTTTATTCTTACGCCCATGATCGCCAAGGTCGTGTCTCCCTAGAATATGCGGGCTTGCGGGATCGCGGTCGTCGTCGTCGGCAGGAACGAGGGACGCGCCGTCGGGATGATGCCGGTGGTCGCCGGACCCGATAGTGAACTGGACCCTCCGCCATACGCGGTCCCCAGCCCCTGCGCCCCGACCGACAGCGCCGTCGAGAAGATGTCGGCGAGCGGCGACGGCGTGAACTGGACCTGCACCGGCTCGACATTTCTCTCGCTGGCGAACGCGCCTAGCGAGCCGGTCCTGAACGCGTTGAACTTGTCGATGTCCGATCCGGTCTGTTGCTGGATCAGCGGGTTCATCGTGCCGAGGCCGCCGAAGCTTTCCCCGAACGAGGAGACCTTGGCGAGCGCGCCGATCCGCTGCGAGGCCCCGGCAGCGGCTTCCGAAATCTTCTTGGCGAGGTCGGTCTGCACCAGCGGGTCGCTGCCCTGCTGGCCGGACAGCATCGCCTTGTCGGCCTCGGCCTGCGGCACTCCTGTCTCCGGCGTCGCCACCGAGGCGTCCCCCTTGCCCGCGAGGTACTCGGCGAGGCGCGCTTCCTCCGCCTTCTGCCGCTCGCTCTGGGCGTCGCCCGCGACCTGCGCGAGGCCCTCGACACGCGCCTTGTCGGCACCCTGACGCAGCTCTTCCTGTCTCACTTGCTCGGCGGCGCGGTCCTTCTTCTGCTGCTGCTGCCAGATGCTGACCTCTTGCTGCTGCTTCTTCTGGGCGGAGCGTTGGCCCATCGCGTTGGCGGCGGTGCCAGCCGCGCCGATCACCGTCGACGCCAGAGACGCGATGCCGATCATTGTTGGGTCGCACATGGTCCCTGTCTCCTAGACGATGCGTTGGGCGGGTTTCGGCAGTCCGCCGACCTTCTTGGCGAAAGCCGCGTTGTCGGCACCCTGAAGGAACTTCGCGCCGCCGATGGCGGCAATATTGAAGATGTCTCCCAGCGGCGTCGTCGACGGCTTCTCGGCGGTGATGTTGGTGACCGCGTGGGTGGCTTGGTTTGCGGCGACGTCCGGGTTCTCGGTGGCGAAAAGCTGGCTGGTCGCCTTGGCCTCCTCGCCCGCGACACGGGTCCGAAGATCGGCAGCCGCGCTGTCGGCCTTGGAGCGGACGTCGGCGGTGTTGAGGGCGTTCTGCTTGGCGAGATCGGCGACCAGTTCGTTGGCGGCGCTTGAGCGCAGCGTCCCGGCGTCGGCCAGCCGGAAAGTCGTCTCCTTTCTGGCGTCGGCGTATTTATCGGCGACCTGCGGCTGGTAGAAGTCGAGGATGCCTTGTTTGAAAGTATTGTAGAAATCGTCGCCGATGCCGCCCGTGATCTTGCCGTTGCCGACGCTGGCGGAGACGACGTCGCCGCGCTTGTAGATTTTGCCGTCCGGGCCTTTGATGTAAATCCCGGCCTCGCGCCCCGGCACTGCGGTGACCTCCGGAGTTCCGGGAAGCCTGCCGCCCTCACGCATATCGCCACCGCTGGTCTGGAACATGCGCGGCGCGCCCGGCATCGCCGCACGCCCTTGCACGGCGGCGACGGCGGGGAGGTCGACGAAGCTGTACCCGGACATGCCCGGCACCGCCCCCGCCTTCTGCGTCGGGCTTACGGTACCCCAGTCGAAGGTCTTGTTGACCTTGCCCTCGGTGCCGTGGAAGGCCCCCTTGATGCGGGCGAGACCGGAGTTGATGCGCGCCTGCCGCTCGGCGGCTTTCTTGCGCGCGTCGGCAGCCTCGTCCTTCTGCATCTGGATCATTTCGCGGGAGGAGCTGTCGTCTCCGCCTTTTTTGCCCATGATCAAAAGCTCCTGATCAACTGCTTGGACCCGGCGTCGCGGAAGCCAAGCTTGAGAAACATGTTGCGCAGCGAGGCTGTCTCGCGCTCCATCCCGGCGTCGAGCAGGGCGTCGAAGCAGACAGCGCCGTCGGCTCGCGCCACCTCCAGCGCCAGCGTCGCCAACACGCGCCCGACGGCGGAGCGCCGCCACTGCTTGCGCACGTAAATCTGGTTGAGGTGGGCAATCGGCTCGGTCGTGTAGCGGCTGTCCAAGAGGTAGCTGACCGCTCCGATCAGTTCCTTGCTGCTCCTGACGATGGCGACGAGGTGGGGAAGATTTCCGGTGCTGATGCCGTTGAACAGCCACACCCACGCGCCTTTCGGGTCGAACGTCAGACCACGCTCGCCGTAGCCACTCTCGGCGAAGAAAATGGTGTAGAGGCCGATGAGGGCGTCGATGTCTCCCGGCACGGCAGCGCGGAACTCATAGATGTCGACGGCTTGGGCTAAGAGCTTGGCGTGGTCAGGGGCTTGGTTCACGGTTGTCGATCCGCTCGAAGAGGATGACCTCTCCATGCCGGGTGCCAATATCCCGTGTCGTGGCCCTCGGGACGAAGCCGAGGTGGCGGAGCCAAGCTTGCGAAAGCGTGTTGCCGGGGTTGACGGCGCAGACGGCGCGATAGACCCCGGCCCTGTGTAGCTGCGGGATCATAATCCTGCGAATGAATTTCGTCACGCTCCTGACGGCGGGCCAGCCGCGCTCGGTCTTGAAGCCCCAGACGACGGCGAAATTCTTCGACGCCTTGGCCCCGAAAGCCATCACGGGGGTGGCCTCGTCGAGCGCGACGAACTTGAATTTGCTCTCCCATGCGTCGTTGGCGAGGGAGACATAGTCATCAGGGTCTCTGGTCAGGGCGAGTTCCTCGCGGTCCTCCTCGCACAGCCACGAGCCTATGTAAGTAAGGTCGTCATATGTGGCTGCGTTGACCGTGATCATGCCTCGTCGTCCGCAATCGAGTAGTGGACCGCGCAGTTGGAGATCGTCGCGGGCAGCGCATCGCTGTTGTAGAAGCGCAGCGAGAAGTGGCTGTCGTAGCCCTGCATCTCGCTCGCGCCGATGTTCCACGTCGGCTTGTCGATGGTGCCGATCACCTCTTCCTGCTCGGGGTCGGACGGGTCGTAGGAGACAGCAACCTCCCACGCCCCGGTCGGCATCGGGTTGCCCCACGTACTGTTGACGGTGGCGTCGAAAGCCTGAAACGTCTTCTTGTGGCCGGGTTTCTTGCCGTCGAGATACGGCATCCGCACCTCGACGGCGCGCGGGCCGAGGTCGGCGTAAGCCTTGCCATCCGTGCCGCCGTAAACCCACAGGCGGTTGAGGCTGTCCTTCAAGAAAATACGGCCTCCGGCAGTGGCGGCATAGGTGACGTCGTAGCCGTCGAGTTCGGGAAGCGTGAAGCGCGACCACGCCGTGATCTTGGGGCCGGGGAAGTAGGACAGCACCAGTATCTCGTCGGGGAACACCATCCAGAAGCGGCCGATGACCGGCTCCAGTATGGCTACCGCCTTGTCGAGATAGGCTTGGCCCTTGCCCACCGCCAGCAGGATTTCGTTGATCGCCGGGTCGATGGGCGAGCCGATGTCGGAGACGGAGGCGGAGTTGGAGCTGTCCTTGGCCTTCAGCGACCTGACGCCGGAAGCGTCGAGGAACAGCACGTCGCCGGAGCCGTACTGGAGCGGAGACCTCTGCGCAGAGGTTCCCGAGCCGCGCAGCAACTGGTCGAAGGCATTCTGTGCCGGGTCGGCGGCGACCGCCCATATCTGCGTCGCCCGTGTCGAGAAGATCGCCAGCTTGTCGTAATAGACCTCGACGGATTTGAGGTTCTCGCTGGCGGCGTCGGTGAGCGACAGGTTGATGAAGCCCGAGCCGTTGCTGGTGCCGGTCCACACCATCGGATCGCCGACGGCGGAGAAGGACAGCAGGCGGCCATTGGCCACGTTGGGAGGGTTCACCGAATAGATTTTCGACTTGAAGGTGCGGATGAAGAAGCCCTTGCCGGTTCCCTCGGTCAGAACGCCGTCGTAGAGCGTCGTCGAGCCGCCGCGTGAGCCGACATAGTAGTGTGGGTTAATGGTCGCCGACGTGACTTGTGCGAGGTCGCGGCAGGCGAGATAGACGCGACCATCGAAGATATCGTAATCGCTCTGCTGCAACGTGAGACTGGCGTTGGGTATCTTGGCCCCTTTCAGGGTGACGTTAGGAACCTCCCACGTCGACGGCAGGCCCGGATCGACATTGCGCCCGAATATCCAGAGCGAACTTTCCGTCGCCGCCAGCCCGAAGGTGTCTGGAGCCAGTGCCGCGACCTGCGTGAAGGCGCGGCGCTTGGAGAGTTCCCCGCCCGGCGTCACGACGACGTTGACCAGCTTCGTCAGGGTTCCGGCCGGAGACGTCAGCGGGGACTTACGGTTGTCCTGCCCGGCCGCGAAGTTGTCGATTATTTGATAGGTCATTCAGCTTTGCCAGAGCAGGTTTCGGTTGGTCCGGGTGAGGCTTGAGTTCGGCACGCCCCCGCCCAGCGTCGCGACCTTGTTCTTGGCGGAAATCTTGTTGCCGAGCATCTTGGTCAGGTGGCGCTGCGCCTTCTGCATCTTGGTGGTGGCGTCTTCGGCCTTCGCTCTGGCCAGCAGCTCGGCGGCGGTGAACAGGACGATGGTCGTGGCGTCGATGGTGGGGAGGTCGCTGTCGGAGACAAACGACTGCAAGGCGCTCTGTATCTTGAAGCGCACGTAGTTCCCGGCGGCGTTGGGCGTCGGGTAGACGCGGAACTGCGTGGCGGAGGAGACATCCCACGCCTGCACCGGGTCGGCGCGGCTGTCGTTGTCGAACGTCCCCGGCTTGATGACATCCTCGGGGATGCCGTAGCCGATCTCGTTCCAGTCGCTGCCGGGGCTGCTCGTCGCGAATGCTTGTCTGACCATGTCGAACGTCACGGCGGGCGACGACGGGAACGGGTAGAGATACTGCCCTGCCGCCATCGCGATGTCGGCACGGCCGGAGAGTTCCGGCCACACGAACGCGACCCAGAGTTCCTCCTGCGTGCGGGCCAGCAGGTATTTCAGCGTCTCAAGCTGGTTGGTCCCCTGCGCTGGAGACAGCGCGTGGCCTGCCTCGGCGCGCAGCCGCCGAACCATTTCGAGCAGCGTGGGCGCGGCCATCGGGGCTACCTCTTCTTGGTGGCGATCTTGTCGGCCGGGGGATCGAACGGCACGTCGTCCTCGGGTTCGCCCAGCGGCGGCGCGTAGCTGTTGGCGTTGGCCCCGGTGACCTCTGTCTCCCCGCTGATCGGGTTGATCCACGTCACGCCGGGCCGGAGCGTCGCTTCGGGGGCTTCCATCTCGGAAGGGCCGGAGCGCCCGCCCCAGACGGCAGCGCACGGCGCGTCTCCGTAGATCAGGGAGAGCCGCTGGCGCTCGGCGCGCGAGGACTGCGGAACGGCGACGAACGGGATGATCTGGGTGACGGAGCCGTCGCCGTGCATGGCGCGGATGACTTCCATCTCGGGCCACGAGATCGGGCTGTACTCGTCACGGATGGCGACGTTGCGGATGTCCTCGCCCAACGCGATGGTCGCCTTGCAGAAGTGCATGGTGGTCTCCTGAAAAAGGCCGGGGCCGAATGGCCCCGGCAGGTCACGCGATATCAATCAAGCGATGTCGATAACGAGAGACGAGTTGAACTGCTTGCCGATGAGCTGGCAGGTCGAGGTGATCGACCGATACATGATGAACTTGTCGGCCGGACGCGCCGGGGTGTGCCGGTGCATCCACTCGTCCTCCATGCACATCAGCATGATCTTCTTGCTGTCGAACCAGTAGGCGCGCTTCGACAGGCCGAGGTCGTCGAGGGTCGGGTCGTAGACGACCTCCGTCCCGGCGAAGTTCATCGAACCCATCGCACCATCCTGAGTGCCTTTGAAGCCACCCATCGAGTAGTTGCCGTTGGCCCTGATCTCCGTCTCCATCGCGCCGATGAAGGCAGACCCGGCGATGAACGTGTCAGGCTCGCCACCGTACTTGGTCAACTGCCGACGCTCGGACTGGAGTACCTGCAACAGAGCGCCGCCGTTGGCGATGTTGGAGGTGATCGCACCTCCGCCCCACGCCGCCAGCGCCGGGGTGCCGGTGACGAGGGTGCCGAAAGCCGCCGTGTAGGCGCGGTTCCTCCACCACTCGTTGCCCGCCGTGGCGCGGTTGATGCCGCCGACGATGCCGGTGGACGGCGTGTCGGAGATCAGCAGCTTGAGACCGGCGAGCGCCTTGGCGTCGGCGACACCGTCGCCGTAGAGCAGGGCGTTCATCTTGCGGGCGTACTGCTCGCCGAGGTCGAACAGCTTGTCTTCGAGCAGGCCGACGAGGACCGTCATCTCGCGACGCGAATGCTCGGTCGTCTTCTCGCCGTTCGAGCCGGGATCGACGACGGAGATGCCGTCGATCTTCAGCTCGGTGTGGGTCATGGTGAGACCGATGTGATGCTCGCGCCACGGGTAGGCGGCACGCTTGATGTTGGCGGGCGTGTAGAAGACGACCTGATCGTCGTGGGTGTAGCCCTTGACGCTGTCGTTGACGCCAGCCGCGCCGAAAGCGCCGGAGACAGCAATCGAGATGTCTCCCTTGCCGCCGGGAAAGTACTTCTTGCGGGAGACCATCTTGTCGAACAGCGGTCGCTTCTGAAGCGACTGCCGCCAGACGTCACCCTTGTCGAGATAGTAGTCCAGCGCCGCATTGGCGATGTTGGTGATTTCACCAGCCGTGAAGGCCATCGGAGGGAACCCTTTCTAGGGATCAGCCTCCTGCTCGTCTGGCGTTTTCAAGTCCTTGGAGTGCTGCTTCCATGAGGGATTTGGGTGCCGCGCGAGCAGAAGAAGGTGGGGTGCCTCCGTTCGGTAGTCTGGGCGTCGAGTTGGGCCGTGGCGTGAAGGATCGCATCTGGCGGTTGACCTCGTCGTAGGCTGCCTTGGTTATCGCAAGGGCGTCCTCGACAGTCGCTATGGTTCCGCCGCGTTCGAACAGCATGGCTTGCGCCGCCCTCCGGACGGAGGGTGCTTTAGCCTTGTAATCCGGGTCGCTCGCAGAGAGCCGAAGCTCGAAGTTGGAGACGGCGCGCTGGACGTCGGCCTGAACCGCACGCACTTGCGAGACCTGCGTCTCCTGCGTGGTTTCCTTGAGTTCGAACTGCGTGCGCTGGTTGTCGAACCGCTGCCGCGCGAACTCCTTGGCCGCTGTCTCGGTCATGTGACCGGCGCGGACGCGCTCGGACAGGTCTTTCGGGAGGACAACCCCCAGATACTCCTGTGCTTGGCGCACGAACGGGGCAATCGTCTTGTAGAACGAAGCGTAGTCCCCGGCGCGCAGCATCGCTGCGATGCGCAGGGTTCCGGTGATGTCTTCGCCGGAAAGCTTGTTCGTGATGGCGAACTGCTCAAGCTCGCTGCCGATCTCGGCGGCAGGGCGAAGTGCAGCAACCTCGTTGCGCAACTCGCGCCGCTGTTTCAGCAGCTTGTTGATCTTCTTGCGAACGACCGGAGCCGCCTCTTGCGGGGCCTGCTCGTCGTCGTCCTCCGAAGACCCGTCGTCTGTCTCCTGACCTTCTTTCTCTGCCTGATCGGGTTTTTCTGGCTGGGTGCCGTCCGGGGGAGCGGACGTGTCGTCGTCCTTGGCCAGCACGTCGCGTTCGTTCGTGGCCGGAACCACCTTGAGAACTGCGTCGAGCAGGCTGGACTTGGACTGATCCCCTGAAGGAACCGGCGACGCTTCGGTCGCCGGGGTGCTTGGCGCAGGAGACGGGCTAGCCGACGGCGCTGCTGTCTCTTGTGAAGGAGAGGGGCTTGCGCTGTCCGCTGAAGCCGTGGGAGGTGCTTCGTCGGCCATCTATGTCTCTGACTGCGGTTGCGCCCGTTATAGGCGCAAAGTTTTGCGACAGTCTACTGCAATCGTGTGGTCGGGCTTTGCCCCTCCGGCGAAGGACTGCTCTGGGGCGGCGTCGGCGTCTGGCTGTTGGTCGGAGACGGCTGCGGCGCGTTGAGCGATCCCTGCGGTCCCTGCGCGTTGGGGTCGCCCTGACCGGGCAGGCCCGGAATTTTCCCGGAGTTCATCGACGTGATCGACGGGAGACCGTCGGCAATCGCCTCGTCGACGTCGACCTTGTCGTCCATGCGCCGGATGGCTTCCTTGGCCAAGAACGACGGCTTGACGCCGGGAAGCTGCATCAGGATGGGTGCCAGTCTTTCGAAATTTTGCAGTTCCTGCGCTTGGTTCGGTCTCCCGGAAGAGCCAGCTTGTATTTCGAGATAGATGTCCCGCGCGACCTCCGACTTGGTCAGCACCGGCCACATCGCGCCGGGGCCGACGACCGACTTCACGACCTCTTCCGAAACATTGAGCAGAAGAATTTGACCAGCCGCCTTGGCCATTGCGTTGAGCGTCTCGTCGATGTCGTCGATGGAGGAGCCGGTGGCGTTGGCTTTGGCTGACGCGGCGTAGGAGGTTTCGGTCGCGGTATCGCCGGATGTGCCGCCCAGATCAGCTTCTTGGTCTCCGACTGCCCTTTGAAGGTCTTGAAAGATCGGGTTGACCTCGTAGAGGTTCGGGTCAATTGGCGCTCCCTTTACAGCCTGTAACAATTGGTTGATGTCCTGCCCCGGCTGGAGGCCGGAGACACCGATCAGCGCGTTGACCGGGTGAGACCTGAACGCTTCGAGGTCGTCCTCGGACAGGGTTCCCTCGGCGTAGGCGGTCTTCGGCCGGTTGGCGATGCGATGCTCGCGCAGGCCCTGCCGCGCACGGTTCAGCTCACGCTGCATCGGGCGGATCAACTGGACGTCGGAGATCGGGTAAACCCTTCCGTCGACCTCGTTGAAGGCCGTCAGGAACCACGGCCAGAAGCGGTCGGTGTAGACCTCCGGCGCGGTAGGCTCGCCGAGGAAGTCCTTGTAGCCGTCGCATATCTTGTAAACGAGGCCGTCCTTCTTGTTGTAGACGTGCCAGACGACGCAGTTGCTGGTGTCGGCATCGTCGTCGATGCCTGTCTCCTTGGACCCGCCGGTCTCCCAGCTTTGCCTTGCGCGCTCGTAATCGGAGCCGACGTCCATGCGCTCGTAGGACGTGTGTCCCTTGGAGACGTCGACGCCGTATGTCTCCTGCACCTCGTTGACGCTGAGCAGGAACTCCTCGGCGACCCAGTCGCAACCCAAGAAATCCCGCAACTGGATGCAGTGCGGATCGGGGATGACAGCCGTCGATTTCGGCCATGAGAACACCAGCCCCTCGCGGACCACGATGTCCTGCTCTTTCGAGAGGGCGTCGAGGGTAAGGCGCAGTTGCTCGGCGCTGGCGCTGTCCATCTCTGTCTCGCCGTCGGCGAGGTCGGCCGAGATGCGCTCGACGAGCTGAAGCTGGCTCTGGATGTCGGCGATGCGGCTATCGAGGTCCGGGGACTTTCCCATGACGCGCTGGAAGCCGAGGCGGGTCCAGCCGACCCCTGAAGTAGCGGCTCTCCTGACCGTCATCTTCATCATCGACTTGAACGACTGCTGCTGCTCGGAGAGTTCGTACTCGTAGAGGATTTCCAGCGTGCGGGCGATCTTGTTGAGCATCGTCAACTGGCGCTTGACGTTCTGCGCGTCGGCGATGATCTCGTTGGCGCTGGCGATTTCGTCCGGCGGCGGCATCATCGGCATCGGCGGCATCGGCGCACCCATGCCGGGTCCAGCTTCCGGCCCCGGCGCTCCGGGCGATCCGGCTGCGGCCGGGTTACCGCCGGGCAGCGGCGGAGACGCAGGCATGGCTCCGGGCTGCGGCATCCCCGGCATCATGCCGGGGCCGTTGCCCATCGCCCCGGCCGACGCCAGCCCGAGGTTCTGGGCGATGCCCATCATCGCCATCATTCCGGCCTGCTGGGCCTGCTGCACGGTCTGTTGTGCCTGCGCGAGGCTCTCCATCGTGCCGTCCCAGACCGTCGACAAAATGCGCTGTCTCCTGCGGCAGATCGCCTTCGGGTTCTTGGCGTAGACGCTGGCGACCCGTTTTTGAATGTGCTGGAGGGTGATGTTCGCGATGTAGAGGTCGGCCGTGGCGACGTCATCGAACAGCACCTTCTTCGGGTCTTCCGGCCACTGCGCCCCGGCCGCGAACTTCTGGTCGGTCTCCATCTGCCGGAACGTCTTGTCCCAGAACGTCTTGCCGTGCTTGACCATGCTGGTCATGGCGTCGACGAGGGCTTTGCGCCTTGGCTCGGGTTCCGGCTGCTCGCGCTTGAGCATCGGCCCCTGTGTCTCCGGCGGCACCAGCAGGGGGTGCGGCTCGGGAGGAGGTCCGATATCGACGAGCGGGGGTTCGGGTGGGAGGGCCATTACCAACCTGCTTTCTCAGCGCCGTTCAACACGCGCTTTTCGAGGACCGACGACTGCTTCACCCAGCCGAGGGTGCCGGGCTTTGGGCCTTGCTTCTTCGCCCTAATCGCGCCCGGAGACGCCTGCGCACCCAGACCGGAACCGATCCACGCCAAGGCATCAACAAAGTCGTCTCTGGCCCCGAAAGGAAACTGGAGAAGTTCTTGACGCGCCTCCATCCACCACGGCGCGAAGGAAGGGAAGTAGACCATCCCCATCGCCATGCGAGCCATGATGGACTGCGCTCTGGACTTTTTGTCATGGACGGGGGTGACCTCGCAGACGGATGTGAACGTCGACCTCTCCAGCATCCGCTTGCGCAGGAAAGGGCCAATCGACTTCGAAATGTGGCCTCTTTCCGCCCACCAGTAGAGCGGCTTGTACTTGGCCATCAGGTCGATCATGCGCTCGACGGTCTGGTCTGTCGAGATATGCGCCCAGACGAGGTCTTCCATGATCCAGATGTTCTGGTCCTCGTCGACGCCGACCATCAAACAACAGGTCTTGTCGCGGTCCTGCGTGGTGGAGACAGCGTGGTCGCTCGACGCATAGAAACGCAGCCGGTCATTGGGTGGCCGGTCGTTCCTCCCATAGGTCTTAATCTTGTCGGCTGGGAAGAAATTCCCTTTCTCGGGAGTTGGTGAACCCTGATACAGCGCCTGAAAGCCGCGTGGGTCGGCGGCGCGCATCTCTTCCAGATACTGGACCGGGAAACGCTGGGGCCACAGCGCATCACCCGCTTTCCTGCCCAAAGGGTCTCCAACACCGAGAGACAGGGCGGGGAGGTCGATGATCTTCCATTTCGGACCCTCCACCGGGGAGTAGTCCGGGTTCTGGGGGTCTGTTAGCCGACCAACGAGATCGTCTTCATGCCAGCGGGTTTGAATAATCACGATCCAGCCCACGCTCGACAGGAGGCGCGTTTTCGCGACCTGATTGTACCAAGACCAGAGTTTGTTCCGGGTGACGAGGCTGTCGGCTTCGACCCGGTCCTTGATCGGATCGTCGATGAGGAGACCGATGGAGCCACGCCCGGTGATTGCAGACCCCCGGCCGACGAAAAAGAGCTTTCCGCCCTCGGTTGTCTCCACGCGGTCGACCGACGCTGTTCGGAGAGCCATGTCGGGGAAGACCTGTCGGTAGACGCTGTCCTCCATGATCTCCCGGACTTCTCGTCCAAAATCCCACGAAAGTTTGTCGCTGTAGGTCGCAAGGATGATGCTTTCTTCAGGGTGCCGCCCCTCGTACCACGCCGGGAACATCCGGCTCGAAAGCTGGCTCTTCCCGTGTCTCGGCGGCACGTTGATGATCAGGCGCGGGATCAGGCCAAGCTCGACCTGCTCCAGCGCGGCAGCTATCGCCCGGTGATGCAGGGCCGTGATGTACTGGCTCTTGTCGGTGTCGTCCGGGTCGTTGGCGTCGGGCATCATGAAGCGAGCGAAATCGAGGAGGTCATCCTTCGCTGCGAGTGCGGCCCGACGCCGCTTGAGGGCCTTGAGGTATCTCGGGTCGGTCACTTCTTCCTTGGCTTCGGATCGTCCTTATGCTCGGCGCGAGACAGCGGGATGCCGCCTGCGGTGCCGAACTCGTCGACCGATTTCTGCGCGGCGCGCTTGGTGGCGACGGCCTCGCGATCCGACGGCGGGATGTCCTCGTCGTCGCCGATGAAGACGTCGTCGTTCAACCCGGCTTCGGCAGCCTTGCGGTCAGCGATGTTGCCGAGGCTGTCCGGCTCGAACGCGGTATGCTCGTCGGCGCGGGTCGCCTTGGCCGGGGCCGGGCGCAAGCCCATCGGGTTGGCGCGCGGATCGTCAAGGTCGTTGGGGTCGTAGTCGAGGGTATCCGGGTTCGGGGGCCAAGTGTCCCTGTACAGCATCTCGCCGACGGTGCGCAAAATGCCGGAGACCTGCGTCTTGTCGGCCTTGCCCTTCCAGCGGTCGATGACCTCCTCGAAGCTTTCGCGGATTTCATCGTCGGAGACATTGGCGATCTTGGTCTTGTGCTCGTTCTTGCCGTCCGGCCCCTTGGTCTGGTCGTAGCCGCCGGTCGCCTTGCGATTGGCAACGGCAGCCCGTTCGGCCTCGTCGGCCTCGGCAGGTGTCATCACTCTGGTAGTGGCCATGAGAGTTCCTTTCGGGTTCTAGGTGAACGTGAAGTCAATCGGCCCCGCAACCTGAGACCCGGTGTGGACCTCGACGGGGCAGACAGCAGGCACTGCGAACAACGAAGGCTTAACGCCCGTCGTGACTTCCGTATCCGAAACAAACGTGGTCGGCTCGATATATCCGTTGAAGACGATGATGCTGTCGGGGGTAAACCCGGTTCCGATGCACGACATGACGATGTCGGCGGCGTCTCCGGAGACAGCGGTCGCGGGAGACAGGCTGTCGAGCGTCGGAGCCGCCGGGGGTTCCGGCGCGACAGGGCCACCTTCGTAGGTCGTCCACGTCTCGTCAGCCCGGACGGTCTCGGCCTGCGTGTAAAGCCCGCGCACGGCGCGGTCCTTGTGCAGCACGTTCCTGTACTGGTCGACGACGGCAGTCAGCGCGTCCATGAAAGCCTGCTCGGTCTCGGGCATCTCTGTCTCCTGATCCTCTGGCCAGCCGCTCGGGCTGGATTTGACGTCTCGATAGGTGATCATATCCTCATCCTCCGGGATGAAATAGACGACGCCAACGACCACGGTAGGCCACGTCGTGTTGAGCTTGCGCAGGAACTCCTCGGGCGTCATTCCCATGCCAGCCGCCTCACGCGCCAGCCACGGCCGGGTGACGCCGACGGGGTCGTAAAGCTGGATCATATGCGCCCCAACAGGAACAGGATCAGGATGATCACCAGCACCAGCCCGATCAGCCCGCTGGGGCCGTAGCCCCATGAGCTGCTGTAACCCCAGTTGGGGAGAGCGCCAAGCAGGACGACGATCAAAATGATGATCAGAACAGTGGTCAGCGTCATGGCGTGTCTCCTTCGATGCTCTCTTCGAGCGCGACGAGGAACTGGTCGTGGTAGGCGGCGATCAGCGTGTCGTCGTCGTTTCCGTTGATGATCTGTCGGGCGTTGACGGCGTCGTCGGTGGCGTCGTTGAAGTACTGACCCAGCTTCCGGCCGGTGAACCAACCCTCGGCCATTCCGCGAAACATAACGCGCGCGGCAATGAGACTATCGAGGGCGACTTCAGGGTGAGCCACGAGATCTCGGTCGTCGATGAGGCCAAGTGCAGCAGACGCATTGCGATAGTTCTCCTCCCACGTCAGCTGCACGAAACCGCGCCCGATGTAGGGGTAGTAGTCCTTGTCCTTGAGGTAGCTGTCGCTGCCGTACTCGGTGACCGGCCACATCTTGTAGGCGGTCTCATGGTAGGTGGTCGAGAGCATGTAGGCTAACCACCTGACGTCGTTCATCGGGCTCCCGGTCAGCTGGGTCTCCCAGAGCCCTAGGATCACGTTCTGGCCGTCGACGTTCTGCTGCGTCAGGGCTCCCTCGAACAGCACGTCCCGCACCACGGCAAAGTAAATATCCCTATCGAACCTCATGACGTGAACCCCAGCCACAGGAGGACGACGACGATCACGATGAGCGCCAGCGTCATCATTGTCTGCGCCGAGAAGTTGCTCATCACGCCCCCTTGCACGCCGCGATCAGCGCCAGTTCGCGCTCTTGGACCCTTTCGGCGTTGGCGCTCGATATGAAATACACCATCGCCATCGTCACGATCTGCAAGATCACAATCGACAAAAGGGCCGGATGGCCCCTGAGTTCGCCGACGGCGCTGGCGAGGTGCTGGATCATTCCAGTGCGGCGGTGAACGAGAACGGCTTCGGCGGCGTCTGGAAGATGCCGTTTCTGACCGAAATCTGCCAGACTTGAGCACCCACAACCGTCGAGGTGGCCAGCACGGTGGTCATCGAGGTCGCGGAGACAAAGGTCTTGGCGACCGGCACGTTGTTGACCAGCACTTCGCTGTTGGTGTTGAAGTTCGTGCCGGTCAGCGTGACGGTGGTGTTCGCGGCCCCGGCCACGGCGGTGACCGGCGAGATCGACGCCAGCGTCGGCGTGTTGGTCGAGTTGGTCTTCATCCACTCGGCGGCGTTCTCGGCATTCAGGAAGTGATATTCCTTGCCGTCGTCGCCCTTGAGTTCGATCTTGAGGTCGCCACGCCTGCGGGCGCTGGTGATGATCATGGCTATGTCTCCTTTTGCCGCTTGCCTCTGGGGGCTGCGAGCTGCGCTTCGAAACCCGTGGGGGTGGACGCCGCGAAGGCGTTGGCGCGGCTGTCCCAGATCGTCGCCAGCGCAAACTCGATGTCGCCGTCCGGCACCGCCGCGCCGCCCTCGTTCTCGATAGTCTGGGTGATCGACGGATTGCTCGACACCAGATGCATCGACAGCATCAGCGCGTCCTCGTCGCCCCGGAAAATCCGGCTCGAATAGGCGGTGCGGTTGTCATGGTTGGCGGTGGCCGCGTCCTCGGCGGCGACGTTCTGCGCTACCTTCAGGCTGATGAAGCTGACGCGGGTGTAGAACTCCGGCTTGGAGACTTCGGCAATGATGTCGCTACTGGCCATGAAGGTGATCCCATTCTTCCCCGGACATGATGTCGAACCGCTTGCGTTGCAGCCGCTCGACCCTTTCCCGGTACGCTGCGTTATCGGCTTTCGCCTCGTCTGACGCCGTGTCGATGTCGTCCAACAAGGCCCACAGCCGCACGGCTTTCTGCTCGATTTCGTTACTGGCCACTGAGAGCCTCCCTGATTGTTTTGCCGCCGAACAGCGTGTCCGGCACGGCGGTGATGTTCTTGTCGACCGGCACCGCCGCAGGCTCGATGGTGCCGCCGCCTTCGAGGTAGCGCAGCCAGTCGCCTTGGGCGCAGGCGTCGTCCAACCACCAGACCATGCCCTTGTCGTCGACGGCGCGGATCAGCATGTCGGGCGGCGGCGCGTCGTTGACGACATACTGGGCGGAAACGATTGCCATCAGATCCTCCCGTTGATGATGTAGGTCGCCGCCATAGCGGCGTAGGTGGTGCCGGTGCAGGTCCGCAGGTCGCGCAGCGTGTAGTTGTTGTACGGGGCGGTGCCGCCAGCGATCAGCGACAGCGTGCCGCTGGCCGGGAACAGCGTGCCGGTGCCGTTGATCGCCGAGGCCGCCGCACCGTAGCGCGGTGGCACCGGGACGATGTGGTTGGCGAGGAAGTTCGAACCGTTCGAGCCGACGCCGTTCCAGATCCCGTAGAACGACTGCCAGTACCGCTGGCACCGTTTCAATTCGTCGGCCTCGTCCGGCATCTGCCACGGCGGCGCGAGGCCGGTGTTGCTGGGATCGGCGTAGAGGCCGACGTCGGCGATGTAGAACACGCCAAGCGCCGCAGCGCCATTGGTGGCGGTGGCAAGAGCGATCTTGTTCCCGGCCTGCCATCCGGCAACGCCTTGGCTGGTCGTCCCACCAGCGAAGCAGAACGCCACGTTGAGGCCGCGTGTGGTGTCGGATGCCCACGTCCCGGTCACGTCGCCGGGGATGACGATGCTGTATTGCTGCCAGCCAGCCGCCGTGACGTTGATCGGAGCAAGGTAGGAACGGTCCAGAGCGCCGTTCCTGATGGCGACCGTATAGGTGCCGATGGGGGCTGTCAGCCAGAAGCGCAACACCACCTGGTCTGCGTAAGCACTGCCCCAGTTGAGGTCGGCGACACGGACGCCCTCGACAGACTGGTGGATGCCGATCTGGTCGGCAGCGGCCAGCGATGGCTTGGCGGTGGTGACCTGAACGTAGACGCACCTGTTGCTGCCGTTCGGCAACCGCGCACCCGACGCGATGCGGGCGCACGCGCCGGTGATGCCGGTGTTGAAATAGGCCCACTGGTCGGCGGGGTACTCGTCGGTTGGGACGACCGTGTCGCCGTTCTCCTGACTGATCTGAAATGCCGGGTTGACGAGGCGGTTGAAGGCATCGGCGGTCTTCGCCGCCGTGATCGCCGACTTGACGAATGCCGTCGTGGCGACCGACGTGTCGTTGTCGCCAGCGGCTGGCGTAGACCCGAGTGTCATGGTGCCGGAAACCGACACGTCGCCAGCCGGAGTGACAATCACCTGCCCGACCGCACTGTTGTAGGCTGTCGGGCGCAGATAGACGCCGGTCGAAGTGCCGCCCGTGTTGGGGCCGAGAACGGCGGCGGTCGGAGCGCCGACGAAGCTTCCCGCTCCGGCTGCGACGGTCGAGCCTGATGCCAGCGCCGTCGCCGTCAACCCGCCGGTCATGGTGTCTCCGGCCTTGAGGACAAAGCCGCCGCCAGCGGCGTCGAACGTCGCCACGGCGTCCCAGTTGGCAACGTTGAATGCTGACGCGGTGATCGCAACCTTGGCCCGGTACATCACTCCGGCTTGGACGACGAAATCACCGATGGCATAGTCGGCAGCCGCGCTGAAATAGCGCACGGCGACGAGGTCCGTGGCGGCGTTGGAAGCGTTGATGACGCCGATCTGGCGGTCGGCGAAGTTCGTGTATATCTCGCCCGGCTGGCGACCCGTGGGCCGGGAACCCTTAACGCTCGATCTGAGCGATTGTACTCTTTCCGGCATCTGCCGTGTCTCCCCGGCTCATCTGGCCGTGTCTCTCAATAGGTGCCGCAGTCGATTGACAGCTCGACCCATGCGCGGTCCTTGCGCACGTACCGTACACCATCCAACGGCACATCGGAAATCGAACCTCCGGTGGCGGCGTCGACGTAGGCTTTGGTCGCCGCTTGCAGGGGCGCAGACGGGTCGCCCGGCAGCACAAGGGGCCCGGTCATGGTGTCTCCAGCCTTCAGCACGCGCGCCGCGAGGTCGGAGAGCAATCCGGTGACCTCGGCCTGCGGGTGGGTATGAGCTGAAGGAGCGAACGTCGCCGGGATGCCGGTCAGCGAAGAGTAGCTATGGGTGTGGACGAGCGGTGCCTTCCCGGCGAGGTCGGTTTCGAGGTTCGCCACCTCGCTCTGGACGTGGCTATGCACGCTCGGCGGAAAGGTCGCCGGTTTGCCGGTGATGTCGCTCCACGGATGGACGTGGGCGCTCGGCGGAAAGGTGGCGGGCTTTCCGGAGACGGAACTCCACGTCACCTCGGTCCAGCCAAGAGACTGTCTCCCGTACTGTTTCGTGTCGTTCGGCGCTTCAGGCGTCCCCGCAGCCAGTATCCAGTCGGTGGAGTACTCGGCTCCCGGCACGACGGCTGCGACGATCTCGTTGGCGTCGGGATCGGCCCACGGAATATGCAGGGCTTGGCGAAAAGCGTGGGTCGTCGTCATGCCACCAGTCTCCAAGTCGAGCCATCCCAGCTTTTGACTGGTTTCGGCACCCAGCTAGAGCCGTTCCAGACCTTAACAGATTTCTGCGCCCACGCGCTGCCGTTCCAGACGCCGACGCCCGCACCCGAGGTCTCGGCGTCGACGGAGACAGAGCCGACCAGCGCCGCAACAGACCAGCCAGCGGCGACAATCGTGGTGTTGGTCTTGCCCGACGCCACCGTCACGCCGTCGGCGGTCGCCGCGCTGACGCCGGTTGCGGCAACCGTGACGAGCTGCTTTGCCGCGACCGACGCAGTGCCGACCGTTGCAAGAGCCGACTGCCCGGAGGCGACGACGCCGACGCTGCCTCCGGCCGACGCCGAGATGCCGCCGAGGACCGTTCCGGCGGTAACGCCGACAGCCGATGTCGTGATCGCCTGATTTGCCGTGATCGACGCCGTGCCGACGACGGCTGCCGCTGCCGCACCGGAGGCGGCAACCGACGAGCGGACACTGACGGAGACAGCGCCCGGCAGAACCGTGGCGCTCGCGCCCGTCGTCGGCGTCGATACTTGTTGCTGCGCCGCGACCGTCACGGTCCCGGAGACAGCTGCCGCGCTCAGGGATGCTGGCGTGATGTCGATGCCGCCGCCGACGGCGATTGAGACACTGCCGTAAGCCGCAAAAGCGCCGACACCGACCGGCGTGACGCTGGCCACGCGCACGGTGGTGACAGAGACAGTGCCCGAAGCCGCCAGCGCCGTGGCCCCTGCGGCTGGGACACCAGCCCCTCCGGTGACGACGACACCACCGGCACCCGACGCCCCCGAGCCGAGGTCGAGGCCGACGAAGGAGGAGTTCACCCCGCCGGTCTGGAGACCTCCGGCGTAGTAGCTGTCGTAGATATTGACGATGCTGCTGGCGTAGGTGACCGGGCCGGGATTGCTCCACGTCTGCCCGTCGAACGCCGTCACCACCATCAGCAGGGCGTAGTAGCCGTTGGCTGCCAGCGTGTGCGGCGTGATCGCGGCCCACGCATAATCGCCGACCGCCACGCCGGTGTAGTCGATGGTCGCCGTGCGCTCGACAAGCCCCGAGAACCACTCGTAGAGCTTGAGCGTGTGCAGGCCGGTCTGGTTGGCGTGGCAGCGCCGCGCGCCGAGCCATGTGATCGGGATGCCCGACGTGCCGATGCCGAGGCGGACGCCGACCTCGCCGGTGAAGTCGTTGCGGTCGCTGCCCGGCGTGTATGAGGTGAGTATCGACGCCGACGGCGCGGTCGCTCCCGTCGAGGTGACGGCAGCGGCAGAAACGCCTGTCGGCGTAAAGCTGACGTTGACCCCGACCGAGACCGTGGCGGTGCCGAGCGCCGTCACAGCCGTGACGCTTCCCGGCGTCGTGTCGACGGCACCGCCCGCGCTCACCGAGACATTGCCGTGCGCCGTTGCCGCCGCCTGACCTGTCGGGGTCGTGCTGATCGACGCTACCGCGCTGGCCGTCGCGACACCGAGAGCGGTTGCGGCAGTCCTGCCGACACTGGTGGCCGAGACGTTCCAGACGGTGCTGGCGGTCGCCGACCCGAGAATGGAGACAGCGGCTGCACCGGACGCCAGAGTGCTGATATTGGTCCTGCCGGTGGCGGTCGCAGCGCCCAGAACGGTCGTCGCCGAGACGCCGACGGCTTCGAAACTGACCGGCGCTATCGCGGAGACGGTGACGGTGCCGAGTGCGCTTGCGGCAGCCACGCCGGTCGCGGCGACGGAGACATCGCCCGTGGCGGCAGCCGCGATCTTGAACGCCCCGGCGATGACGACATGCCCGGAGGCAAGCGAAGCAGTGACAGTCAAATTGCCGGTTGCGCCCGTGCCGGTCCTGACCGCATCGAATACACCCAGCGAAGTATCAGCGCCCGTCGTAGTGACAGTTTCGAGGCGCTCGATCCACGCTGTCGTCGATGGCGCGGTCGTGGTGTCGGTCGCACCGGACGCCGTCAGCGGCGTGGTGACGTTGCCGAACGCGCTCCACGCGGCTTCCTGCCCGCCAGCCGCCATCGCGACGATGAGATCGTCGTCCTGTGTCGTCGTCAGGCCGGTGACGCTGACGGACAAAGTAGCCGCTGTGGTAGCCGCCGTCGAAGCATCGAGCGGTGTCGTCTGGGCATTGCCGCGATAAGCAACGATAGCGCCGCGTGCGACGGAGACACCAGCCGGGATATCAAATGTAAGGTCAGGAGCACCACTCCGCACCTGATAGAGCATCGTGCCGGAACCGATAGCGGAAGCAGCAGTCGTGCTGATGTTGTTGGTGGCTTGGGAGTTGACCTGCGTCCAGCCGGTGTTGGTAACGGCAGTCGTCGCGGTGCTGCGAGAAGCTATGCAGGCGACGAGCAGATCGCCGTCAGCAACGCCCGCAGGCTCGGTCAGCGTCAGCGGCGTGGCAGTTGCTTCGGCTGCGGTGCCGACGCCGACGATGGCCCACGGCCCGGAAGGCACAAGAAGCTGCGGCCTCAGGTTTGCCGCCGCCGCCATTGTATTGATACTGACGTGCTGGCTGCCTGTTGGAGGCGTGTTCAGTTGCTCGTTCCGTGAATGAACGACCAAGATGACCGCGCTCGAACGTGGCAGCAGTGCAGTGTCGAGATTGATGCTGATCCTGCCCGCAACCGTTGGGACCGCCACGGAGCCGAGGAGGGTCAGTGCGGAAAGGCTGCCACCAGCAATTTTGTTGGTGGCAACCGAACCCACCCGCACTTCAAACGTATCGCCAGCAGCATTGACCGTCGCGACGTTAAGCGACAACCGAACGGTTCGACCCGCCGGGATCGTCGTCGTGTCAAAAGTCGGGAAATATTGAGCGCACGTAAACCCGAGAGAAGAATTTTGCCCCAACGTCGCCGTAGCGGCGGGTGTTATCGACGCAACGGTCGAGTCTCTGGCGACTGAATAAGTCGCATTGTTGAGCTGCGCCTGCTTGTCGGAAGTCGCGGTGACCGGGGCAACCGGAGTATCATAGACGGACATCAGCGAGTTCCCTCGCCGACGCGAGTGACATCATCGGTTGCCGATATCGGCGACAAGCGGCATTTCCTCGATCAGGTGATGCGGACGATGGCGTTGCCAGCGGTCTGCGCCGGGAAGGTGATCGTGAAGTCCCCGGCGCTCGACACCTTGTCGGAGCCGAAGTCCAGCACGGCGACGCTCTTGAGGCCGTTGGTCGAATTGTAGATCTGAGCGCCCCGGGCGGTGATCGAGGATGTCGCCCATGTGGTGGTGGCAAAGGAGACACAACCCTCGTTGGCGTTCAGCACGGGCGTGATGTTGGTCAGCGTGTTGCCCCCGGCGGTGTAGTTGGTGCCGCTCGACTGGTTGGCGAGGCCGCTCGAATAGACCGCCACGGTCGGGTCCAGCACCGCCGCCGCCAGATAGAGAGCGATCTTGAAGACATTGCCGGTGGTGACGGTGAAGTTGTGCTGCCCGAGCAGCACCTCGTTCTTGAATGCGTGGCTTACGCCTGCGGTGATGGCCATGTGTCAGTCCCTCATGGTTAAGACGAGAGCGGCAGCTTCATGCATTCCCGCCTGCGTCAACTGGTGGATGATGGTGGTGTGGTTGGACAATACCGCGTTGCGAATGCCTGCCGCCAGCACCGCCCGGACGCTGTCCCGGTAGGCGAGCGCCTGATCGCGGATGGGGGCTGGCGCGTCGTTCGAAACGTGGATGATCTGCGCGGTGATGTCGTCCACCCAGAACGCCACCGGGTGTCCTCCGCCGCTCGACGTGGTCACCTTGAACAGGCCCAGAGAAGTCCCGCTGCTGCTCATGCCGTATCGATCCAGACATCGTTGACGGAGGGCGATGCCGGGGCCACGGAACCAATCGTGATATGCCCCCCGGTGACTTCGTCTTCGGCCGGAACGACAACGCCGCCGCCTCCGGCAGTTTCGAACCAAGTGATGAAAATCCGGCTGTCGGCACCCGGAGCCGTGGTGAAGGTGATGACGGCACCGGCTGCGGTGTAAGAGGAAATCGGCTCCTGCACGACGCCGTCGAGGGAGACCAGAAGCTCCTCGGTCCGCTGGACGTCGACGACCTTGGAGCCGTCCTTGGCCCACAGCGGAAAGACGTTCAGCACTCCGTTCATGCCGGTCAAGGGTACGAGGCTCCACGCCTTCACGGTCCCCGGAGACAGCTTTTCGACCGGCACCAGCACGTCGATGGAGACCATGTCTCCAGCCCGAAGAGGGCGCAAAAGGGTGACGACAGAGGTGGTTTCGTCTACAACCCAGTCGCCATCGGTGGCGCTGACGGGTTTTGGCATGATGCGGATGCCATTTACTGAAACGTCAAGTTGTTCCGGGTATTCATCATCAAGAACAAAGGTTCGGCCGTCCAAAGCTGGCGTCGTCAGCGGGAACACGGTCTGGCCCGCGACGGCCCTGTACCAGAGGGTCAGCATCCCAGCCCTTTGCGGGTTGAGCATGACATCCCGTATCTCGTCGCCGATCAAACGGGCCTGATGCGCCCACCAGCGCGACGACCAGTGATCGCCCGTGATGTCCATGATCTTGACGGCATTATCAGGGAGCGTGTCGGGCATGTGCTCGGCCCAAAGTGCGCTCGACAGCGCCCAAGCCTCTGCCTCAGCAGCCGCATCGTCGAAGTCGGTGCGGGTTTCGGCAGCCTTTTCAAGGAGTTGCTCGGTTTCGTCGAGCCTGACATTGAGCAATTGAAGCTGGATAAAAGCGGTGTTTTTGGCCGCTAAGGCCCGGTCTCCGGCCACTAGGGCGACGCTTGAGGCCGATTTTGCCTCGATTTCGGCCAAAACAGCCCGTTTTTGGGCTGTTTCGGTGCTCTCGTAGAGGTCCAGCACCCTCCGGACGACCTCTTTGGTCATCTCCTCAAGCTTTTGCTCGAAAAAGCCGAGAACCTCGGGCTGGAAGCTGTCAAACGACACGATTTCGTTGCGGAGAGCGCCATCCGACCGCAAAAGCCGGGAAACAGTGGCCTCAAGCTCGAAAATCCTCTGGTTCTGGGCGTCGAACGACGCATCCAGCATGTCTCCGGGCGGGGGTTCCCTAGGGTGATGCTGCGTCCAGTCGCTGAAGCTAAACGCGCGCCGGAGAATGCCCAGCATTCGGCACTCCTTATATATGGAAGCAGCAGCAGGTCTTGGTCTAGCTTGGTTTGCTGGCCTTGTCGATCTCGGCATCAAGCTCGGAGAGGCTGAGTTCGGTGAGGGGCCTTTCGTTGGCGCGGGCGATCTCCTGAAGCCTTCCGATGTCGCCGAGGCTTTCAAGAAGGGTTCGGGCTGCGGCAGCTCGGGCGGCGGGTGCGGCAGCCTTGTCGTCGGCAACCGCGAGGAGCGCCTGCGTCGCCACCCGACGGATTTCGTCCTTCACCGGGAGGGCTTTCGGTCTGGTCGGCATGCTGTCTCCTTATGCTTAAAAAACAGGGGGGTATCCGGAGGTAAAATACCAGAATTTCAGGGACGTAAAAAAGCGAAAATTTCCGGGTTGAGGGGCAAACTCGCGCGGCGACCCGGCGCGGAGGCGGGGCAGGGGTCGGCCTCGGCAAGTGGGCTAAGTGCTTGATATCGCTACGCTTTCCGGCTTGTCTCCTGTCTCCTGTCTCCTGTTATAACATACGTTAAATTGCTCACTGAGCACTTGCTCCTAGCTGCCACGGAGACACGTCTCCCGTGTCTCCCGTGTGGTACTCTGATACCACATTTCACCCATCAAATCGTGAGCAACTATGCGCCCGTTAGCTCTACCCACGCGCCGGGAGACAGCGCCCGGTTTCGCCATGCTTCGAATAAGCGTCCGCGATCAATCGGAGACAGCGGCAAAGCGACGTCGAGCGGGAAACCGTCAGGCGCGTTGCCGGACCCTATCCGCGCCATAGCCTTGCGCGGGCGACGCAACGTCGCTTGCGTGACGTCGACGCCTGCGGCGCGTCGCGCCCATCTATGCCCGCCGTGCTTATGGCAGCATGCCGCGCCGTGGAGCGCGTCGAGCCGACAACGCTGGCCAGTGGCACGGGCGACGGCGACGCATTGGCGGCGGTTAGGATGGCCGTCTCCGAAACGGGACTGATAGCCGGGAAACGTGCTGTCGAGCGTAACCTTACGCATGGGAATGCGCCATGACGGCCGGTTTTTGCTTTTAGCTGCCATTGCAACCTCCCGGTTGCGCCCGACAGGGGCGCGGTTGTAGAGACAGTGCTTTGTGTCTCTTGTTTTGCATTGCTTTGAGTTTACTTGAAAGCGCGTTTTCGGCCTGTCTCCGGAGACACGAAACCGCGCAAAACGTGAGTTTCCACCTTGGAAAGAATACTACCGCTTTTCTGGTATGCGACAGCATCACTCTGGACGCGCCCGATTGTGAGAATAAAATTCTATGCCTTCCTTGCCACGGGGACGGCCCGTACAGAGGCACGGGCCTGCGGACTAGTTTGGATGCCTCCGGAAATGCAACCGCTCCGTAGGGCCTCCCCGTGGCCGGGAAATCGAAGTTCCATAATACCGGAACCGGCCCAAAAACAAAGGCCGCGCCATTGGCGCGGCCTTGTCAGGCGCGATAGGGCGCTGGCGCTATTCGCGGGCGAGTGCCTTCACGAGCGCGTTGAGACCGGCCCGCGTGATGTCGCGGCTGTCGCATTCGACGGCAAGGCCGAAACCCGGATGCACTGGTGTATCGATGCACAGCACGGCGGTTTCGACGTCGAGGCGTCGAGCGTAGGCGTTTGCGCTTTTGACGCCTTCCGGCCCATAGGCGCAATCGCCATCCGTCACCACGAAAAGCACTTTGCGTTTGGCGGGCGCGCGCGCCGCAAGCTTGGCGCTGGCTTGGACAATCGCGCCCGTAATGTCTGTGCAACCGGCCGGGTTTGTCGCTAGCGACGCGAAACGGTTTTGGACGTCCGCCTGCGACAAGCTTTCATTGGGCCGCTTGACGGCGCGTGGCGTTCCCTCCGTGAAACGCGTGATGCCGCACTTGACGCCGACTTGCTTGGCCGCTTGCGCAATAACGAGTGCCAGCGTCGCCGTGGCGTATGCGGCCTTGCCCCGCATCGAAGCCGAACCGTCGCAGAGGATTTCGATTTCGGTCTGATAGCCTCCCGCGATGGTACGTTTCGCGAAAACCGAATTGTCTCCGCTTGCGACGCGGGCATAGGCGAAACGATCGAGACGGCCCGTCGGGCGCGCCCGTTCCCAAGTTTCGGTTTCCTCCGATTTCAGGACACGGGCGACTTGCGCCCGGAGTTTCCCGGAACGCGCCGCAACGGCGCGCAAGTTGGTTGTGGTGGCATTGTCCGGGCCGCGATTGGCCATATGCAGGAACGGTTTCCCGGCAGTTTCTTGCGCCCGGCGGATCGCCGCGATAACCGCCATTTCGACTTGCGCGGCATGGCCGCTTTTCGAAAGCGCGTCGACGGTATCCCTCAACGTTTCCGACATCGGTTGCATATCGACCTTGGCGCATTTCGTGACATCGGTCTGCGGCAAGTCGGCGGCGTCGCCGTCGCCCATGCCCGCCTTGCCGTCGCCGTCGCCTTGCGCCGCACCCTTGGAAGGCTCTCCATCGGCCTTGGAGGCGTCGCCATCGGCCTTTGCCTCTCCATCGGCCTTGGAGGCGTCGCCATCGGCCTTTGCCTCTCCATCGGCCTTGGAGGCGTCGCCATCGGCCTTTGCCTCTCC
>Ga0105104_10000142_pt1 | contig 50455 bp, 35 predicted proteins | sample PPLLaktember2015_3_FD_87034 | JGI IMG/M metagenome (GOLD analysis project Ga0105104, IMG submission 87034) | Freshwater sediment microbial communities from Prairie Pothole Lake near Jamestown, North Dakota, USA - PPLs Lake P7 Core (6) Depth... | ecosystem: Environmental > Aquatic > Freshwater >... | reverse complement strand
GGCATTCCGGTGGATCGAAAAAGACTTCCTCCCCGCTATCGCTCCGGAGGACTGCCGCGTACCACGGCAGCGTGGCGGGGAGATTCGCGCGCGGGAAAAAAGCGAGCCGGGAAGTCTCGTCGCGGTCCGGCCGAAGCGACCCGCCGGTGATCCGGCTTTCAAAGTAGAAGCTGATTTGTTGCACCCGGTCGCCGTTCGGGTACAGGATGTTGTGCCTGGGGCTGGAGAGAACGGCCGTCAGCCGCACCGGTTCCGTGCGCAAACCTGTTTCTTCGAGCGCCTCGCGCCGCGCGCAACCGGCCGGGCTCTCCCCGACCTCGAGGATTCCGCCGGGCAGACCCCATATATCGAAATCCGGGCGGTGATGGAATAAAATCGCCCCGGTCTCGTCGCGGAGGATGACGGTGCTGTAGACCAGCGGGATCAGCACCGGCCCGATGGTCTGACGCAGTGTGGCGAGATAGTTCATGCGCCTCCGGAAAAAGTTCGAATGGATCAAGCCTTGCGCCTGCCCGTGGTATTGCCAAAGATGGCAGTATCGTTCCGGACTTCCCTGATCGTATCCGGCCGCTTGACCCTGCCGCCTGTCTCCCTCAATTGTAAGACATAGACAAGCCTTTTCGGCTTGACAACCGTCATTTCGTTATGAGATACTACTCCTGTACTTCCCGCCCCGCTTTCTGCGCTATCCTACAGAAAGGAGGAGGTGATGCCCAAGATGAAAACATATGGCCAATCTTGCGCTGCGGCATCCCTCCTCTCGTGAACGTCTGAGAATCGATGCCGCAGCGCAGCGAAGGCCGCCCGCAAGGGCGGCCTTTTGCGTTTGTCATCTTCTCCATATTTTTCGTCCTCGGCAGAGTTGCGGGAATCCCCCCGTACATCAAGCGGATTATCACAATACCGCATGCCCCCGCTGAACCATCCGGGAGTTACCGGAATATTTCTTTTTTTTTCTGCAAGAAAATCCCTTTCCATGCAATGAGAATTCGCCTTATTTTACAAAGTTATACAAACACAAAGCCGGTATAGGTTCCTTCCCGGAAGGGTATTGGCCGGTAAATGCCGCTGTGCTCCAGATGCTATAATCGATTAACTCATCTTCTACGGGAGGAATCGCATGGGCACCTTGTCCGCCGTCGTTAAAAAGTTTTGGTGGTTGTTCCTCGTTCTGGCCGCCGTCCTTCTAATTCTGATCGTCGTCGCTGTCGGAATGGCTTTTCGCGGATCGGCCAATGAGAAATTCACACAACTCCAGGGGCAGTACGAGAGCGCCGAATGCGATCAGGTGATCGAAACTGGAAAAGGGTTAACCGGGATCATGCGGATGGCCCTGGATTCCTCCCGGCAGGAGCAATTGGATGCCGATGTCGCGGAGTGCACGGCGATCGCCCATGCGCGGGATCATGCCGAAAAATCCGAATTTACAGACGCCACGGAAGCCTACTCCGAATACCTCGCGAAATATTCGGATTCCGCCCTTTTCCCGGGCGTCCAGGTGGAAGCACAGGAGGCGTTCCTGGATGATGCGGATGATAAGGCGAAAAATAAACAATATCCGGAAGCCCTGAAAATCTATCAGGATTTCATGGAGGATTATCCCAAGTCGAAACAGATCGAGCGCGCCCAAACCGGGTATCTTGACACCTTCACCGCCTGGGTGGATTCCCTGTATCGGGGAAAATCATACGAAGAGACCCTGGATGCCTGCGAGGAGTGGGGTTTGAAGGATATTCCCGGGACGCAGGCGTATTGCGTCAAACTTGCCCCGGATGTCCTCTGGAATTGGGGCCAGCAGTTAAGCCGGGCGAAGGAGTACGGCGAAGCCCTCGAAGCGTATGAAATGCTGGTGGATCAATTCCCGGCCAGCGAAAACGGTTCAAAGGCCAGGCTGGAAATCCCGAAATTGTATTATGCCTGGGGAGTCGATCTTTACGACCAGGGCCAGAAAGGCGAGGCGGTTTCGAAATTCCTCGAAGCGCTCAAACTTGTCGTTTCCTCAGATCCGATCTACAAGGACATTTGGGAGAACTATCCGGAGGCGTTCATTGCCTACGCCGAATGGCTGCGCGGACAGGGCGAATTGATGAGCGCCATCGAAGTGCTCGACAAATTGCGCCAATCGGATCTCGACGACGAAATCATCGCGGATGCCGAATCGGAGTACGTCGTGGCGGTGGAGGAGCTGGCCGGTGATAACGGCGCGGAGGGCCAGAGCGTCCTGGCCAGGGCGAAAAACTCCTTGTGCGCGCAAAAATCGTCGCCGATTGCGATCCCATCCATAAATTTCTTCAAGGACCGGCCCGGGAAGGCCGTCTTCTGTTCCGGTGGCGAAGGCTACTACCCCGCCGGTCTCCTCGCCAAAACCCCGGGTGAGCTGCGTTATTATGTTAAATTTTCATCCCAGCAGCTGGCGCTGCAGACCTGCCAGTACGGCGACGGGAGCTATGTGCTGACCCGGACCCAATTATCCATGAGTGTCGAAATCCGGTTTGCAGATACCCTCGGATTCTATGCCTCCCAAAAATTCTATGGCTCGGTGCCGGGAGATTGCCCCGGCGCCTACTTTTTTTATTCGAAAAATGAAAAACTTTTCGGGGGCGACGTGGACAAACGCACGGTCCAGGATTGGCTGACGATGATGATCGTATAGCGCGGATGTAATTCAGATAAAAGGGATTATCACAGAAAAGGCCGCCCTTTCGGGCGGCCTTTTAAGTTAACCTAATCCCCGAAGCTGATCCCCAATCCGCGTGCCGTCATTACGGGTTCGCCGTCCGGGTCCACCCGCTTGGGGACGGCCAGCGCTTCGGCCAGCGGCAGATCGATGATCGCGGAATTGCGCAGCGCGACCATCCGCCCGAATGCGCTGCCCATTGCCAGGCGGGCCGCGGCCGCGCCGTAACGCGTCGCCAGCCAGCGGTCGAACGGGGTCGGGCCCCCGCCGCGCTGCACGTGCCCGAGGACGGTGACGCGCGCCTCGGTCTTGCAACACTCGCCGACGACATCCGCGACGGCGGCGCCGATGCCGCCCAGCCGCGGGACGTATACCGCGTCGCCGGCTTTGGCGTAAACCGGATCCTCGCCGCGCGGATGCGCGCCCTCCGATACGGCCAGGATGCTGAACTTGCTCCCGCGCGACGCGCGTTCCGTCACCTTGCGGCAGACGCTCTCGAACAGGAACGGAATTTCCGGGATGAGGATCACGTCCGCGCCGCCGGATACGCCGGCATTGAGCGTCAGGAATCCGGCGTCGCGGCCCATCAGCTCCACCACCATCGCGCGGTGGTGGGATTCGGCCGTGGTGTGCAGTTTGTCCAGCGCTTCGGTCGCGGTATTCAGGGCGGTGTCGAATCCGAAGGTGATCTCGGTTCCGCCCACGTCGTTGTCGATCGTCTTGGGGACTCCCACCACCCGGCAGCCTTTGCGTTCCAGTTCGAGCGCGATCCGCAGCGTGCCGTCCCCGCCGACGATGATCAGCGCGTCCAGCGCAAGCGCATCCAACTCCCGCATAAATTGGTCCGAACGGTCGACGACCGTGATCGTCCCGTCCGGGGCGGTCACCTTTTGCGCGAAGGGATTCCCGCGGTTGGCGGTGCCGAGGATCGTTCCGCCGCGCGGAAGAATCCCGCGCACATCCTCCAGCGTAAGGGGCCGGGTTCCGCCCGGGACGAACAGCCCGTCGAAGCCGTCTGCGATCCCGATGATTTGCGCGCCGTGCCCGATGATCGCGGTTTTGACCACCGCTCGGATGACCGCATTCAACCCGGGCGCATCTCCGCCGCCGGTGACGATGCCGATCCGTTTGCCTGCCATACGGGCTCCTATTCTGTCTTTGCCTCGCCGCCTTCCCGAAATTTGGAAAGGCGGGGAGAGTTACGGATGCCACGGAGTCCTCCCGTGGCGGAGGCGGGGTGAGGGGGCGGGGGCAGGTTCAGCAAAGCGCGATCATTCTAACAGGGTGTTGAAAAATGAATAAATAGGTGTCATTGCGAGCAACCCCTTCGCTACGCTCAGGGCAGGCTCCGGGAGCGAAGCCCTGGCCCCGCAACGGCGGAGCCGGGGCAGGGTAATCTCCCCCCTCGGAAAAAGAAGGGGATTGCTTCGCCTGCCCCGGTTGGGGTGGGCCGGGGTCGCTTCGCTCCCCCCGCTTCGCAATTAAAACTGCTCATGGGGCAAAGGCGAGCAGTCTTGCTCCGCGGGGGCAGGCTCGCAAAGACATCCTCAGCCTTTTTCAACAACCTGCTAATATGCCCTGCCGTTTCGGGTGAGGTTGCGTAAATCGACTATGGCATGAGCGCTTCCAGGCTGTTAACGGGATGCTGATGGATATATAGTAAACTCGTTTAGAGGTTCCCATAATGCTTTTTCCCCGGAGGCGCGCCATGTCCGAAAACAACGCTCCCGCGAAACAGAATCGCATTCCCCGCAACCTCTTGGCGGTATCCCTGGGTTCGCTGTTCACCGACATTTCGTCGGAGATGATCGTCCATCTGCTGCCGCTGTTCCTGACCAACGTGCTGGGCGCGAAGACAGCGGTGGTCGGCCTGATCGAGGGCGTGGCGGAAAGCACCGCCAGCCTGACCCGGCTTATCTCCGGCTGGCTTTCCGACAAACTCGGCAAGCGCAAGGCATTAACCGTATTCGGGTATTCGCTTTCGGCGGTGGCCAAGCCGCTTCTCCTGCTGGCCAATACCTGGCCGCTCGTCATGCTGCTGCGTTTCTTCGACCGGCTGGGGAAAGGCATCCGCACCGCGCCGCGCGATGCACTGGTGGCGGATTCTCTTCAGGCCGAGAACCGCGGTTTCGGGTTCGGCCTGCACCGCGCGGCGGATACCCTCGGGGCGACGATCGGCCTGGCGATCGCGGCCGCGGTCACCTATGCGGCCGGCTCGTCGGCGGTCACCCTGAAAGCGGAAACGTTTCATTTGGTGATTTGGATCAGCATCATCCCCGCCGTGCTGGGCGTGCTGGCGCTGATCCTCCTCGCGCATGACGTGCCGATTTTGCCCAAAGGGGAATCCGCGGCCGGACCGAATCCCCCGGCGCCGATCGCCGCAAAGCGGCGGATGAGTCCGCGGCTTGTCGGTTTCTATGTCGTGATCGCGCTTTTCACGCTGGGCAACTCCTCCGATGCGTTTCTCGTCCTCCGCGCCCAGGACCGCGGGCTGAGCGTATTCCAGGTCATGCTCGCCATATTCATATTCAACGCGGTATACACGCTTGCCTCCGCCCCGGCCGGATCGCGTTCCGATAAAATCGGCCGCGGCCGCGTGCTCGTCGCGGGTTGGGTGGTGTACGCCCTGGTGTATCTGGGATTCGCCCTTGCCGGCGCATCCTGGCAAATCTGGGTGTTGTATGCACTCTATGGGTTGTACTACGCGATGGTGGAGGGGACCGCGCGCGCTTACGTCGCCGATCTTTCCTCGCCGGAACACCGCGGGACGGCCTACGGCATTTTCAACGCCGCGGTCGGCATCATGGCCTTCCCGGCGTCGCTGATCGCCGGCATCCTCTGGCAGGGAGTGTCCACCTGGCAGGGATTTGGCGCATCCGCGCCGTTCTTCTACGGTTCGGCGATGGCGATCGTCGCGGTGGTGCTTACCATCTTCTGGCTGCCGAGACTGGCGAAAGAGTAAATCTGTCCTAACCCCCATCCCACCCGTAGGGGCGCAGCGACGCTGCGCCCCTACGGGCGGATTAGTCCGAATCCACAAGCTGTGATATAAAACTGCCGGGTGCTCTGCTCCAAGGGGGATGTATGACGCTCTTCTATTTATGTAACGCCTGGCTGGCCGGGATCGCGCTTGCCGCCCCGCTCGGATTGCCGTTGACCGCTTCCCTCGTCTCCGGCAGCCTGCTATTGCTCTTCGCCTTCACCATAAAGAAATTCCGCATCCCGTGTTTGTGCCTTGCATTTTTCCTGTTTGGCGGCGCGCGGCTTTCGGCCGCCCAGCCGAAACCTGGTCCGCAATTCATCGGTTCCTACATCGGCATTCCGGCGGAATTCGAAGTGGTGTTGGAGGAAGATCCGCTTCCCGGGGGTGGCGGTTTTCGCGTCCGGGCACGGGTGGTGCGGGTGATCCTGGACGGGTGGGAGGAATTTGAAAACCTGGATGGCGCGATCCTCCTGGAATTTCGCTCACCGCCGGGGGATGAGGAACTCCGATATGGAGACCGGGTGAGGTTGTCCGGCGTGCTGGGGCCGCCGCCGGTTATTCAGGGTTTTGATTACGCCGGCTACCTCGCCCGCCAGGGAATTTTTGGAATCCTGAGCGATCCCGCGGTGACGTTGGTCGCACATGGGAAGGCATCGCCGATCGTCGCGACCCTCTTCGCCTACCGCCGCCGTGCGCTGGAGACTCTTAAGAAAATTTTTCCCGAGCCGGAATGCGCTCTGCTGGCGGGGATTCTTCTGGGGGAGGAAAGCGCGATCCCGGTCACCCTCCAGGATGCTTTTTCCCGGACCGGCACGTCGCACATCGTGGCGATCTCCGGCTTTAATATTTCCATCATCGCCGGAATATTTCTTTCGCTCACCAAGCGCCTCCCGCGCCGGATACCCGGCGGACTGGCGGCGCTGCTTGGGATTGCGCTCTACACGGTGCTGGTGGGCGCGGCGGCGTCGGTTGTCCGCGCCGCGGTCATGGGCGGGATGGCGATTCTCGCGCGCCAATGGGGCCGGCGGTCGCACGGGCTGACGTCGCTCGCATTCACCGGCGCGGTGATGACGTCCCTTTCTCCCTGGATGCTGTGGGATATCGGTTTCCAGCTTTCATTTGCCGCGACGCTGGGGCTGATCCTGTATGCCGACCCGCTGCAGGTCGGGTTCGAGCGGCTGCTCCTCCGCCGGATGCCGGAGGATAAAGCCCGGACCGCCGCTTCCGCGGCGGGGGAAATCGTCCTGATGACACTGGCGGCGCAGATCACAACCCTGCCGGTGTTGCTTCTGTATTTCAACAACCTCTCCCTCAGCGCGTTCCTGATTAATCCGCTGGTGTTGTCGGTTCAGCCGCTGGTGATGATCGCGGGCGGATTGGCGCTTCTCCTGGGCATGCTCTACCTGCCGGCCGGGCAGGCCGCGGCGTGGATGGGCTGGGCGCCGACGGCCTATACCATTCGGACGGTGGAATGGGGCGCCGCCTTTTCGTCGCTCTCGCTGCCGACCGGGCCGGTCTCCCCGCTTTGGATCGGCGCCTACTATGCGATCCTGTTCGGGTTAACCATGGAAGCCGTACGAAAGAGAATTCCCCGTTGGGAGTGGGGAAGGGATGCGGTTGTGAGGATTCTCACCGTCGCGCCGCCGGTGCTCGCGGCGGGTGCGTTCATCGCGTGGGCCGCGTACTTTCACAGGCCCGACGGCAGGCTGCATCTGACGATGCTCGCCACCGGCGGCGGGGAGGCGTTCCTCATCCGCGGCCCGGCCGGCGGGACGGTGCTCGTCAACGCCGGCGGCGATCCCAACCTTGTGGTTTCCGGATTGGGGCGAATCCTCGGGTATGGGCCGCAGCGGCTGGATTGGGTCGTCGCCGGATCCAACGCCTGGGAGAACACCACCGCGCTGGCCGAAGTGGCCGCGCGTTTCCAGATCGGCGGCGTACTGCTCCCGGCCGGAACCGATCGCAGCGGGAAGACGCTCTCCGCTTTTATTGCCCGATGCGGCGAGGACGGCGTTCCAATCCATGAAGCCTCGGCCGGATCCAGCCTCGACCTGGGGGGCGGTTCGCGCCTGAGCGTGTTGATGGCCGGCGGGGATGGGATGGCGCTTTCGGTGGAACGCGGACGATCGCGATGGCTGATCCTCGCTGGGCTGGATGAGACTGCCGGCCGGCAAATGCTCTCCCAGGGCAGGGTGCCGGCGGCGCAGATCGTCTTTTTCCCCCTCTCGATCAAGGAAACCGGCGGGCTTGCCGATTGGCTCCGTGCGGCCCGCCCGCTGGCGGGGCTTTGGCCGTACGTTGAGGATCTCGCCTGGCCGGACGGGATGGCACTTCTGCGCATGGACGCGCACGGCTGGGTGGATCTCTCCACGGATGGGATACGCTTATGGGTGCGATCGGAAAAATAGACGGCCGCGGATATTTATTCTAAAAAAGCTCCAAGAAGACTCCACAACGCTTGCCATATCGCTCATCCCACCCTACAATCAGTAGATGGATGTCCGCGGTTCAGGCTGGTACAGTTACTTGCTGTACTCCGCAGATATCCCGGACTTTCCGACCTACGCGGAAGCCTGGATGCAGTACCAATTCGCCTCCGACGACAAGAGTTTCAACCGGATCGCGACCAGCGAGGTCTACTCGAACCTGGAAGTGTCCGCCTGCCATAAGTAGGCATTCGAAAGCCTAAAAGCATGCGGGCGCGGGGAATTCGGGAAATCTTCGCGCCCTTTCATTGGATGATGCCTATTCTCCCAAGGAGGAAAGATGCGTTTGCGAAAATGGATCTTGTCAGGATCGCTCCTGATGATCACAGTGACCGTTACGGCCTGCGGAAAATCCACGATCGTCTACGGCGGAGGCCCTCCGGCCGTCTCCTTCACGGTCAATTCGGCGAATGATTTGGACGACGGCACCTGCAACACTTCGCATTGCAGCCTGCGGGAGGCGATAAACGCCGCCAATGCGGCGCCCGGATTCAACGGGGTGTACTTCGATATCCCCGGCGCCGGCGTGCGGATCATCGAGACCGCGGCCGGTTTTCCCGCAAGCACCGATTCGATCCTGATCGACGCGACCACCCAGCCTGGGTGGTCGGGGTCTCCGCTGATTGAATTGCGTTCCAGCGCGGTTAAGGCTGGTACGGCGTTGTCGATCCGCGGCGGGGGCAGCACGGTGGAGGGATTTTCCATCGTCAACTTCAATATCGGGGTGGAAATCTTGGATAACCGCAACGTCTGGGTCATCGGCAACTACATTGGCATCCTGCCCGACGGCGCGACGGCGGAGGGCAATCATACGGCCGTCGCGATCCGGTCGGGGGCCAACCACATCGGAGGACCCCAGCCCGGATATCGCAATGTAATCTCCGGCAATACCGCGGGCGTCGAGGTGGCGTGCGGAGCCGACGGCAACCAGATCCAGAACAATTACATCGGATTGAACGCGGCCGGGATTTCCGCGGCGGCGAATGCCACCTACGGGATTCACATCTGCGGAAGCAACAATACCGTCGGCGGGGAGGATGCGCTGGAGGGGAACGTGATTTCCGGCAATACCGGAAACGGCGTGGAAATTAAAGCCGAAGCGGTGTTGGCGGTTTTTCCCGCGACGGGCAACCAGCTGATCCACAATCTGATCGGGACGGATGCCACCGGCATGACTTCCGTGCAAAATATGCAGAACGGTGTGTCGATCTCCGCCGACGGAACCATTCTGACGGGCAACACCATATCCGGCAATTTTCTGGACGGAGTGCTCATCGACGCCCATCAGGGAACGCTTCTGACCGGGAATTTCATCGGTGTCGATTCCGCCGGGTCCGCGTTTGTCAACAACGTCGGAAACGGGATTACGCTTCATAACGCCTCCAACAACTGGATCGGCGGCGGGGGCGCCGGCGCGGGCAACGTGATTTCCGGGAATATGGGCGCGGGAATCAAGATCATTGCCGAAGGCGGAGGCAGCGCGACGGGCAATGGGATTCAGGGCAACAAAATCGGGACCAACGCCGGCGGTGTGGCGGAAATCGCCAACCAGGTCGGGATCTATATCACCGGAAACGGCAACACGATCGGCGGCCCGTCGATGGACGCGCGCAACCTGATTTCCGGCAACTACGGTGACGGGATCCGCATCCAGGGATCCTTGAATGTCGTCCAGAACAACTACATCGGAACCGATGGGAGCGGCAACCTCCCGCTGGGGAACGGATTCAACGGAGTCCGCCTGGAAGGCGGCGCCGCCGACAACAAAATCGGCACGGATACCGCCGGCAATTTCATCGCGTTCAATACGGGCCCGGGCGTGGTGTTGTTCGACGACGCGGGAACGGGCAACCTGATCCAATTCAACTCCATCCACGACAACGGCGGGTTGGGGATCCAGTTGGGGAACGGCGGCACTCCCCTGGCAAACGATCCCGGCGATCCGGATACGGGGCCCAATACGTTGATAAACCATCCAACCATGATCTCGGCGATCTCCCAGTTCAACAGCCAGTTCCGCGCCAGCCTGAACGCGGCGCCGGGGACTGCGTACCGGGTTGATTTCTTCACCAACAACGCCTGCGATCCCTCCGGCTTCGGGGAAGGTCACCGGTTGGTAAAACACGTTTCCGTGACGACCGACATGAGCGGGTTGGGGCTGGCGATCGCCGACTTTCCGAGCACGTATTTCGCGCCGGGGAATTTCGTCACCGCCACGGCGACCGATCCCTTCGGGAATACTTCCGAATTTTCCAATTGCATCCCGGTGGTACAGGCGGAGGAAACTCCAACCATAACGCCAACGCTCACGCTTCCTGCGAAGGGAAAGCCGTTCTTCACGGTGAAGCTTTCTTCCAGCAAGGTCTACTATCGCGGAACGGGTTGCGGGGATAAATTCGTGAGGCTTGAGGTCGGGGTGGCGGAACCGGAAAAGGTCGCCGGCGTCTGGCTGTTCGTCCGTCTGCGGAACAAAGATGGTGAAGGAGTAACCGGATGGGGTGACGCGCTGGTGATGATACCGGCGGGTTCGGGCTGGTATTCTTATGAGGTATTGACGGAGGAGTTATCCGGATTTACCAAATGGGAAAATGCATGGATCCAATATCAATTGGTGGCCTACGACAAAGCCTTTGCCCGGGTGGCGACCAGCGACGTCTACTCCGACCTGGAGCTGTCCGCGTGTCATCAGTAGAAATCTGAATACATAAAAAAAGAGAGCGGCGGATATTTCCGCCGCTCTCTTTTTTTATGTATGGTTCTTCTTCTTTTTCTGTGAGTTGGGAATGATATCGTTGGGGGAATGATCCTCCGGCGCCTGATTCGCCGGAAGAAAGATCTCCACAAAGAACACAGAGGACACAAAGTATTCTTTCTTTGTGCCCTCTGTGTTCTTTGTGGCCAACCTTGTTTTTCTCAATTACGGATCGCCGCAAAGGTGAAAAAAGGCCTGTCCTCCGTACGAATGCCGGAACGAATTGGGAAGGACCACCAGCCTTTTCCGAATCGGGGAGGATAATCGGGCTTAATCGACGAGATAGCGGCTGGTGGCCTTGGAGAGATCCGAATAATAGCCGCGGTATTGGGCGGGCAGGAGCGCGGCGAGCCGGTACATGATTTCCGTCGTGATCTGTTCGCGCACTTCGCGCGTCAGCTTTCCGGCTGCCATCCGGACGTGGAAGGGCGCGCCGACCCGGAAGGTGAAATCGGTCCGGATCAGGTGGGAAATGTTGGAGCGGAATTTTTCGCCGCCGAAGTACGCAACCGGGATGACCGGCGCGCCGCTGTCGAGCGCCAGGACGGAAACGCCGGTGCGCGCCTTCTGCAGGCGGCCGTCGCCGCTGCGGGTGCCTTCCGGGGCGATGGCCAGGATCTTTCCCGATTGCAGGACTTTCCGCGCGCGGCCGATCGCCGACCGGTCCACTTCCCCGCGCCGGATGGGGATGGCGCCGCCCAGGCTGAAAAGGATTCCCAGCGCCGGATTTTTCCAGGTTTCAATCTTCGCAAAACCGGTGACTCTGCGGGGGATCAGGTGGGTGTAGAAAATCGGCACATCCAGGAAATTGACGTGGTTGGCGACGATCAGGAGCGGCCCTTTGTGCGGAATCCGGAACAGTTCCTCGTCGTGCACGCGGCACAGAGTCCGCCCGAGGATTCGCAGTGGAGGAAAAACCACCGTTTGCGCCAGATTCATGCGGGTATCCTTAACCGCCGACGATCACGTCGATCGCCCGCGGGAGTATTTCCGCCATCATGGTTGAAGCATCGGTCGAAATGGTTTCGCCGTCGGCGTGTGCCGGAAGCGTTCCGGTCAGCGCATGGACGTTTATTTTGGCGGTTTCGAGAAACTGGACTGCCGGATGACCAGCCTGCGTGCCTTGGATGAAGCGCGGGATGAGCAGCAGGATTCCCAGCCGGCTGAGCTGCCCGACCAGGCAGACGGTGAATTTGCCATCGTCGTTTTTGGATTGCGGTGCGATATGGAACGAGCCTCCCAAACGCCGCCCGTTCATCACCGAAACCATCAACGAAGGTTGCTCGATCGTTCCGCCGTCGTGCTCGATCCGCAGGAGGGGAGCGTTGAAGTAGAGGAAAATTGTCTTCAGCGCGGCGACCAGGTAGGAGGGAAAACCCGTCAGCCAGGTGAGTTTGGCGGCTTCGAATCCGACAATCGTGTCGAATCCGATCCCAATTCCGTTCCCGAAAAACCTGCCCTGCGGAAACAATCCGCCGGTGACTTTCCCGACGTCCATCCGCTGGCGCTTGCCCGCGGCCAGTACGCGGCACGACGGTTCCAACCCGTGCGGGACGTTGATCCCGTGGCCGAAATCGTTTCCCCGGCCGACGGTGATGACCCCCATCGCGGCCTCGCCTTCCCCGGCCAGCTTGGCCTGCATCAATCCGTTCAACACCTCGTTGGCGGTTCCGTCTCCGCCCATCGAGACAACCACATCGTAATCTTCCCGCGCCGCCTGGCGGGCCAGTTCCATCGCGTGCAGCGGCTGTTCTGTCCGAACCAGGTCGAAGGTGACGCCGAGTTCGCTGAGGAGTTCCTTTGCCCGCGGGATATCGGCGCCTCCTTCCCCGCGGCCGGAGGTTGGGTTGACGATGATTTTATATCGGACCATGGGAGAAGGTTGCTCCAGGAGACGAAGATTGGGCGGCATCATAACACAGCCTTGCGTTGTGCGGTAAAGCGGTTTCCTTGCGGGCAGTCGGATTCTCCACTAACTCGATACTTTCATAAATGGCCGGCTTCCGTCTATGATTTTCGGCTAAATATCAAAAACAGGCATTAAAACGCTCGGGTGCTGCACAAGAATTAACCCGCGCCGGCATGTGGAGTTGCTGCTGGTGGGCTCGTCATGCCCGCGCCTGCCCCAGCAGAGTGCGCAGGTTGGGGTTGATATTGGAACCTGCGCGTTGCGAAGCAGGGGCGGGCATTTATCCGGTGTTCGTCATGCCGGCGTGTTTTTAGCCGGCATCCAGGCGTTTGGATTCCGAATCGATACGGTCATGGTTGAGTTACTCATGGATCCCGGCTGAGACCACGCCGGGATGACGATCACTAGTTTTTTTCAATCGCCCCCCGCCGCGGCTTGCGGCGTCAGCGATTTCCAGGACCGTCCGCCGTCGGTGGTGTACATCAACAGCGGAGTCTCGCCCTTGCGCGCGGCGGCCCAACCCTTGTTCCAATCGATGAAATCAAACTGGCCCGTCCAATCGATGGAGCCGATCTTCTCCCAGGTTTCGGTTACGCCGTTATAAACGTAGATGTCCTTATCCACTGCCAGCCCGCTGACAACATCCCCGCGGAAGACCCGCCCGTCGCCGGAACTGCGGACCGCCATCTGGCCGCCTGGATAAGTCATGATATGCCAGTTGGATCCGTCCAGGTTCGACGCAAACATGTAGGCGGCGGCGGTCGGCGTGGTCTTGGAGGTGCATTCCACGCAAAGGACCAGATTGGTTTTCTGCGCGAAGAAAACCGGCGGCCGGATCCGGCACGAGAAATCCGTCGAGGTGAACAAGCCGGGCGGCGTTGCGGGGCTTGGAAGTTTGGCCTCGATCCAGCTCTTGCCGCCGTCGAACGTCTGGAACAGGAAGACGCCCGCCCGGTTGCCGCGGCAATCACCCGTCAACCAGCCGTTCCACGGACCCGTGAACAGGATCCCGGTCTTCTCGCATTCCTGAATGGGTGAATCCACCGCCGGGTCCACCACCCGCTGCCAGGTGTTGCCGCCGTTGACCGTCTGGAAAAGCGCGATCCGGTCCGACGCGGGATCGTCGCCCTTGTGGACCAGCACCCAGGCGGTGTTGATGTTGATGAAGAAAACGTCCGATACACGGTACTCCCCGGTCCATCCGGAGAGGTCGAGCGGGGCGCTCGGAGTCCAGGTCGCTCCGCCGTCGATGGTTTTCCATACCACCGGCGCGGACATCGGCGGCAGGAGATTGGTGGAATAGTAGGTTATCAGGGCGGTATCGGCGTCCCAGAAGGCGCCGACCGCGATCCGTGAGACGTCCGGTTGGGCAGCCGTGATCTCCGGAGGGGTGACATCGATCCAGGCGGATCCACCGTCCGTCGTCCGGAATACATGCTCCCGCAGTGGCGTATCGGCGGATCCTCCGACCGACCATCCTTTATCCGCGTCGATCATATCGATGTATGCTATTGCCAGCGCCGTCCCGTCCGCCAGATGCGGGATCGGGCCGGATTTGGGCGTGGCGGTCGGGGTCGGGGCGGAGGTCGCCGTGGATGTGGATTGGGGAGCCTCGATCGACTCCGTATCGCTTGGAATCACCGCCGGACCGGATTTCCCGGTTGCGGTTTGCGAGGGCTCCGGTGAGGACAAGGCGGGAATTACCGGCGTGGGAAAATTACAGGACGCAACCGCTGCGAACAGGAGTATGGCCGGCAATTGAAATGGGATTCGCATGGGACCTCCAGGAACCGCTTGGGAATCGAACGCCAGCAAAGATTATACGGGGATTTGATGAATTGGGGAATCTTCGAACGGCGCATCCGATGGTCCGGCCGCACCGTCACCGGATGATTAAACCAAAACCGGTCGAAGGATTTCGACCGGTTTTTGGCGGGAGCGACGGGATTCGGACCCGCGGTCTCGGCCTTGACAGGGCCGCGTGTTAGGCCAGCTACACCACGCCCCCGGGCGCGGGCGTGATTTATACCATGACGATGCGCTTGCGTCAACGGCCGAATTGGGACGAAAACCGGATCGGCGGTCCGACTGGGGGTGGAATTTCTTCCCGGCGGAAGGGATGGCGGGACGGCCGGTGTTTTTCGGAAAAGAAGACGGATTCTCCGGTCCGAGATTATAATTTGGCCCACTCCAGCACCAGGAGGTTGCCCATGAATTTCACCCCTTCGCTTGCGGATGTGCTTCAATCGGCGGATATCCTCATCACCGCCGCGATCGCCGAAGATATCGGTTCGGGAGATGTCACCAGCCTGGCCGTCTTCCCTCCGCACGCCATGGCCCGCGCCACGATCATCGCCAAGGAGCCGGGCGTGGTGGCCGGGCTGCCCGTGGCGAAAGCGGTATTCGCAAAGGCGGATCGGTACGTTGTATTCACGCCCGCGCTGACCGACGGGGCGCACGTCAAGCCGCTGGATGTCCTGGTCAACCTGGAAGGCAAACTGGTATCCCTGCTGTCGCTGGAGCGGATCGTCCTGAATTTTCTTCAGCACCTTTCCGGCATTGCCACCCTGGCGTCGGAGTTTGTCCGGGCGGTGCAGGGGACAAAAGCCGTCATTCTGGATTCCCGCAAAACCACTCCCGGTTACCGGGCGCTGGAAAAATACGCCGTCCGGACAGGCGGCGCTCAGAATCACCGGCGCGGCCTGTATGACATGATGATGGTGAAAGACAACCACATCCAGGCGGTGAAATCGCTTTCCCTGGCGGTCCGGCGCGCGCGCGAAAGCTACCCGGATCTTCCGCTTGAAGTCGAAGTGGATTCTCTGGAGCATCTCAAGGAGGCTTTATCCCTCCCGGTCGACCGGATCCTGCTGGACAACATGGATCTGGCGACCATTCATCAGGGGGTTCTGATCGCGAACAACCGGGTGCCGTTGGAAGTCTCCGGCGGCGTGACGCTTGAAAATGTCCGGCAGATCGCCGAAACGGGCGTTAACTTTATTTCCGTCGGCGCGCTGACCCATTCGGCGCCGGGGCTGGACATCAGCCTGGAAATCACCAGTTAAGTGCCCTTGCCCGAAGCTTCCTCCATGCCGGTACAAGACCCTCCGGAACTGCGGATCCAGGCTGCCAAGGAACAGTTGGGTAAACAACTGGTCATTCTCGGACACCATTATCAAAAGGACGAGGTGATCCGGTTCGCGGACTTCCGCGGCGATTCCCTGAAGCTGGCCCGTGACGCGGCCGGCAGCCGCGATGCCAAATTCATCATCTTTTGCGGCGTTCACTTCATGGCGGAGACGGCCGCCATCCTCGCCCGGCCGGGCCAGGTTGTGCTGTTCCCCGAACCCGAAGCCCTGTGCCCGCTGGCGGAACAAGCGGATCTCCTAACGGTCGAGGACGCCTGGCGCCAGCTCGGCGGGATCATGAATGTGGAACGCGAAGTCGTTCCGGTCACTTATGTCAATTCCGAAGCCGCCTTGAAGGCCTTCTGCGGGGATCACGGCGGATCGGTGTGCACGTCATCCAATGCGCGCGGAATCCTGGAATGGGCCCGCGCCCTGCGGCCGAAGGCGTTCTTTTTCCCCGACCAGCATTTGGGCCGCAACACCGGCGTACGGATGGGGATCCCGTTCGAGCGGATGCCGCTTTGGGATCCGCGCCAGGATCTTGGCGGGAATGCCCGGGAAGATCTTGACACGGCGGAGATCATCCTCTGGAAGGGCTGGTGCTATGTGCATCAGCGGTTCCTTCCGGCCCATGTCATCGCCGCGCGGGAAGCGCATCCCGGCGTTCGGGTCTGGGTTCATCTGGAATGCACGCAGGAGGTGGTTCGGCTGGCGGACGATGCGGGTTCGACGTCCGATATCATCCGCCTGGTGGATGCGGCGCCGGCCGGGACGAAATGGGCGATCGGCACGGAAGGCAACCTGGTGGCGCGCCTGGCGCGGGCGCATCCGGATCAGGAGGTCCATCTCCTTTCGCCGACGCCGAACAACTGCGTCACGATGAATAAAACCACGGTCGAATCCCTGGCGCGTATCACGGACGGATTGCTGCGCGGCGAATGCATCAATCCGGTGCAGGTCCCGGCGGCTGTGGCTGAGGGAGCCCGGATGGCGCTCAAACGCATGCTGGAGGTCCGCTCATGAAACTGGTGCAATCCGACGTTCTGATCGTCGGCTGCGGGATTGCCGGCGCCGCCGCCGCGCTCCGGCTGGCGGAGGATCGCCAGCGGCAGATCACGGTCATCACCCGCGCGGCGGAACCCGAGGAAAGCAACACCCGGTATGCCCAGGGCGGGATCGTCACGCTTGGGAAAAACGACGATCGCGAAAAACTTGTCGGCGATATTCTGGAGGCAGGCGCGGGATTAAGCCTGCCGGCCGCGGCTTCGCTCCTGGCCGGGGAAGGCCCGCGGCTGGTGCAGGAATTGCTGGTCGAGCAGGCGCACGTCGCCTTCGACCGGGCTCCCGATGGATCGCTGGATTACGGCAGGGAAGCCGCCCATTCCCTTCCGAGGGTCCTGCACGTCGGCGACGCCACGGGCCGGGCCATCATTCGGAACCTGCATGCCCTGATCCGCGAGCGCCCGAACATCCGGATCGTGAATTCCGCAACGGCGGTCGACCTGATCACCTTCCCGCATCATGCCCGCGATCCGCTCGCCGTATACCAGCCGATCACCTGCCACGGGGCGTACGTATTCGACCGGGCGGATGGCGACGTGCACCGCTATTTGGCAGACGTCACCATCCTGGCCACCGGCGGCCTGGGGCGGATTTACCGGTACACCTCCAATCCCGAGGGTGCCCGCGGGGACGGCCTGGCGATGGCGGACCGGGCCGGTGCGCGCGTGATCAACGCCGAGTTCATACAGTTCCATCCGACGGTATTTGCCGCCCCGGGCGTCGACGGATTTCTCATCTCCGAAGCGGTGCGCGGCGAAGGCGGCCGCCTGCTGACCCCCGACGGCCGGGCGTTCATGGCGGAATACGCGCCGGAATGGAAGGAGCTTGCGCCGCGCGATATTGTGGCGCGGGCGATTCACCGCGAGATGGTGATGCACGATTATCCGCATGTCCTCCTGGATATTTCCTTCCTGCCCGCCGGGCAGATCAAAGCCCGCTTCCCGAATATTCACGCGCGCTGCCTGGAGGCCGGATTCGACCTCACCCGCGAGCCGATTCCGGTGGTGCCGGCGGAGCATTATTCCTGCGGCGGCGTGTGGTCGGATGCCGACGGCCGTACGACGATCCCCGGCCTGTATGCCGTCGGCGAAGTGGCCTGCACCGGGGTGCACGGGGCCAACCGGCTGGCCAGCACCTCGCTCCTGGAAGGGCTGGTTTGGGGCCGCCGGGCGGGGGAGAGCATCGCCCATGCCGGAAACACGCCGAAGGTCGACCCGGACCAGGTGCCCGCCTGGGAGCCGGGTGTGAGCGAGAACGCCGATCCGGCGCTGATCTGGCGTGACATGCGCACCATTCAATACACGATGTGGCATTACGTGGGGCTGATCCGGTCTTCGGTGCGGTTGAAGCGGGCGCTTTCCGACCTGTACCATCTCAACGAGGAGATCGAGGTTTTCTACCGGACGACTCACCTCACCGACGAGCTGATCGGGCTGCGTCACGGGATTCGCGCCGCCCTGGTGGTGGCCACCGCCGCCAAGCTCAACCGGACAAGCGTCGGCTGCCATTACCTCGAGGACGGCAAGCAGGCCGGAGTACTCTAGAATCCACGAAGAGCACGAAGAGCACTAAAAAAAAGAAAGGGGGAAAATGGGGGAATTACTCTATCGCGATGAGGTCTTTGAAATCATAGGGTGCGCGATTGAAGTACATCGGGTTCTTGGTTCGGGATTTCTTGAAGCGGTTTACCAGGAAGCATTGGAATACGAATTACGGCGGAAAGAAATTCCCTTCACATCCAATAAGACGCTTGTGGTAATCTATAAAGGGGTGCGATTACGAAAAGAATATATTGCGGATTTTGTTTGCAGAGATAAAATTCTTCTGGAAATAAAGGCGTTGGATGGCATATCCGGAAGGGAAGACGCGCAGCTTATTAATTACTTAAAGATTACTAATCTCCGAATAGGTTTGCTTATAAACTTCGGTAGTATTCGGAAGTTGGAATGGAAAAGATTGATAGTCTGACCAAAGAAATCTTCGTGTTCTTCGTGCTCTTCGTGGATTCAAAGGAGTGACGATGAAAGTCGCAGTGATCGGGGCGGGAGCGGGCGGGCTGGCGGCGGCGTGCGACCTGGCGCGGGCCGGACACGCGGTGACGATCTACGAGACAGGCACGGCGCCCGGCGGGCTCGGCGGCGGATTCCGCGAACCGGGCTGGGATTGGAGCGTCGAGAAATTCTACCGGCATTGGTTCACCTCCGACCGGGATATCCTGGGGCTCATCCGGGAATTCGGCCTCGGGGAAAAGATCGTCGTCCGCCGGCCGGTGACGGCCGTTTATCACGAGGGGAAATTCTATGCCCTCGACAGCATCCCCTCCTGGCTCGCGTTTCCGGGTCTGCCGCTTCCGCTGCGTTTCTGGAACCTGCTGATCGCCGGCTCCTTCCTGAAACTGAATCCGTTCTGGAAATGGATGGAGGCGTATTCGGCGGAGGAATGGATGCGCCGCTGGTTCGGCCGGCGGATCTACGAGAAAATGTGGAAGCCCCTCATGCTTGGCAAGTTCGGCGAGGAGAATTACCGCAGAATACCCATGTCGTGGTTCTGGGCGCGGATGCACAGCCGGACTCCGCAACTGACCACCTTCGAGGGCGGGATGCAGGTCTTTCTCGACCAGCTGGCCGCGCAGCTCGAATGCATGGGCGTGCGGATCCGGTATGGGACCGGCGTTCAAAAGATCACCGCCCGCCCGGAGGGCGGTTTTGACCTGCAGCGGGCGGACGGACAGGAAGCGTCTGATCTGGTGCTTGTAACCGCCTCCCCCCGTCAGTTTGCCGGTATGGCGCCCGGCCTGCCGGCGGAATATCTCGCCCAACTGCGCGCCTTGCGCCATATGGGCGCGGTGGTCATGGTTTTCTCGCTTACCCGCCAGGTCTCCATGCAAGGAGTGTATTGGCACAATCTCCCCAAGGATGCCGGTTTCCCCTTCCTGGCGATGGTGGAGCACACGAATTTCGTTCCGGCGGAACATTTCGGCGGCGATCACATCGTGTATTGCGGGGATTATCTCCCGCTCGGCCATGAATATTTCAACCTTTCAAAAGAAGAGCTGGAAAAGCGGTTCCTGGCCGTCCTCCCGCGCTTCAACCCGGATTTCCAAGCCTCATGGGTGAAGAAATCCTGGTTGTTCCGAACCGAGTACGCCCAGCCCATTCCGGAAGTGCGCCATTCGCGCAATCTCCCGGACGTGCGCACGCCGCTGCCGGGATTGTATTTCGCCAGCATGAGTCAGGTGTACCCGTGGGACCGCGGTATGAATTATGCGGTGCGGCTGGCGCGGGAAACGGCGAAGAAGATGATAACGGACTCAGCCTAAGGGTCATCCCGGCGTGTTCTTAGCCGGGATCCAGTACGAATGTTACCTATATGAATGGATGCCGGCTAAGTACGCGCCGGCATGACGATCAGACTAATTTCTCACAAACTCATGGTCTCGATACGCGGCTTCGCCGCTACTCGACCGGCTTGGTATTCTCTCGATACAAGCCGTTTCGCCGGATGATCTCCCCGACCGCGGGCGGCACCTGGCCGGCGATGGATTTTCCCTCGCGCACCAGGCTGCGGATATTCGTGGAAGAGATTTGCATCGGCGGGGCCTCGATGAACACGGTCCGCTTCGATATTCCGGGGACGAATTTCTCCAGACGCGCCATCCCGACCCGGGTCCCGGGCCGGCGCAGCACCGCCAGGGTGCACATGCGGATCAGCTCCCTGGGGTGGTGCCAGCGGAGAATGTCACGCAGGGAATCCCCGCCCAGGAGCAGCGTGATCTCCGTGTCCGGATTGCGCCGGCGCAGAATGCGGAGGGTATCCACCATGTAGTGCGGGCCGCGCCGCTCCGCTTCCACCTCGCTGAGTTCGAAGGCGGGGATGCCCGCGATCGCGGCCAGCAGCATCTCGCGGCGCAGCGGGTAGGGGGTGATGTTGTCGTCCTTGTGGGGCGGATCCGGCGTCAGCACCCACATTACCCGCGCCAGCGCCCGTTGGCGCAGCGACCGCTCGGCCAGCGCGAGGTGGGCGTTATGCGGCGGATCGAACGTCCCCCCGAGTACCCCTAATCCTTCCATTCCAGCTCATGCTTTCCGATGCGGACCATGTCGCCCTGCCGCGCACCGGCTTCCTGAAGCGCCCGGTAGGCCCCCACCAATTCGAGGATTCTCTGGAAGCGGGCGACGGCTTCTTCAAACTCCCAATAGGTCATCTCCGCCGCGCGCTCGATCCGCTTTCCCTTCACCCGCCATGCGCCGTCGGCTTCCCGTTCGATGGTGAACGCAGACGGATCCTCGACCATCCGGTACACCGGCAGTTCCTGCTCCACGACCGGCGCCGGGGGCAGTTCCCGGAGAAGTTGGACGGCGCGGTAGAGAACCTCCCGGGTTCCCTGCCGGGTTAAGGCGGAAATGGCAAACGATTCGTACCCCCGTTTTTTCAATTCGGAATGCAGTGCGGACCAGCGCTCCTTCGCCTCGGGCTGGTCCATTTTATTTACCGCAACCACCTGCGGCTTCAGCCGGAGTTCCGGGTCAAACAGCGCCAGTTCGGTATTGATCTGGGAGAAATCCGCGAGCGGGTCGGCGCCCGCGCCGTCGATCAGATGGATCAACACCCGGGTGCGCTGAATGTGCCGCAGGAAGGCGAAGCCCAGCCCGGTGCCGGCGTGGGCTCCCTCGATCAACCCGGGGATATCGGCCAGGACGACGGTCTCAAAGCCGTCGAGCGCCGCGACGCCGAGGTTGGGCTCGGTGGTGGTGAAGGGGTAGGGGGCGATTTTGGGTGTTGCGGCGGTGACCGCCGCGAGGAAGGTGGATTTTCCGGCGTTGGGCGCGCCCACCAGGCCGACGTCGGCAATCAGGCGGAGTTCCAGGTGCAGCTTTTTCTCCTCGCCCGGCGCGCCTTTTTCCGCGACGCTTGGAGCCTGGTTGCTGGACGAAGCGAAGTGCGGATTGCCGCGGCCGCCCCGGCCGCCGCGCGCCAGAAGCATCCGCTGGCCGTCTTCCGTCATGTCGCTGAGCAGTTTGCCTTCGGGAAGCTCGCGCACCATCGTCCCGGGCGGTACGGAAATCACGGTGTCTTCGCCGGAGCGGCCGGTTTTGTTGTTGGTTCCGCCCTTGCCGCCGTCTTCGGCCGCAAAAATGTGCACGTTGCGGAAGCGATAAAGCGTGTTCAGCTTGCGGTCGACCTGAAGATAAATGCTGCCGCCCCGTCCGCCGTCCCCGCCGTCGGGTCCGCCGCGCGTCACATATTTCTCACGATGGAAATGCACCATGCCGTTTCCGCCCCGGCCGGCCTGCACGTTGACGTCCGCTTCATCCAGGAACATAGTTTGCCCAAAGCCCTCATTTGTGATACATTTCTCAATCAGCGGCTGAGATGGATCCGCAATTCCCCGAGCACGATTGTGAGGATGGAGTCAGGAATGCCCCACAAATCCGCTTCTGTAAAGCCTATTCCGGATATCGTTGTCGGCCGCCTTCCGTTTTACCTGCGCACACTGCGCGTGCTGGCCGCCGAAGGCCGGGAAATCACATCATCTTCGGATCTGGGAACCCGCCTTGGATTGACCTCAGCCCAGATCCGGAAAGATCTTTCGTATTTCGGCGAGTTTGGCAAACAGGGACTGGGATACAACATCCCATTCCTCGTCGGTCAACTGCGCCGGATCCTGAAGGTCGACCGCGTCTGGCAGGTGGTCCTGGTGGGGTTCGGCGACCTGGGCCGCGCGGTCGCCCACTACCATGGTTTCCACGACCGCGGATTCGAAATCCGGATGGTGTTCGACAACGATCCGGCCAAAATCGGCCGCTCCCTCGCCGGATTCACGATCGACGACATGAGCGGGATGGTGGAGAAGGTCCAGGCGGCGAAGATCCGCGTCGCCATGCTGGCGGTCCCGGCCACATCCGCGCAAAAAGTGGCCGATTTTCTGGTTAAAGCCGGCGTGAAAGCGATCCTCAATTACGCCCCCACCACCCTTAACGTTCCCAAAGGGGTGACGGTTCAGAATATCGATCCGGCGGCCCATATGCAGCACATGACCTATTATTTAGAAACCTGATACTCCGGTTTTTTTACCACGGATTTCACGGACAAAAAAAGATTACACGGATTTTTTCTTTTTTTCGTCCGTGTAATCGTTCTTTCCCTCCGTGAAATCCGTGGTTCAGCTTTCCTGCCCCTTCGATAAAATCTCCGAAATCCGCTTATTGAGCTGGTCCGGCGAAAACGGTTTAAGAATATACTCCGCCGCGCCGGCTTCCAGCCCGGTCTGGACTTCGGCTTCCTGGCCTTTGGCGGAAAGAAAGATTACAGGTATGTGGCGCAGTGTGGGGTCGGCCTTCAGGCGGCGGCAGGCTTCATACCCCGTCATGCGCGGCATGCGGACGTCGAGCAGGATCAGGTCCGGCTGTTCGCGGCGCGTGCACTCCAGGACCTCCTCCCCGTTGCTGACCGCCACCACCTCGTGTTTCCCATAGGTCAAGGTAAAGACGATCAAGTCGCGAATATCCCGTTCGTCTTCGGCAATCAGTATCTTGGCCATGAGTCCCGTCCTTGTCAGGATTGTACCGCGTCCCGAGGAAGCATAACATGGAAGGTGCTTCCCTTTCCAGGCGTCCCGTCGCTTTCCACCGAGATCGATCCCCCGTGCATGTCCACGAGCCGGCGGGTGATCGGAAGCCCCAGGCCGGTCCCGAATGTGGCCATGACCGTCGGATTCTCCCCGCGGTAGAACCGTTCGAAGATCCGTTCCTGTTCGGCCGGGGGGATGCCGATCCCCGTATCCGAGACGTCGATCTGGATTCCAGCTGCCCGCGAGAAGGCGCGCAGGACGATCTTCCCGCCGGCGGGCGTGTAGAGGAAGGCGTTGTCGGCAAGGTTGTGAAGGATTTCCGCCACCCGCCCGCGGTCGGCCTGGATGCAGGGCAGGTTCGGCTCGACATCCAGGACGATCTCCATCGGTTTCCCTTCCTTTGCGCTTGTCTGCCTGATCGATTCGACGACTTCCTCCATCAGCCCCGGAATTTCCACCACATCCAGGTTCAGCTGGATCTGGCCGGATTCCATGCGCGAAATATCCAGCAGGTCATTGACCAGCAGTTCCAGCCGGTCCGAATTGCTCTTGACGATTTTCAGGAAGCGGCGCTGTTCTTCGTTCAACGTCCCGACCGCATCCATCATCAGCATTTCCGTATAACCGCGGATGGCCGTCATGGGTGTGCGCAGCTCGTGCGATACGGTCGCGACGAATTCGGATTTCAACCGGTCGATTTCGACTTCCTGGGTAATGTCGCGGAATACGGCGACCGTCCCGATGAACTCCTCGCCGCTCGCCACCGGCGCGAGGTGGATCGAAAGCACCTGGCCGCTGTCGAGGGTGATCCTTTCGGCGAGGTATTCGCCGCCTTCGATCTCGGCCGGGTCCGTCCGCCATTTGTGCAGCCGTTCCTGCCACGGGCGGCCGGCTTTCCCGAACAGGCCGATGAATTCGCCGGCCGGGCGGTCGATCACCTGCTCCCGCCGGAGGCTGAGCAGCCGCACGGCGGCGTCGTTGAACAGAACGATCTTCTGGTCCTCGTCCGTCACCATCACGCCGTCGGCGATGGCTTCCAGCATGGCCCGCGACTTCCGGCTCTCCACCTGCTGGCTGCGCACCAGGTTGCCCAGCCGGTCGGCCTGGTCGCGGATCAGGCGGTACAGCTCGGCGTTATTGATCGCCGCCGCCACCTGGTTCGCCGCGGCCGAAGCCAGCTGCAATTGCTCCGGATTGAAAACCGACGGATCCTGGGCCAAAAGCAGCAGGGCGCCGAGCGCATCCGCGCCCACCATCAACGGCACGGCCAGCGCGCTGCGGTACCGCATCGGCTCTTCCGGGTAGAGGTGGACCCAGCGCGGATCTTTTTCCAGATCCGGAAGGATGACCGATTGCCGCTGCTGGATGACCCACCCGGCCAGCCCTTCGCCCGCGCGGAAGGGGAGCGAGCGGCCGCCCCTGGGGAGCAGCGCATCCTTTTCCAGCGAGGCCCGGTACACCAGGAGCTGTGTCTGGGGATCCAGTAGCACGATCGCCGCCTGGTCCGCGCCGATCGCTTCGTTGACCAGTTGCAGCGCGCGGGCCAGGACCTGCTCCAGATCCAGGCTGACGCCGAGCTCGGTGCTGATGCGCAGCAGGATTTCCGCGCGGCGGTGCTCCCGTTCGAGGGCGGCGGTGCGCTCCACCACGCACTGCTCCAGGTCGGTCGTCAGGTCGTGCGACGATTCATGCAGGCGCACGTTTTCCAGCGCCTGGCCGAGCTGGGCGGATACCGTCTGCGCCAGGGAGAGATCGGCATAGGAGAATTGGTGCAGCTCCGGACTCTCGATCAGGATCAATCCGGCCACGTCGCCCGAGATCAGGAGCGGCAGGATCAGAAGCGAGACCACCTGGCGCTGTGTCACCCATGCGCAGAGTGTGCCCAAGCGCGGATCCTCCGGCGCGTTTTCCACGTGCATCGGCGAACGGGTCTGCAGGATCGTTTCGATAACGGGCGCTCCGCGCATCGGCAGGCTCAGGCTCATGGCCGAGGGCCGCCCGGGGTAGATGTGTTCCGCGACCACCGCGGCTTCCGCACGGTTTTCCCGGATCAGCACCGCCGCGGATTGGGGGACATCGAAGGCGGCGGCCAGTTCGCGGCAGGCGATCTGCAGGAGCGAGCGTTCGTTGCTGTTGGTGATCGCCGCATTGGTCAGCCGGTTCAGGAGCGACAGGTGCGAGGCGCGTTCATCCAGTTCGCGCGTGCGGTCGGTCATCTCCTGGAAGAGCCGGGCTTTTTCGAGCGCCAGCGCGCTTTGGTTGGCCAGCGAGAGCGCCACTTCCTCGTTGCTCTTGGTGAAGGAACCGGGGGCGGTGAAATTCTCGAGCAACAGGATGCCGAGCAGGCGGCCGCCCGCTTCCAGCGGCACACCGAGGGCGGAGGCCGGGATCAATCCCATCGTGCCGTTCCGGTAGGCTTCGAGGTTTTCAGCGGTCAGGTTGAAGTCCGCCGCCATGTCAACGCGCGTCCAATGCACCGGTTTCCCGGCCTGATACGTGTGGCCCGGCAGGCCTTCGCCGGCGGCGCAGGTGATCCGGTTCAGATATTGCGCATTGGCGTATCCGGATACGGCCTCGACCGCAAGGGTCGGGGGATCCGCATGCCACAGCGCCGCCATCGCGCCTTCCGCTTCGGGAATTGCATTGCGTGTTTCATCGACCAGCGACTGTAAAATCGAGGGCATATCCAGGCCTGAAACCCGGCGGCTGAAATCCAGAAGCACATTGCCCTCGTGCAGGCGGCGCTGGGTTTCTTCGACCAGTCGCGCGTTCTCCAGATATACGGCGACCTGCTCACCCAACAGCTGGAAGAGGTCCTCATCCCCCAACCGGAACGGCGTCACCGCATTCTGCGAGATGAGCAGCGTCACCGCTTCCGTTTTGGACCGGGCGCGGATCGGAAAGCAAAGGAATGAGCGGGCTTTGAGGGCCGAGAGCAGGGGCGAGTTTTGCCAGGTCGGGGCTTCGTCCAGCGAGAGCGCGAGGATCGGCTGGCCGCGCTGGAACATGCTCAGGATCGGGTTGTGCTGCCCGAGCAGCATGTCCACCGGAACCTCGGCCGGTACGTTTCCTTTCGCCAGCCGCAGACGCGGTCCGCCGGGGCCTTCCTCCGCCACGAGGATGACATCGTAGGGGTAACTGTCGAGCAGGTTTTGGGCAAATGTCTCGAGCAACGCCTGCGGTTCGGCCTGGGCGGAAAGGAATTCGGTCACCTGAATCAGCGCCAGCAGCCGGTTGAGGCGGGATTGCACGCTGCCGTCCTCCGCCGCAGCGGTTTCCGGCGTTGCCGGGAGCCTGGATTTGGCCGCGGCCTGGCCCGGTCGGCGCTTCTCGGTCAGGGCCTGTTGCAATAGTTCGGTCTGGATCGCGACCGTGGCCTGCGAGGCGAAAATTTCCAGAAATGAAAAATCGGTTCCGGGCTTCGCGCTGGGGGCCGGCGAGAAGGCGAGCAACCCGATCAACTCGCCGCCGGAGGTTTTCAGCGGGAGAAGGAGAATCTCCCGCGCCTCCATCTCATCCGATATTTCCGCGCTGAAGCGCAGCGCGTCCGCGTCGCCCGTTGAAGTCCGGAGGGGAAGGCTGCCTTCGACGCCGGACCGCGCAGATATCCAATGCAGTACGGTTTCACGCGAAAGGGGGAGCGCCTGGATCGAAGCCCAAGCCCGGTCCGAGATGCCCGAGCGCGCCAGCCATTCGAGCGATTCCCCGCATATGCGCCCGATCAGCACCGGGGTGAGCCCGAGCGCGTCGTGGATACTTTGGGTGATGGTCTCCAGGCGGCTGGGAAGGGGGGAATGCGAAAGCGAGACCTTGCCGGTCTGATGGATGGTGGAGAGCAGACGCGCCCGCCGCCGCAGCGCGCCGGCCGTCTGCGCCTGTTCTTCATGGCGCTGGGCATTGCCCACGGCGATCGCGATCTGGATCCCGAACGCCTGAACGATCTCGAGCGATTCACGGTCAAACCAGCCCGGCCGCCGGGAGTGCAGATCGATCAATCCCACGGCATGCTGTTCGACCATCACCGGGACAAGGATGGCGGAAAGTATTCCGGTGTGGTCGGCTTCGACCGGTTCGGCGGTGGTGTCGCGGATCAGGTGGGGCTTGCCGCTTTCCAGGACGTCCACTTCCATGCGGGAGAGCGCGTTGGTGGCAAGGGTCTCCCCCACCAGGAGCAGCGGGCGCTGCGGGTAGGCGGTCCGCTTCGGGTCGAGCAGCGCGATCCGCCCGCAATCCGCTCCGGTCACCCGGATCGATTCGTCGTGAATCAATTGCAGCAGATACGGCAGATCGATGCTTGTATTCAATTCGCGCGAGACTCGCGTCAGCGCGGTCAGCTGATCCACCCGCCGGTGGAGGGAAGTGTCGGTGGCCGAAAACAGTTGTTCGCGCTCGATCGTTCCGGCCAACTGGCCGGCGACCGCGGAGAGGAAATTCTCCTCGTCCGGGTCGAATGGGCACCGGCTTCTCCCCAGCAGCAGCTCCCCGATGCCGCGGCCGCGGACCAGGAGCGGCGTAACGATCCAGTGGTCATCCGGGAAAGATTCCCCCCACGGCCGATAGCTGGCCGGAATCGATTCAGCGCCCTTGGCGCGATCGATGACGACGGATTTGGAGGTGAAGGTCACGGCGTACCGGCTCTGGGGATCGGCGGTGGAAAGCGTCGCGAAGCGGCGCTTCTCTTCCTCGAGCAATCCGAGCGCCGATGATGGATGAAGCTTGATTTCATCGTGGGATTCGTCGAGCAGGAAAATCGCACCACGGTCGGCGGCGAGGATGCGCGCCAGCTCGCCCAGCGCCTGGTGAAGGTAATCATCGAGTGGCGGGGGCGACGCGGTGAAGGTCGAAAGACGGCTGATGAAATCGGCCCGCTCCGCTCCGTGCCGGTATTCCTCCATCACCAGCAGGTTGCGGATCAGGCGGCCGGCCTGGGCGGCGAGGGGATTCCAGCGGCGCAGGTCTTCCTCGTCGATCGGCCCGCTGGCTTTGTTCGCGATCCAAAGCCAGCCGGTGGGATCGCCCGCCGCGCCCAGCGGGAGGATCCCGACGTTGTGAATTTCAAGCGCCCGGGCCAGGGGCGGCAATCCCAATTCGCGCAACAATGGAAGCGTGTCGGTCCCGTTGGCGGCCGCCGGCTCCATCGTCTGCCAGCGGATCCGCACCGGGCTTCCGGCCGGAAGCGCGATCCGCATCAGCGGCAGGAGGTGTTCCGGAATCCCTTGAAACGGATTGCGTGGTTCCAGTGTCCGGGCGGATTCGGTGAACAGCAGGAAGCCGAAGATTTCGGCGCCGATGGAGGGTGAAAGCACCTGGACCAGCTGGCGGAAAAATGCATCCGGTTCGGAAAGCTGGTTGGCGGTCCGGGAGATTTCCGCCAGCGTATTCGCTTCCGACTCGCGGCGCACCTCGTTTTCATGGACCAGTGAATTCTGCAGCGCCAGCGCGGCCGTCCCGACGGCCGGGGCAAGCCGGTGGAGGGCTTCCTCCGGAAAGGCCGAGGGTTGCACCGCGAAAAACTCGATCGTGCCCAGCATCTCGCCGGAGATCTCGAGTGGAAATCCGAGGAAGGACCGGAAGGATGCCGTTCCGGCCGCGGAGGCTTGCTGCAGGCCGGGGTATTTTCCGAGGTCCGGGATTCGCAGCGGCCGCCGCTCCCGCGCCAGCAATCCCGACGGCCCCTCGCCGAGACAGATGCCCGAATGGGGCAGCCGGATGGACGGATCAAGCGATGTCCCGGCCAGGGAACTCCTGGGGATCAGCTTATGGCGGATCGGATCCCAGATCGTGATCATGCCCCAATCGGCGCCCGAAAGCGGAAGCAAATGGACGAGGATCGCATGCGCGGACTTCGGGAGTTCAAGCTCCGAGAAAACCGAATGGAAGAAATTGGGTGCGGTTCCGGAAGCGGCCGGCGCGGCGAACTGGGATGTGATCGGCAGCGGGCGGAACCGGATTTCCATTTCGGTCCGTCCGTTCGAGCCGAGGATACGGGAAGAAACATGATACAGCTGTTTCCGGATGCGGACGACCGCACGGCCTTCGCGCGAAGCCAGCTGCCAGATATCGCCCGCGGGATACGCGGCTGAGGTCAGGCTTTCCAGGGATAAAACCACTCCGGGCAGCGCGAACCAGCGCCGCATCTGATCGTCGGCATGGATCATCCGGCCGCCGGAGGTGACCACCATCCGGGCTTCCGGGACGGGCGCCTCCTGTGCACCGGCCGGGGGGGACGCTATCCGCCTTCGGGCGATCCGGCGGTGGACAAGGATCGTGCCGAGCCAGAAGGCTCCTCCGAGGAAGAGGAGAAAAAGGCCGATGGGAAGGAGCTGGCCGGGAGTGGGCATAGGAGGGGTGGCGTCGGCGCTATGGGCCGGTCTGGCCGGCCGACGCGGCCAGTTCCGTTATCTGGCGGATATCTTTGAAATTATGCTGTGAGGAATGGACTGTGGCAACCGCCAGGCTGACGAGCGGCATGCGGATTTCCGCGCCGGTCGCGTTTCGCACCGTCAGGTATCCCCTCTGCTGGTCCACATAGGAATACTTGCCGGGGATGGATTGTTTAAACCGGCTCTTCAGCTGGGCTTCGAGCGAACCGGCGCGCGCCTCCTCGGTCACAATGATGAAACTGTCGCCCCCGGAATATCCGATGAAATCATCCGGCGCACCCAGCTCGTCCACCGTTTGCAGGATCAGATCCGACGCAAATCTCAGGAAGTCGTCGCTCGCGATATCTCCGAAGGCGGACCGGTAAGAGTCGAAATTCATCAGCCGGCAGTTAAGCATCGACCAACCTTTGCGGGGGAGGATCTCCTCCAGGCGGGTTTGGATCTGGCGGCTGGTGGGCAGGCCCGTGCACGGATCGGTCAGGCTTTCCTGCTCCGCGCGGGACATCGCGTTCACCACCCGCAAGCGCAGTTCTTCGATGTCGAAAGGCTTGGTGATGTAATCATCCGCCCCGAGCTCCAACCCGGCGATCCGGTCGCGGCGTTCGTCGCGCTGGGTGAGGAACAGAATGGGAATATGCCCGGTGCGGGAGGAGGAACGCAGCTGACGGCAGACCTCGTACCCATCCATATCCGGCAGCATGATATCGAGCACGATCAAATGCGGGAGGGTGTGGCGGGTGAGGGAAAGCGCCTCCTGGCCGCGCACGGCGACCGAGATTTCGAATCCCTGGGATTCGAAATACGTCTGGAGCATGTTGCCGATATCCGGATCGTCTTCCACAACCAGGATCCTTCGCTTTCCCATGCAACCTCCTTGACGCTTGCTTCCGGCGCATTGATTTTACTGCATCCGGGAGCGGTTGGCGCCCGGACCAAAGGTATGGATCCCGGGAATCCTTGCGCTATCATTGCGAAGATGGCGGCAATGGGAATGATCGTCATCCCGGCGTGCGAGGTTGATTGTCATCCCCGCATGTATTACGCGCGGATCCATGAGGAACCCAGACATAACCTTACGGGTTAAGAAAACAAGCCGCTGGATACCCGCTACGCCCACGCGGGCATGACGATTCCAAAGGTAACGTCGATTGATATATATATATAAAGGGGAACTCAGTCGGATGATTTGCTTCTGACTCGAAAGGTGCAGCTTGGATCGCCTTTGGCGCGGCAGGTGATTTCCTCGACCGTATACTGCCTCGCGCTGCAGGCCCATGCCAGACCTTCCTGGAGCGCGCCGACCGGCACCTGGCAGCAAGCTGACGAACGTGTGATCTCCCAGCAGTGGGGGCACCGTTCATTGATCAATAGGACTTCATGCCCGTGTTTTTCGACCCGCACCCTTTGATCGCTGTAATGGTTCAGTGTCCAGGCCAGCAAGTCCATTCCGCGCAGGACTTTCTGGGCGGGTGGAAGCAGCCGGAATCCGCGGTGGGATAGCCCGAGGATCCCTGAAAAGGCCTGCAATCCGCGCCGGAACATCACCCGTCCGGAGCGCAGGCAGATACCACGGGTGGTTTGTTCGCCGTAAATCTCCTCCAACGCCTGGTAGATCCTGGCCGGTGTGCCAAACGGCAGGTCCGGCACGGTGTTCCCGGAGATTTCCAATCCCGCCTGTTGCAGGACCAGCGTGAATTTCTGCCTGCCAAGGACCTCCCCGTAGGCGGACATCATCAGATCCCCGATTTTCGCGGGGTAGATATCCGGCAGGGCTTGCGGCGGTACTGGCCACGATGCGGCGATGTCCATGGGTTTGTGAGCGGCTCCCGTTCTGGATCCGGATCGGTTTTTCAAGGGATCAGGATTTGTCGCCGGATTCGATTTCCTGAAGGATGCCGCTGAGGAGCTCCAAGAGGATGGTCTTGACCATTTCTTTGTCGTTGGCGACGCATGGGATGCACCTAACGCTTGGATCGAGTTTAAGGGCGATCCGCAGGTCGTCCACCGGCCAGGCTTCGGGAACGTCCTGTTTGTTGGCGGCCACCACATACGGGGTGGGGGCGTACGCGCGGAAGGTATCCAGGATGAAGCGTGCTTCCCGGAACGTCTCCGGCCGCGAGCTGTCGACGATGACGACGAACCCAAGCATGCCCTCGGAGAGGATCTCCCACATGAAGTCAAACCGCTTCTGCCCGGGGGTGCCGAACAGGTACAGGACCAGGTCGTCGTCGACCGTGATCCGTCCGAAATCCATGGCCACCGTCGTCGTCTCCTTTACCTTCTCCACTTCCAAGGAGATTTTCCGTTCGGTCGATACGACTTCGATCTCGCTGATCGAACGGATGAACGCGGTTTTGCCTGAGTTGAACGGTCCGGTGACCACCATCTTAACTGTCTGCATGTTGGCAAGCGCTCCTTATAACGAGCGGATTCGATCGGCCAGGCGTTTGATCAACCCGGCCTGCTCGGGAGTCTTGGGCATGGGCTGGATCTTGGCCAGCGAAGGCGGCGGCGGCAAGCCCTCGGGCAGGAGGATCTCCACAACGCCGGCCTGTATAAGCCCGTAAACTATCCGGCGCAGTTCGATCTCGCTCAACCGGTTGGCGCGCGCGATCTGGCGCATCGTATTTTTGGGCGAGATGTAAGACACCACCCGCCACTCTTCGACGCTCAGGTTGATGTTGCGCAGCCGCGCGTCCGGGCGGTCGGTGAATTTGAGCGCGAAATCCAGATTGGGAATTTCCTCCTGCAACTGTTCGAATTCCCGCATCCGGCGCGCGCCTTCCATGATCAGGTTCTCCAGGTCGATGCGCACGGTGATGCGGTCGTCGGGCGGCAGGATGCCAAGGTAGAACTGGAAGATCCCCTCATTCCAGGTGAACAGCCGGAAGACCAGGTCGTTGAGGTACTTGTGCAGGGATTGCAGGATCGCCTGCTGGGTCAGGTAATTGGCGTGGATCAGCAGCAGTCCCAGCTCCTTATCGTTAGCGGCTTCCGGCCGGGTTTGCAGGGTGGCGGCCTGCTCTTCCGTCAGCAGGTGGTTGTAGCGGAGGATCGAAATCAGGCGCCCGCCTTCGTCCCCGCGCTGACCGTAAATCAGTTTCCCATCCAGGAATGCGAGACTCGCCAATTCGTTCGGGCCCTGGATGGTGAGGGTGCCGCTTTTCTTGGCAATATGAATCAGGTTCAGCAGTTTGGTGACGCTGAAATCGCGCAGGTTGCCCTGGAGGGCCATACCGTTTTCCGATCCTTGCGAATGTTGGTGATCCCGCAGTATCCCCGGTAACTTGACAGCGGATTATACCCGCAAGGTTCCGGGAAGGTCAAACGGAAGCACCTGAAACGAAGGAATTGATATAAATATCATCCTTATCCGGAGGATTTTCCGTAAAAAAGAGGGAAAGATCCGCGCCTCAGGGAGTGCAGGTATATGAAAAAGCGCGGCGATCCGGTCGCTCGACCAGGCCATTTGTCCAGATGCATTCCGCCGTCCGCCGCGCGAGGATTTCTACGAATAGTGAAGACTCCCGACTGCTATTTTGAGAGAAATCACCAAGTGCCGGAAGCCCGCGGATTGAAGAAACCGGTATTTCCGCTAAGGTTTTTATTTTTTCTCAGCGGATGACGCCTTTTCCCTTGAATTTCGTGTGCCGGTTTCCCAACAGAAAAGGGATTGAAAAAAGCAAGGATTTCCCCGTCCCGGCATTCAATAGGCCTTTCCGTATTTTCCATTTAAATGTGATTTGACCGGCGGGGAACGGGATGCTAAAATGCAGCCCGATCAAGCCCCCGTTGTCTAGCGGCCTAGGACGTGGCCCTCTCAAGGCCAAAACACGAGTTCGAACCTCGTCGGGGGCACCTCGCCATAAAACCGGGACTAAAAGAGACCTTGCAGGGTATGGATTCTTTTTAAAATTTTGGTATACTATAGTCTGGTACGGGGGGTTTCCCCTACGACCAGGCGCCGGCCGCCCCCCTCGGCTGGCGCTTTTTTTTAACACCTCCGGGAAGGTTTGCCCGATCCTCCAAATACCCAATGCCCATCCCGGCCTCCTCCGGGATTAATTCACAGAGACCGATAAACCTGTTATCATAAATGCCTGGCGAAAAACGCCGCAATATAACATCCAATCCTTGGGAGAAGAAGGCATGACGATACCCAGTTTCTTGCGTTCCCGGTTCTTTATCGCAGGATGTATTTTTACCGCCGCAGGCGCCTTGGCGGTCGTTTGGGCGCTGCAATTGATGGACTCCACGTATGCGTACCGGTCGCCGCTGCGCGCGCAGCCGCCAGCCGTCCAGGAACCGCTCGAGCACGCCGTCTCGCAGCGGATGATCATCGTCCTGGTGGATGGCCTGACCGAAAAAACTTCGCAGGATGCGCAACTCATGCCCTACCTGCAAACCCTGCGCGGCAAAGGCGCATGGGCGACCATGCACAGCCGGCCGCCGTCCTATTCCCAGGCGGGGTATTCCACGCTGCTGGTCGGCGCCTGGCCGGATATCAACGACGGGCCCGCCCTCAACCTGGATTACGAAAAAATTCCCTACTTCACGCAGGATAACCTGTTCACCGCCGTGCACCGCGCGGGCGGTAGAACGGTCATCGCGGCGCACCACACCTTTGAAAAACTGGTCCCGCTTCCGGATGTGAGCGAGTCTTTCTACACCGAGGACTGCAACCGGGCGGGGGACGAGGAAATCCTCCCCAAAGCCCTCGAATGGGTGAAGGCCGGCGGCCAGTCGCTCATACTCGTGCACTTCTGCCAAATCGACGACGCCGGCGACACCCTGGGCGGCACGAACAGCGTCGAATGGAACGAAGCCGCGACCCGGGTCGACGGCATGATCAAGCAGCTCGCCGCCAAGATGGATTTCACCAAAGAGACGCTGATGATCGTCAGCGATCACGGGCATCTGGATTCGTTCGGACACGGCGGACCCGAAGCGGCGAACCTGGTCGAACCGTTCATCCTGGTCGGGGCGGGGGTCTGGCCCGGGTATTTCGGCAACATGCAGATGGTCGATGTGGCGCCCACCGCGGCCGTTATGCTGGGCGTGTCGATCCCGGCCAGCGCCCAGGGCCGGGTCCTCACCTGGATGCTCACCCTGCCGTATGAAGTCCTGACCGCGCTTCCGGATGCGACTGAAAATCAACAGGAAGCGCTGTACAACCGGTACACCCTCATGATCGGCACGAGCGCGAGCTTGAACAAAGAGGAGAAGGACCCGGTGTTAAAGTTCCAGGCCGGCATCGAACGCGCCCGGGAAAACCGGCTCGGCGGGGAAATCATGGGACGCGTGTTTCTCATGCTCATCCCGGCCGCTCTCGCGGTTTATTTCGTGTGGAAATACCGCGGGCGGAAACTCCTCGACCGGATTTTCCTGTTCCTGCTTTACGGAATCGTGTTCACCGCGGTCTATATGCTCTTGTTCCGACAGACCTTCTCCCTCAGCCACGTGAATTCTGAATCAGGATTGATCCTCGCGATCCTCGCCTCCTCGGCGGCAGGGTTCCTCGCCGCCTGGCTGGTAAATGCATATTGGAAGCACTTCTTTTCGGAAGGGGTCGAATCCATCGCGGAAAACACGCTTGCCCTGGCCGGCGTGTTCATGGCGATCCTGTCGCTGTTTGTGGCAGCGCATTTTGTCGTAAACGGGACGGTGGTCCGCTGGACTCTTCCGGAAATGAACACCGCCTTCTTCGGGCTGCTGTCCATGCTGCTGATCCTTTCGCTGGCGGTTTTAGGGGGATTGCTGGCGGGGGGGGCGGCGCTGATCAACCTGGCCGCCGTCCGGCGGTCGGAGGCGGAGTCGGGCCGCAGTTTTGTAACTGCGCCGGTAAAGAAAGCGCCCGTGAAGCGTGCCACGCAGGGACGAAAGCGTACCGGCCGCGGCGGCCGAAAATAATCGCGGAAGTTGGATAGAAACAAATAATCCCCCGCTGTCTCGGCGGGGGATTTTTGATTCCACTCCACGAATCCACGAAGGGCACGAAGGAAAGTCGGAAGCACACGAAGGGAAAAAATTCCACGAAGGGCACGAAGGGAAACCGGAAGAGCATGAGTTCGTCATTCCCGCGCGTTTTTAGCGGGAATCCAGAAGATGCATGGAAATCCTCCCTCTTCCCTGCCTCCCGTCGCTACGCTCCGGGACATGTTCTCCCAGCGCTTCCCTGGCAGCGACTCAAAACACCCGCATTGGGTTTATTGTTTTTTACCGTAAAGCGCTGGGAGAAGGTGGCCGGACGCCGGATGAGGGGCAGGCGTGGACATGACGATCATAATTATTAACTTGGTGTCCTTCAGGTTTTCCTTCGTGTTTTTCGTGGATGCTATTTCCGCCCCAAACCCCGTTCGACGAGCGCGACCGCATCCTCGCGGCTCCCGACTTCTCCCGCGGCCTGCGCCTCCCGCAGCGCATCGAGCAACTCGCCGATCTGCGGTCCGGGAGAGAGGCGAAAATCCCGGATCAGGTCATCCCCCGTCAGCAGCGGCGTCGGGCGGATCATCTCCTCGGGGCGTTCGAAATACCCCTCGAGCAGGGAATAAGCCGTTTCCACGGCGGCCTGCCATTTATCCGCTCCCGTTTCCGCCGCGAGGTTGGCCAGCGTATCCGCCAGGAAAAACAGGCTTACGGCGACTCCGCAGGGGCCGGTGGCGCGGAAGAATCGGAAGACCGCCCGCCGCGTAACCGGAGGGCTGGATTGCAGAAGCAGCGGCCGCATGTGATTGCGGACGATCTTGGATATGAAATCCGCTTCGTCATTGGAGAACCGGAGCGCGGTGGCGCGGTGGAGCGCCCAGTCCGCGCCCAGCTGTTCGTGGCCTAGGAAGTGGACTTCGCCTTGCGCATTGATGCTGCGCGTCTCCGGCTTGGCGGCGTCGTGCAGGATGGCTGCCAGAAAGAGCAGCCCGCGCAACGGCCGTTCATCGTTCAGGGGGCGGGCCAGGTGCTCGGCGAGGGAGGCCTGAAAGCGGCCGAGCCGCGCGCGCGCCAGGCCCATTGCCGGATCGCCTGCGCGTCCGGCGCCGGGTTCGCGCGCCAGGGTGTCGCACACTATCTCGAGCTTTTCCAGCGCCGCCAGCGTATGCTCCCATACGCCATTGCCGTCCGGCCCGCCGGGCTGGCCTCCGGCCAAGCCTGCCGTTTCCGGCAGGATCACCCGCAGCAGGCCGAGCGACGCCAGGGAGTGGATCGCCGCGGCGACTTTCCGGCCGGAAAGAATCCGGAACACCTCGTCGCGGATACGTTCGGCGGAGATTGTTCCCAGCATGGATGCGCCCGCCCGGCATTGCTCCTTGGTCTCCTTCTCGATCCGGAATCCGAGCTGGGTGGCGAGGCGGATGGCGCGGATCGAACGCACCGGATCGTCCGCGATGGCGCGCGGGGAGCAGGCGCGCAGGATGGAATCCTTTACGTCGCGCTCTCCATGCATCGGATCGATCAAGGCTGCGCCGGGCGAAAGCGGCAGGGCGATCGCGTTGACGGTGAAATCCCTCAGCGCCAGATCCTGCCCGATCGAGGATTCCCGCAGCGCGGCAAAATCCAGCGTATAGCGGCTCTTCCCGCGGACGAGGATCACGCGGCCGATCCCGCGCTCCGCATCCAGCGGGTAGAATGCCGCGCCGAGGGCATTCGCCACCGCGCGCGCCGCGTCCACCCCGCTGCCGCGCAGGACGATGTCGATATCCAGGACGGGCCGGCCGAGCAGCGAATCGCGGATCACTCCGCCGACGAGGCACGCTTCCGGAAACGCCGCGTGCGGCCGGATTTCCTCCACGATCGCGGGCAGGGCAAACCCGGTTAGGGCCGTGTTTTTTTTATTCTGCGGATTGGGTTCTTGATTCATATGCTCTCATGCCGGACCGGCCGGTTTCTCTTTCAACACCGCCACATGCGGGAGGTTGCGGTAATACTCGTCGATGTCGAGCCCGAACCCGAATACGTACCGGTCGGGGATGGCAAAGCCCCGGTAGCGGATCGGGATCATCACTTCCCGCCGCTCGGCCTTATCCAGCAGGACGCACACCTCGAGCGAGCGCGGATGGCGGGCGCGCAGAATATCGAGCACGGATGCCAGGGTGCGGCCGCTGTCGATGATATCCTCCACCACCAGCACATCGCGGCCGGCAATCGACGATGCCAGGTCGAAGGTAATCCGAACCTGGCCGGAGGATTCACGCGCGCCGGGGCCGTAAGAGGAGACGGCCATGAACTCCACTGTGTGCGGGAGCGCGAGGGCGCGCATCAGATCCGCCAAAAAGATCACCCCGCCGCGCAGAATGCACAGCAGCATCAGGTCCTTGCCGGCGTAATCCCGGTCGATTTGCGCCGCCAATTCCAGGACCTTGGCCTGGATTTCCGCGGCGGAGAGCAGCACATCCATCCCGGGTGGGGTAATCATTCCCTGGGTACCTTGTGATGCGCCCGGCAGCGCGCCTCATAAAGTTCACCCGCGCCGACGACGACCACCGGGTCGTGGGCGGCGGCCGGTTTGCCCGCGACAAGCCGCTGGGTGCGCGAAGCCGGTTCGCCGCACTGCATGCAGATCGCCTGGAGTTTATCCAGCCGTTCCGCCTGGGCCATCAACGCCGGCATGGGACCGAACGGTTCGCCGCGGAAATCGGTGTCCAATCCGGCGGCGATGACACGCACGCCTCCCGCCACGAGCCGTTCCAGGGCGCGCAGGATGTCGTCGTCGAAAAACTGCGCCTCGTCAATCCCCACCACGCTCGCGTCGTCCTCCACCAGCCGGAGAAGATCCTGGGCGGCGCGGACCGGCGCGGCGTCGAACTCGGCGCCGGCGTGCGAAGTCACCTTTCCGAACTCGGATCCGGCGTAGCGGGAATCAACCGCCGGATAGAAGACCTGCACCTTCTGGCGCGCGATGCGCGCGCGGCGCAGCCGGCGGATCAGTTCGTCTGTCTTTCCGCTGAACATCGGACCGGTAATTACTTCCAGCGAGCCTGTGGCAGGCATGCGTTACCCTCAATAAAACCGGCCCAAGTGTACCGCAGAAGGGATTTTTCGATTCGCATACACTTTAGATTCCGGAAAGGAAAACCATCGCATCTTTCCCATCCATCCTCCCCCGGTCCCTCGCATTCGACACTCGCGGGGACTTCACATCGAGAGAACACCGTTGTTCATAGATCCGAAAGGGGAGAGGCGGGATGGGATGGCGTCCGGCTTTGGCGGTGTGTGACAGCGAAAAGCGGAAAGCGTAAAAAAAACCGGGCAGTCGACGACTGCCCGGTTTTTTGAATCTTCATGGTCAAGCCGGCGGATTACGCCGCCTTGGTTTCTTCCGCGGCTTCCGGCTCCGCTTCGGCATCGCCCGGAAGGGTGAAACCGCGCGAGCGCAGGCGTTTCTTCATATCAATCAGGCTCTTGCGGCCGAAGCCCTCGATGGCGAGCAGGGCGTCGTCGCCCAGGGCGAGTTTTTCCATCGCCTGGCTGATTTTTTCGATCCCGGCCTTCTTGAGCGCGCCCTCGGCCCGTTCGCCGAGTTCGAGGATGGCCATCGGCTGATCGGTCGAGGTCTTGGCGGTTTCGCGCGCCTTGGCTTCGGCGACGTATTGCGTGCGCGCTTCCAGCTTCTTGTAGAAGCGGTCGACCTGGCCTTCGGTGTCGACGATGCGCTGTTCGCCGGTGAAGAGCGGGTGGCACTTGGAGCAGATGTCGGTGTGAATCGTCTCGACCGTGGACCCGGTGTGCCAGGTGTTGCCGCAGGCGCAGATGATGGTGGCGCTCGGGAAATATTTGGGGTGAATTTTTGGTCTCATCGGATTTCTCTTTCCGTCCAGAACCCGTAGAGGAACCGGGCCGCTGGGGATTGGGAGTGGCGGGCGTAGCTGCGCTGCGCCCCTACTTAGGCGGTTTTGGTTTCCCGGGGCAGGACGCTGACTTGACGCCGCCCTCCGCGGCCGCGGGCGGGTTCGAATGTGACGACCCCGTCGATCGTGGCGAAGAGCGTATCGTCCTTGCCCTTGGCGACGTTCACGCCGGGGTGGATGCGCGTCCCGCGCTGGCGGATGATGATCGTTCCGGCGTGGATGAACTGGCCGCCGTAGCGTTTCACGCCCAGTCGCTGGGACTGGCTGTCGCGGTTGTTCCGGCTGGAGCCGGCGCCTTTCTTATGAGCCATGGCTAATCCTCCGATCCCTTCTTGCCGGGAGCGATCTTTTCGACACGGACCCGGGTGTAATCCTGGCGGTGGCCCTGGGTTTTGCGGTAGCGCATTTTGTTCTTGTAGTGGAAGACGCGCACCTTGGGGCCGCGGACGTGTTCGAGGACGACGGCTTTTACCTTCGCCCCGGAAACGGTCGGCGCGCCGACGTGCACCTTGCCCTCGTCGGCGATCATCAGGACTTCCTCGAACTGGTAGGATTTTTCGAGTTCGGCGGCGAGGCGGTCGACTTCGAGGATGGAGCCTTCCGAGACGCGGTATTGTTTGCCGCCGCTTAGAACGATGGCGTACTTCATATAGTTCGCTCCTTCTTGGACCGGCGGTCACGCCGCTTGGGCGCGGGCGCCGGGGGAGTGGATTCACGCATTTGCCCCGGAAATGCTGCCCCGGGGCAAAGCGCAGGGATTATACCAGCCCGGGGACGGGTGTCAACGGGGCTGTCCCAACCTCCTCTCCCCCAGCCCCTCTCCCCCTTCCCCTTATGGGGAAGGGGGAGAGGGGCGCCGAAGACGCGGTGATCTTCCGCGTCGAAGGCGGGGTGAGGGGGTTAGGACAGGGAGCGTGTTGAGGGAAGGGGGAGAAGGGTGCCTCGATGTATTGATGGCCGGGCCTTCGGGGGTTGGTTTGGCAGAAAGAAAAACAGGGCGGATCTTTGGATCCGCCCTGTTTGTAATCACTTCGGAACGGGGATTATTTGCTGCCAATCGGGATCACCGACAGGATCCTCTGCTTGACCGCGTCATCCAGGGGGGCGTTGTGGGAGAGCGAGATCAGCCCCCAGGCGACCGACTTGCGCACATCGTTGTCTTCGTCCTCGAGCGCCGCGATCAGCGGTTCGATCGCGCGCGCGTCGCCGATCTTGCCGAGCACCTCGGTCGCGGCTTTGCGCATCCGCCACTCGCGGTACTGGAGCGCGGAGATGAGCGGCTCGACGGAAGGCGCGCCGATCTTGATCAGGCTTTCGGCCGCGGCCTCCCGAACCTTGAAGTACTCGTCCTTCAGGACGGGGATCAGCGGTTCGACCGCGCGCGCGTCGCCGATCCGGCCGAGCGCTTCGGCCGCCGCCTTGCGGATCATGTACCAGCCGCCGTTCTTGAGCGCAGTGATGAGCGGGTCGACCGCGCGCGGGTCGCCGATCCGGCCGAGCGCATCGGCGGCCGCCATGCACACGCCGTAATATTCATCCGAAAGCGCGGCGATCAGGGGCTTGACCGCCGGCTTGCCGATCTGGCCGAGGGCGTCGACCGCCGCCTTGCATACATCCTCGGTCTCGTAACGGAGGGCGGTGATTAGCGGCCCGACCGCCGGTGCGCCGATCTGGCCGAGCGCCCGGACGACCGCCTGGCGTTCCTGCCACTCGTCGCTGCGCAAGGATTCCTGATCCTTAAGGGTGGTGATCAGGGGTTCCACCGCCGGCGCGCCGATTGCCACGCATTCGTCCCACTGGCGCTTGACGATCCAATAATAGGCGCCGGCTTCGTCCTTTTCGGGCTTCCATTCCAGCTTGGTCAGGATCGCGATCGCGGCCATGCGCACGCTTTTATTTTCAAACTTAAGCGTTTTGACCAGCGGGTCGACGGCCGGGGAACCGATGCGGACGAGCGCGACCGTCGCGGCTTCGCGGACGGAATCCGATTCGTTTTTCAGCGCGCCGATCAGGGGCTCGACGGCGTGCGGGTCGCCGATCTTCCCGAGCACTTCGATCGGCGCGAGGAGCACATCCCCATTTTCCTGTCTGAGGACGTCGATCAGCGGCGCCACCGCGGCGGCGCCGAGTTTGACCAGCGCCTCGGCGGCCGATTCATGCACGTCGACTTCGCGGTCTTTGAGGGCGTCGATCAGGGGGTCGACCGCGCGGGCGTCGCCGATCCGGCCGAGCGCCTCGGCGGCGGCCTCGCGCACGTTGCGGGAAATATATTTCATTGCGGCGATCAGGCTCTCGACCGCGCGGGCGTCGCCGATCCGGCCGAGCGCCTTGGCGGCCGCCTCGCGGATGAAGATGTACTTTTCGACCAGCTCGTCGATGATCTCCTTCTCGGAACGGGTATCGGTGAGTTTCTGGCGGGCGAGGGCGGCTTCGAACAGCTCGTAATAATCCCACTCGAGGGCGCCGATCAGCGGTTCCACTGCGCGCGGATCCCCGATCCGCCCGAGCGCCTCCGCGGCGAATTTACGCAAATCCTCCCGCTCGTCTTTCAGCGCCGTAATCAGCGGTTCGACCGCCTGGATGTGGCCGATCCGGCCGAGCGCTTCAGCCGCCACCTCGCGCACATGGCCGGCCTCGTCGTTCAGCGCGGCGATCAGCGGCGCCAGGACGCGTTGGTCGCCGAGCCGGCCGAGGGTTTCGGCCGCGGCATCCCGCACCGTCCAATCCGGATCGTGCATGGAGGCCAGCAGCGGGTCGATGGCGCGGGTGTCGCCCAGCCAGCCCAGGCATTCGGCCGCCGCGGCGCGCACCGGCGGATGGTCGTCTTTTAACGCGGCGACCAGGGGCTTGAAGGCCCGCATATCGCCGATCTTGCCGAGGCACACCGTGCACGCTTTGCGGATATCCGGATCGCGGTCTTTAAGCATCGCCACCAGCGGATCCACGGCGGCCGCTTTATTGGCGGTGCAGCGGTCCCAATTCTGTTTGGCGATCCAATATTCCGTTCCGGTGGCGTCGTGGGAAGGCTGCCAGCCAAGTTTATCGAGCGTATCGGCCGCGGCACGGCGCGCATCCTTGTCCGGATCGCGCAGCGCGGCGATCAGCGGTTCGATCGCCATGCCGCCGAAGCAACTGATTGCATCCACCGCGGCGGCCCGCACGCCGTAATTCTCGTCGCGCAGGGCGTTGATGAGCGCCGGAACGGCGCGCGGATCGACGATGTTGCCGAGCGCCTGAGCCGCATGCGCGGCGACCGCCCGGTCCTGCAGCGCGGTGATCAGGCTGTCAACCGCCGGAGAACCCAGCTTGCCCAGCGCGGCCGCGGCCGCCTGGCGAACGTCTTTATCCGCGTCGTTCAGCGCGGCGCACAGCGGTTCCACCGCCTGCGGATCCCCGATCCCGCCCAGGGCGCGGACGGCGGCCAGCCGGACGTCGATAACCGGATCCCGCAGGAGTTCCAGCAACGGGGCGGTGCCTTCCGGTCCCATGCGGCTTAACGCCTCCGTTGCCGCGTTCCCGATGAACCCCCAGCCGGAATCCCGGATGGAGGCGATCAGGTGCGGGATGGCCTGCGGGTCGCCGATTTTTCCGAGCGCCTCGGCCGCGGCGCGGCAGTCCGCCAGTTCCCGTTCCGCCAGGACCCGGAGCAGCGGCCAGACGGCGGGGGAGCCGATGGCCGCGCAGGCGGCGATGTTCTTCTTGGAAATGTAGTAATAGGCGCTGGCTTCATCCTTGTGGGGAAGCCAATGCAGGGCTTCCAGGGCGTCGGCCGCCGCATGACGCACATCCTTATCCTCATCCTTTAGCGCGAGGGTGAGGGGTTCAATCGCCCGAATGTCGTTGAGCTTGCCGAGCGCTTCGGCAGCCGCCTTGCGCACGAACCAGGCTTTGCGGTAGCCGAGGGCTTTGGTCAGCCCGCGGACATTGCGCGACGCCAGCATTCGTTCGATATTGGGAGGTCCGAAAAGTGACATAGCATCCCTCTCCTCGCGGCCGATACCTGTCTGCCCGGTCCTGCTCCTCTCCCGTTGAAACGGGAGAACGGTTAAACCGCCCCTGGCTCAGGGGGGAATATTCGGCTGAATTGTGGACGAAAAAAGAAAAACGTGTGATGCCAAAGGTGATTGCACGGTTACTCTATCATGCCGTTTGGCTTAGATAGTATAGGAGAAAAGTAGTAAGAGATGCATTAAACCGGTCAAGCCGATGGGAAGGTGGATGAATTACCTCGGGTTTGGAGCGCGTGAATAGCGGTAATCCTTCCGCCATGAAAATGCACGGGGATTCGGAAAAGCCGGGGGATCCGCAGAGAGTGGATCTAGCATGGGGTCGCCATTTCCAGTCCCGGCCGCCTGAAGCAAAGGAGGGTCGGCGGCGGAGCGGCTGTGCGAAGCCGCGGCGCCGCGCGACCTGCTAAGCCACCCGTGGGTATACCGCGGGCTTTTCCACACGGATCATCATCGCGACCATCGGTGGGTCAACACGCGACCCATGGGCGTGTTGACCCACCCTGCGATCACGCGTTCTCGATACGCGCTTTGCCGCTATTCGACCGGCTTTTTCCACACGGATCATCATCGCGATCCATCGGTGGTTCAACACGTCCGAATGTAACACAGACCTATGGGCGTGTTGAATTACCCTGCGGCCACACGGTCCCGATATGCGGCTTCGCCGCTACTCGACCGGCATGATTTCATCCCCCTGCAGCGTTCTGTGCAAGGATTCGAGGGCCGCAATCAGATTTCCCCGCTCATCGGCGCGCATTTTTTCCAGCCGCACCGCGATGCTAGATACGGTTTCTCCGCGGACCCGGTCGATGAGCGAGTTACCGCGGGTGGTCAGGCGCAGTTCAATCCGCCGGCGGTCCAGGACTGAACCCGGCCGTTCGATCAAACCTCGGGCGAAGAGGCTGTTGATCATATGGGAGACGGTCGGCGGGGTAAGCCCGAGGTGTTCCGCGACCTTGTGGAGCGCCGCGCCCGGGTTACTTTGAAGGAAGACCAGGGTCCGGAATTGCGGGAGGGTGAGATCCGAACTGCGGTGGCGGCGCATCTCTTCGCGGATGAGGCGCATCACGATGGGAACGACCTCCAAAATCTCTCGGGCAAGGGCTTCGGACGTATCTTTCATCTGGTTAGATAGTCTAAAAGTTAGATAATCTAATTATATATCGATTATCGGGTGTTGGTGAGTGCGCCGGGAAATTCCTTAAAAAGAGGGCTTGGATTGGTATAATTCACTTCATGCCCGAGAATAATGAACCGGAAAAACCCCTGATTTTCGCGGGAAAAATCCGCGGGGTGGACATCGACGAGCAGGTTCGCCGAGCCTACATCGATTATGCGATGAGCGTGATCGTAGCCCGCGCGCTGCCCGACGCCCGTGACGGGCTCAAGCCCGTCCACCGGCGGATTCTGTTCGGGATGCACGAGCTCGGCGTGCGGGCCGGCAGCTCCTACAAGAAAAGCGCCCGGATCGTCGGAGAGGTGCTCGGCAAATACCACCCGCACGGCGACATGTCCGTCTATGACGCGATGGCGCGGCTGGCGCAGGATTTCTCGATGCGCTATATGCTCGTCGACGGACAGGGCAACTTCGGCTCGATCGACGGCGATGCGCCGGCGGCCATGCGGTACACCGAGGCCCGGCTGAACAAGCTGGCCGAGGAAATGCTTCAGGATATCGACAAGGACACGGTCGATTTCACCGACAACTTCGACGGCACGCTCAAGGAGCCGCTGGTCCTGCCGTCACGGGTTCCCAACCTTTTGCTGAACGGATCCTCCGGCATCGCGGTCGGCATGGCGACCAACATTCCGCCGCACAACCTGCGCGAGCTGACCGCCGCCATCCGCTACCTGATCGGCCGGTATGACGAGATGGACGAGGTGACGGTCGAAGACCTGATGCAGCATATCCACGGACCGGACTTCCCGACCGGCGGGATCATCATCGGGACGGAGGGGATCCTCTCGGCCTACGGCACAGGCCGCGGGCGGATCGTGGTGCGCGGCAAAGCCCACATCGAAGAGATGTCCGGCGGGCGCTACCGGATCCAGATCACCGAAATTCCCTACCAGATCAACAAGACCGCCCTGATCGAACGGATCGCCGAACTGGTGCGCGAGGACCGGATCGATGCGATCTCGGACCTGCGCGACGAAAGCGACCGGCGCGGGATGCGCATCATCATCGAGCTCAAGCGCGGCGCGGCCCCCAAGCCCGTGCTCAACCAGCTTTATAAATACACGCCGTTGCAAAGCACCTTCGGCGTGCAGCTGCTGGCGCTGGTCGAAGGCGAACCGCGGCTGCTCTCGCTCAAACGCGCCTTGCAGATTTACATCGAACACCGGCAGGTGGTGATCACCCGCCGCTCGAAATTCGAACTGGAACGCGCCAGGGCGCGGGCCCACATCCTCGACGGGCTGCTGATCGCGCTGGCCAACCTGGATGCGGTGATCAAGACGATCCGCGAATCCAAGGACGCCGACCAGGCCAAGGAACGCCTGATAAGCCGCTTCAAGCTGAGCGACCTCCAGGCACAGGCGATCCTCGACATGCAGCTGCGGCGGCTGGCCGCGCTCGAACGGCAGAAGATCGAAGACGAGCACAAGGAAGTGCTGGCGACGATCGCCTTCCTCGAGGACCTGCTGGCGCACCCGAAAAAGATCCTGACCGTGATCCAGAGCGACCTGGACGAACTGGCGGCGAAGTTCGGCGACGAGCGCCGGACGATGATCGCCGGCGGCGCCACCGAGGAACTGCGCGAGGAGGACCTGGTGCGCGAGGAAGCGGTCCTGGTGAGCATCACCACGCGCGGTTACATCAAGCGCGTCGCGGCGCGCGTCTACCGGACCCAGGCGCGGGGCGGCAAGGGCGTGACCGGCCACGATTTGCGCGAGGAGGACGAGGTCGAATTTCTCTTCCCCGCCCGGACCCTGGATACGATCCTGTTCTTCACCGACAAGGGCAAGGTGTACAGCGAAAAGACACACCGCATTCCGCAGGCGGACCGCAACGACCGCGGCAGCCCGGTGGCGAATGTCCTGGCGGTTTCACCCGGCGAGACGGTGACCGCGGCGGTGGCGGTGCCGTCGTTCGCGGTGGGCGCCTTCTGCACAATGGTTACCCGGCGCGGAAAGATCAAACGCGTCTCGCTTCAGGAATTCGAAGATGTTCGTCCTTCCGGGCTGGTAGCCATCACGCTGGAAAAAGGGGACAGCCTGGATTGGGTGCGGGCGACGACCGGATCGCAGGAAGTCATCCTGGTGACGGAACACGGCCAGGCACTGCGCTTCTCCGAAAAGCAGGTCCGGCCGATGGGCCGCCCGGCGGCCGGGGTGGCGGGGATCCGGCTCAAGGCGGGCGATTCGGTCACCAGCGCCGAGGTGGTCGATCCGGAAGGCGATTTGCTGGTCGTCACCACCAAGGGCTTCGGAAAGCGCACGCCGTTGAAGGAATACACGCCCAAGGGCCGCGCCACCCTCGGCATAGCGACCATCGCGCAGAAAAGCATGGATGTGACCGGGCCGATCGCCGCGGCTCGGGTGGTGCGGGAAGGGGACGACCTGACCGTGGCCACCTCCGGCGGCGTGGCGCTGCGCACGGAAGTAAAAGAGATCCGGCGCGCGGGCCGGGCGACGATGGGCACGCATTTGATCCACCTCAAAGAAGGCGACACTGTCGCGTCGATCGCGCGCATCTCGGCCGCGGACCTCAAGGAAGCCGAGATCGAAACCGATACGAAAGAAAATCCCACCCCTGAAAAAAGCGGCTGACATAACCGGTGGATTTTGAATTCCGCAGACCGGCCGGATAATAATTTGTCCGGATATCCAAGATATATCCGGATAAAAAACCCCCAATATCTAAGCTGGAGGTTTATCCCATGTTTTCGAAAAAAAAGACCTCTTCCTTGCTTCTTGCCGGACTGGCGCTTTCCCTCGCCTGCAATACGGTCGAAACGCTAATTTCGGGAGCTACGGGAAACGATCGTGTTCCGCGGATGGCGGAAGGCGTCATATCCGCAGGCTGGGCGCACGCCTGCGCGCTGACCGGCACCGGGAAGGTCCGGTGCTGGGGATACAACGAATTCGGGCAAGTAGGCGACGGCACAACTGAAAACCGGAATGCGCCGGTCGAGGTCGCCGGTCTTCCGGAGGGGATCACGGCCGTGTCGGCGGGGTTTACGCACTCGTGCGCCTTGACGGCCGCGGGTGGAGTCAAATGCTGGGGCAATAATGAGTTTGGCCAGTTGGGAAACGGAACCGTTGAAAAAGACAGTCCGGTGCCGGTCGATGCGCAGGGATTGGGCAGTGGCGTAAAAGCAATCTCCGCCAGCGCTTCCTTTACCTGTGCGCTGCTTGCGGACGGATCGATGAAGTGCTGGGGGGCGAACACGAACGGCCAGCTCGGAAATGGAGGCCATGGCGAGGCGATTATCCCCGTGACCGTAAAGGGGCTTACCGAAGAGGTGACGGCGATGGCGACCAGCAAAGCCGGCCACGTATGCGCCATTTTAAAAAGCGGCGGGCTGATGTGCTGGGGATGGAATGAATCCGGGCAGCTGGGAAATGGTTCCACGAAAGAATCCACCCTGCCGTCACCGGTGAAAGGAGTCTCGGACGTCGCCGTGGTCGCGCTTGGATATGTACATACCTGCGTGCTGGAACGGGACGGCGAGGCGTTCTGCTGGGGGGAGGGCGAATCCGGCCAGTTGGACGACCCGGCGATGAAAAATTCCTATATTCCCGTGGCGGTCTCCGGACTGCCTGAGAATCCGATCCAGATGGCCGCCGGCGGATCGCATACATGCGTATTGACGGATCTTGGAGAGATTTCCTGCTGGGGTGCAAATGACTGGGGACAGTTGGGCAACGGGGAAATCACGCGCCAAGATCTGCTCTCTCCCGTTGCGATGGCTGGAGGAAAAGCGGTTTCGATTTCAGCGGGCGGTTTTTTCACCTGCGCGCTCATGGAGGGTGATACTGTATTTTGCTGGGGCGGGAACGATTCCGGACAGTTGGGGGACGGCACAATGGAAAATCGCAACACCCCGGTTTCTGTCTTGAATTTGCCGGCGGAGTGAATCTCTTCGATTAAGGAATAGCGAGAGGGGAAGAGACGGTAAATAAAAAAAGGACCTGGCATTGGATGTTCCCGCCAGGTCCTTTTTCGATTAATCCTTCGATTGCTAACAGGGTTTTACCAGCAGGTTTTGATGCACATCCGAACGGTAGATAATTGCTCCACCCTTGTCTGAGATGGCAAATTGATACAGGACGGTGGCCGGGAGGTAGGGCCAGTACGTTTCCGGCTGGGTGGATAACCGTTTTACCATGTGGGCCGTGGAGAAGCCCCGTCCGTACAGACCGCTCGGAAATTTCTCCAGCCATAGGCCGGTGGTCCACCAGTTCCACAAAGTACCGGTCCCTTGCTCCATCGGGCGGAAGAAGATCATCACGCCGCCGATCTCATTCGTGCTGATGCCGGAAATATCGACGATGACGCTGTTCTGCTGCGGCTCGCAGGTGGAACCGTAGCGGTACATCTGCAGATAGGTAAAGGTCCAGTCGAGGGAGATTCCGGAGCGCGTGGGAGTTGCCGGCAGGTCCGGGCCGCTGGGCGTTTCAGAGGGTCCGCTCTCCGTGGCAATCACATCGGTTGCCGTAGCCGTCGGCTGCGGTTCTTCGGTGGGGATTATCTCAATGGTCGGCGTATCGGCCGGAGCCTCCGGAGCGACCGCCAGTTCCAGGGAGGAGAAATCCCCCCAGGTGCCGGCGGTGTTCTGGGCATGGGCCTGCAGGACGTAATTGCCCGGGGCGGACGGCTGCCAGGTGTACCCGATGATCACGGAGGCGGCGGCGGTATCCGGGCTGGGGATGGTGGCAACGGAGACGCCGTTGACCAGAACCTCGGCCTGGGCCGTGCCGCTCGGATCCTCGGACAGGATCATGACCTGGACCGGTCCGAAGGGTACGGTCGCTCCCGGTTCGGGCGAAGCAAACGATACCTTCGGCCCTGTAACCGCAGCGGCAGGGGTATCACCTGTTTTCTGGCCGGTTTGGGGCGCACAGGCGGAAACCAGGAGGGCGACCAGGATAATCGGAAGAGCGCAAAATAATCGCTTCATAAGGAATTCTCCTTCCACTCCATTATATGGGAAGACGCGGATTTGTCACCTTGCCATTGGTTGGGCACCCGGGCAGGTCAGGTGAGCATCCGGGGCGGGGAAGCCCGATCCCGCCGACGGTTTGAATCCAGGAAGGATAGTGCACGAAGAGTGCCAGGGCGGAGGGCTGGGATGGCATTCTGCGGGTCATTCCGAGGAGCATTGCCGAAGGGAGGGCGACGAGGAATCGGGTGCGAATGATCCCGTAGCGGGATTATTGAAAATTGAAGGGCATCCATTCCTGCCTTGTCGATTCCTCCCCCTCGCTTTCAGCTCGGGGTCGGCATGACATCCTCAAGTTGTCATTCCGAGAACTGGTGGTCTTCCAGGGCGAGGAATCGGTGAGTTTCTATAAAAACCTTGGTGTTCCTAACAGGACCATCAAATTCAACCCATTCACCGATTCCTTCCCTCGGTTCGCTCGGGACAGGCGAGGTGCTTCGCACTTCTCGAAACGACATACAAAGACCGCAATCCTTGCTATAATCCGC
>Ga0105104_10000141_pt1 | contig 50673 bp, 42 predicted proteins | sample PPLLaktember2015_3_FD_87034 | JGI IMG/M metagenome (GOLD analysis project Ga0105104, IMG submission 87034) | Freshwater sediment microbial communities from Prairie Pothole Lake near Jamestown, North Dakota, USA - PPLs Lake P7 Core (6) Depth... | ecosystem: Environmental > Aquatic > Freshwater >... | reverse complement strand
GCCGCAGGCGCGGAGGTGACGGTCCGCCAGCGCGGCGGGGATGCCGGAGTGTTCCACGCCGACCGGACCACCGACGACTCCGGGGCGCTTCGGTTCCTCGGGCTGCCGGCGGGTCCGCTGGAGGTCGAGGCGTTCCTTCCTGCGACCGGGGCACGGGGCACCGCCAGCTCGGATGGGTCCGACGGCGCCGTCGCCCAGGTGCGGGTGCTCCTGCCGTGAAGTTGCCGGGACGGGGGGTGGGGGCTAAGCCTTCTGGCGTGATGGACCGGAGCGTGCTCCAGGGCCGGCGCATCGGACTGGGCGTCGGTGGCGGCATCGCGGCGTACAAGGCCGCCGAGCTGGTGCGCGCGGTCCAGCGGTCGGGCGCTCAGGTCCGGGTGGCGATGACGCCGGCGGCGACCGAGTTCGTCGGGCCGCTCACGTTCCAGGCGCTGAGCGGTCATCCGGTGCTGACCGACATCCTCGACCCGTCGCAGGAGGCGGCGTTCGGCCACATCGAGTTCGCCCGCTGGAGCGAGCTGTTCGTGGTGGCCCCGGCGACCGCAGATCTCCTCGCCCGCATCGTCGCGGGCATGGGGAACGACGCGCTCGCGGCGACGTTGCTCGCCTACCGCGGAACCGTGCTCCTGGCGCCGGCGATGAACACCGCGATGTGGGAGCACCCGGCGACCCAGCGGAACCTCGCGGTGCTGGCGAAGGACGCGCGGTACCGCTTCGTCGGTCCGGGCGCGGGGCTCCTGGCCTGTGGCGAGGTGGGGTCGGGGCGGCTGAGCGAGCCGGAGCAGATCGCGGACGCGGCGGCCGAGCTGCTCGGGGAGGGGCCCCTGGCGGGAATGCGGGTGCTGGTCACCGCGGGGCCGACCCGCGAGTTCCTGGATCCGGTGCGCTTCATCAGCAATCCGAGCACCGGGAAGATGGGGCTCGCCATCGCGCGAGCGGCCCGTGCGCGCGGAGCGCAGGTGACGGTGGTGCTCGGCCCGGTGGGGGCGGTGGACCGCTCCGGGCTGGAGGTGGTCGACGTGGTGAGCGCCGAGGACATGCGCGACGCGGTCCTGCCCCGGCTCGAGCACATCGAGGTGCTGGTGGCGACCGCGGCGGTGAGCGACTTTCGCCCGGCGCACCGGGCCGAGCAGAAGGTGAAGAAGGAAGATCCGACGGCCGATGCCCCCCTCGCGTTGCTCCGGACTCCGGACGTGCTCGCGCTCGCCGCCGAGCGGGTCCGGGGGCTGCAGCGCCGGCCGTTGATCGTCGGTTTCGCAGCGGAGACGGAGAACGTCGTCGAGAACGCCACGGCGAAGCTGCTCCGGAAGGGTCTGGACCTGATCGTGGCGAACGACGTCTCCCGCAGCGATGCCGGGTTCGGTGTGGACACGAACGCGGTGGTCATCGTGGACCGCGCCGGTGGGCGGTTCGAGCTGTCCGGGACGAAGGACGCGGTCGCCGCGGGCCTCTGGGACCGGATCGCCACGCTCCGCTCGACGGCGGCGCTGGCCGTGCCCTGAGGTCGGGGGAGCTTTCGAAGCGCGCCCTGTCGTCCAGGCGCCCGCGATCCCTCCGATGAGTCCGAGCGTCGGATCCGCATGAGAGCTTCCCTCCCCACGCAGGGCTCGCAAGGGGAGGGAGAATCAGTGTCGGACGAGGCGGTTCCCGTCGCGGACTCGCTCGCGGAGGTCCTCGCGGACGTGCGCAGGTACCTCGGATGGCATCGGGACGTCGCCGGGGAGGAGCTTCACGCCGCGTGCGACGGAGCGCTGGTCTCCGGCAAGGCGGTGAACGTGCTGGTCACCGTGGAGGGCTCGAGCACCCCGCCGGTGGTCGTCGAGTACGCCGAGGTGTCGGCCGAGGTGGCCAGCGTGGCGGAGCCCGTGAGCGAGGCGCCGGTGGTCGTCGTCCCACCCCCGCCCGGCCCCGGCGCACCGGGCATCTCGGTCCGCGCGCCAGCGGACTCGCCTCCCGCGGCCCCGGTCGAGGCCACCGTGCAGGCCCCTTCCGCTGGGGAGCCGCCACGCCTCGACGAGGTCCGCCGCGCGCTGGGCGACTGCAAGCGCTGCAAGCTCTGCTCGGGAAGGAAGAACCTGGTCTTCGGGGTGGGGAACCCGAAGGCCCGCCTGGTGTTCGTGGGGGAGGGGCCGGGCGCCGAGGAGGACAACCAGGGCATCCCCTTCGTCGGCGCGGCCGGGCAGCTGCTGACGAAGATGATCGTCGCGATGGGCTACACCCGCGACGAGGTCTACATCTGCAACGTGGTGAAGTGCCGCCCGCCCGGCAACCGCAACCCCGAGCCGGACGAGATCGAGGCCTGCCAGCCATTCCTCGAGGCACAGCTGAACGCCATCCGTCCCTCGGTGATCATCGCCCTGGGGAAGTTCGCGGCACAGACCCTGCTCCGGACGGACACGCCCATCACCCGGCTGCGAGGGCAGTGGCGGGAGTACGTCGGCGTTCCGCTGATGCCCACCTTTCACCCCGCGTACCTGCTCCGCAACCCGGCAGAGAAGAAGGCGGCCTGGACCGACCTCCAGGCGGTGATGGCGCGCTTCCCGAAGCCCGGGGCCTGAAGCAGACTGCCCTGCCGTGCCTCGCGGTCGCCTCGACATCCAGACCGTCCACTGCGCTGCGCTCGCCGACAATCCCCGCGGCGACCCGGTCCAGCGGCCCTGCCCGGTGTACCTCCCCGAGGGATATGACCCCGGTGGTGCTCGCTACCCGGTGGTCGTGCTGCTCCACGCCTTCATGGGCTCGGCGCTGGGCTGGTTCAACACCCAGCCCTTCGGGCCCGGGATCCTCGACCGGCTCGACGCGCTGTTCGCCTCGGGCGTGCCGCCGTTCTTGACCGTCTTTCCCGATGGGTTCACTGCGCTCGGAGGAAGCCAGTGGGTCGACTCGCCGGGGAACGGCGCCTACGGGCAGATGCTGGTCCATGACGTGCTCGGTCACGTCGACCGGACCTACGCCACGCTCCGCTCGCCCTCCTCCCGGGCGGTGGGAGGCCGCAGCTCCGGTGGCTACGGCTCGTGGCAGCTGGTGCGACGCTTCACGGGGGTGTTCGGGCACATCGCCTCGCACTCGGCCGATTCCTACTTCGAGTACTGCTACCTGCCCGAGTTCCCGAAGGCCGCCTCCGCGCTCGTCCGGGCCGGAGGGGTGCAGGCCTGGTGGGAGGGATTCGAGCGCCGGGTTCGCGAAACGAAGATGGGCGGGGACGACCACGCGGTGATCAACCTCCTGGCGATGGCCTCCGCGTACTCGCCGGACGTGGCCCAGCCGCTCGGGGTGACGCTGCCCTTCGACCTGCGGACCGCGCGGATCGACGAGGAGGTGTGGGCGAGCTGGCTCGAGGAGGACCCGGTGCGCTTCGTGGAGGAGGACCCCGATCCCTTTCGATCGCTGGAGAGCATCTTCATCGACTGCGGGACGCGCGACGAGTTCGGCCTCAACTGGGGTGCGAGGATGCTGGCCCGTCTCGTCACCGGCGGCAGGGCCAAGGTGGTCCACGAGGAGTACGAAGACGGGCACATGGGAACCGCGTACCGGTTCGACCGGTCGCTCGCGTTCCTCGCCGGGCGCCTCGAGCGCCCCTCGCGGTGAGCCATGTTCGTCGAGCAGTCCGGTCGCGCCGCCCGGTGACATCCCCACGCCGAACGTGCTAGCCGCGCCTGCGTGGCTGGAGACCCCTACGGACTGGACCGCGTGGTCGGCGAGCCGGGCGTGCTGCCCCAGCGCGCGCAGCGCCTGGACGCGTCGCTCCCCATTCGCCGCGACGAGATGCTGATCGACGTGGAGAGCCTCAACGTCGATGCGGCGTCCTTCAAGCAGATCCGGGAATCGTCCGGCGGCCAGGCGGGGGCGGTGGTCGCACGCATCCAGGAGATCGTCCGCAGCCGGGGAAAGATGCAGAACCCGGTGACCGGCTCGGGAGGCATGCTGCTGGGCCGGGTCCGCGAGGTCGGCCCCGAGCACCCGGCACACGGGAAGGTACGGCCCGGCGAGCGCATCGCGACGCTCGTGAGCCTGTCGCTCACCCCGCTGGTCATCGACGAGGTGCGCGGCGCCCGGATGGAGGTGGACCGGATCGACGTGAGGGGGCACGCCATCCTCTTCGCCAGCGGCATCTGGGCGCGGGTGCCGGACGACATGCCGGAGACGCTGGTGCTCGCCGCGCTCGATGTCTGCGGCGCGCCGGCGCTGGTCGCGCGCCACGCCCAGCCGGGGATGCGGATCGCGGTGCTCGGGGCAGGGAAGAGCGGCGCGCTGTGCCTCGCCCAGGCGCGGCGGAGCACCGGCGGGAGGGGGCAGCTCCTCGCGCTCGACATCTCGGAGAAGGCGCTCTCCGCCCTGGTCGAGCTGGGCGTGTCGGACGTGAGCCTCCGGGTGGACGCCACGAAGGCGGTGGACGTGCTCGAGGCGGTCCGCAACGCCACCGGGGGTGCGCTCTGCGACCTGGTGATCAACTGCGCGTCCGTCCCGGGGACGGAGATGGCCACGGTCCTCTCCACCCGGGAAGGCGGGACGGCGATCTTCTTCTCCATGGCCACGTCCTTCACAGCGGCGGCGCTGGGGGCCGAGGGAGTGGGGAAGGACCTGACGATGCTGATCGGGAACGGGTACGTGCCGGGGCACGCCGACCTCACGCTCGACCTGCTCCGGACCGACGCGCGGCTGCGGGAGTTCTTCGCCGCGCGCTATCTCTGAGGCGCAGGGCCGGCCTGCACCGGGGAGGGACGCGAGCGATCCTCGGTCCGGGCGTCCGACCTGGACTGACGGCCTGCGGGGTCCGAGGGCTCTGGGGCCGCCACCCAAACGCCCAGAGGCAATCGCAACAACCTCGACAAGGAGTGCGTGGAGCGGCTCGCTAACCCAGCAGACCCTGGTTTGGTCGTTCCACGCCGTGTGTGAGTTGTGGCGATAGCCTCTGGGCGTTCGATCCAGGCCTCTCCAGATCCTCTCCCCGCGAGAGGCAGCGTTCGGGGCCGCGGCCGCGCGAACCCATCGCGGCTCCCGGCTCGATCCGGGCTTCAGCTCACCGAGCGCATCAGCTGCTCGAGCGCGGGCTGATCGTTCCGGCCCAGTGCGTCCTCGGCCAGAAGGCTGTCCCGGTCCCGGTAAATGCTGGCCATCGCCTCGATGCGGCCGCCCTGCCGGTAGGCGACGAGCACGTTCCGGTCCGCCAGCGAGCCCGCGACCTGGGCGGCGTCCCAGGTCTCGGCGTGCCCGACGTAATTGATGGGCACGTCGTAGTGCTGGCTCCAGAAGAACGGCACGTGCCCGTACGGGGCGCCCACCCCGAGCATGTCCCGCGCCGCGACCTGCCCCTGCTGCTCGGCGACCACCCAGTGCTCGATGCGCCACGACGTATCACCGCGCGGGAAACGCGCGATGTCACCCGCCGCCCAGACGCCGGGCGCGCTGGTTCGCAGGTTCGCGTCCACCACCACCCCGCGATCGACCTTGAGCCCGCTCTTCTCCGCGACCGACACGCTTGGCCGCACACCGACGCCCATGATGACCAGCTCGGCGGGAACGGTGGACCCGTCGTCGCAGGTCACGGCCGACGCGGCGATGGCCGTGGGCTTGCGGCCGAGGTGGAACCGCACGCCCTTCTCCTCGTGAAGCGACTGAACGAACGCGCCCAGCTCCGGCCCGAGCACCCGCTCGAGCGGGCGGCTCTCCGGCGCGATGACCGTCACCTCCACCTGCCGGGCGCGAAGGGACGCCGCAACCTCGAGGCCGATGAAGCTCGCCCCCACGACCGCGGCCTTCAGGCCAGGGCGGAGCGCCGCGATGATGCCCTTCATGTCCCCGAGCGTCCGCAGCACGTGCACGTGCGGCAGGTCCGCGCCGGGAATCGGCAGGCGGATGGGAGCGGCGCCGGTGGCGAGGAGCGCGACCCCGAACGGCAGGGAACGTCCATCGGCCAGGTGCGCCTGCCTCGCCCCGGTATCCAGCCGGGTGACCTCCGCCTCCACGAGCTCGATGCGGTGATTCGCATAGAACTCGCCACCGCGGATGGGGAGCCACTCGTCCGGCGCCGTGCCGGCCAGCACGTCCTTGGACATGTTGGGTCTGTCCAGCGGCCAGCCCTCGCCGTCCTTGGCAACGAGCGTGATGGGGCCGTCGTATCCGCGGCGGCGGAGCTGCTCCGCGCAGGCGTCACCCGCCGCGCCCGCTCCGACGATGAGCACCGAGAACGGCGCATTCTTGACCGCGCGCGGGGCCGTCGGCTCCCGGCGCGCGCCCGCACGGACGCGCGAGCCCTCGCGCACCACCAGCCACGTCGCCAGTCCGCGAGGGGAGGGCGGTCCCACCGCCTCTCCGGTCCGGACGTCGAAGCGCGCGTGGTGCCACGGACAGCGCACCTCGGTGCCCACGACGATCCCGTCCCACAGGGGAGCACCGTAATGGCCACACTTCGCGGCGAGCACGAAGACCTCCTCGCCCCGGCGCACCGCGACGACGGGTTCTCCATTCACCTGCGCGGTGAGCATTCCTCCGTCGGGGATGTCGGCCAGCTCGATTCCCTTCGACAGCTCGGGACCGGATGCCTGGAGCGGCTCACTCATCGCGGGTGTCCTCCGTGCCCCGGAAGGATGACCCCGGCGGCGGCCGACAGGCGAGCGGATTCCATTCCGAAGGTTGGTGGTGCGTCATCCTGCTTCGACTCATCGGGGACCTGGAGAGCTGTCTTCGGAGGTTCGACGCGCTGAGTCTGCCTCGGCCGTGCGGGCAGAGACCCCGGGCTCGGTTGCCCCGGGTGTGCCGGGTAGGTTACGGGTGTGAGGTCATGCCAGGACCCTTCGTCGACGACGCCCGGGTCGCCCAGGCCCGCGGCATCGCGTCCCAGGTCATCGAGCCGGTCTTCGATCTGATCCGCCGGCACACCACCATCTCGGTGGAGCGCACCGTCCTGCGCCTGTTCGGGATGTCCGATGCCGGCCCGGGCGGGATTCCCCTCACCAATCTGATGACCGACCGCCTCAAGGCGGCCGGCGTCCTCAACCGCGGCGCGGCCTACTGGTACGCGCGGGCGCTGCAGCTCGGGGCGGCGAGCCCGCTCGATGCGGTGGAGCGCATCGCCGCGCTTCCGGCCGGGAAACTCGCCCCGCTCTCGGCGGAGATGGAGGGCAACCTCCGCGCTGAGGTCCGCCGTGAGGCCGAGGCCGCGGTGGACGAGCTCCGCCGTCGCATCGACGAGCGTGACGCGCTCCGCCGCGAGTACCCGATGTCACCGGCGCCGCACCGCTACGTCATCGTCGCCACCGGCAACATCTACGACGACGTGGACCAGGCCCGTGCCGCGGCCCAGGCCGGGGCGGACATCATCGCGGTCATCCGCAGCACCGCGCAGTCGCTCCTCGATTACGTGCCACACGGAGCGACCTCCGAGGGCTACGGCGGCACCTACGCCACCCAGGAGAACTTCCGGATCATGCGGGAGGCGCTCGACGCCGAATCCCGCCGGCTCAAGCGCTACATCCAGCTCACCAACTACTCCTCGGGCCTCTGCATGGCGGAGATCGCCTTCGCCGCGGCCTGGGAGAAGCTGGATATGCTCCTCAACGACGCGATGTACGGAATCCTGTTCCGGGACATCAACATGCGTCGGACGTTCATCGACCAGTACTTCAGCCGCCGCATCTGCGCGCTCGCCGGCATCATCATCAACACCGGCGAGGACAACTACATCACCACCGCCGACGCCTACGACGCCGCGCACACCGTCATCGCCAGCCAGTTCATCAACGAGGCCTTCGCCAAGCGCGCGGGCCTGCAAGACTGGCAGCTGGGCCTCGGCCACAGCTACGAGATCGACCCCCACCGACCGGAGACGCTGCTCCTCGAGCTGAGCCAGGCGATGCTCATCCGCCGCTGCTTCCCCGACGCGCCCCTGAAGTACATGCCGCCCACCAAGCACAAGGAGACGGATATCTTCTTCAGCCACGCCTACGACGTGATGGCTGACCTGGTGGCCATCTGGACGCGACAGGGCATCCAGCTCCTGGGGATGATGACCGAGGCCATGCACACCCCGCTGCTGGGCGACCGCTACGTGGCGCTGAAGTCCGCGGGGTACATCCACCGCGCCGCCCGGGGCATCGACGAGGAGTTCGTCGTCCGCGAGGACGGGAAGATCGCCAACCGGGCTCGCTTCGTGTTCGGCAAGGCCATGGAGCTGCTCGAGGAGTGCCGGCAGGACGGCCTGGTGGCGGCGATCGGCCAGGGCCGATTCGGGGACGTGAAGCGCAGCGAGACCGGAGGGAAGGGGCTCGAGGGCGTGATGGAGAAGTCGCCCGACTACTTCAACCCTTTCCTCGACATCCTGGAGGGGCGCTGATGGCTGGCGAGTCGCACCCCATCCGCGCCTACGGGGACCGCCGGGACGACGGCGTCATCCAGCTCTCGTTCACCCTGCCGGTGCCGCTCTCCGACAAGGCCAAGGAGGCCGCGCGGCAGTTCTGCACCCGGCTCGGCCTGCTGGACGTGAAGGTGGCCGCCGCCGAGCCCGCGGCCGACAACTACACCTTCTTCGTGGTCTACGGCCGGGCCGACGTGTCGCTCGACTATTCGAGCATCGACGTCCCGGAGATCGTCTTCCGGAAGCTCGGGTTCGACGAGCTGAACAAGCTCATCGAGGACCGCGTCGCCCGGCGAGTGGTGGTCCTGGGCGCGTGCACCGGGACCGACACCCATACCGTCGGCATCGACGCCATCCTGAACATGAAGGGCTACGCCGGGGATTACGGGCTGGAGCGCTACCCCTGGTTCGAGGCCTACAACCTGGGGAGCCAGGTCCCGAACGAGGAGCTGATCCGCAAGGCCGAGGAGCAGAAGGCCGACGCCATCCTGGTCTCTCAGGTGGTCACCCAGCGCGACGTCCACAAGGACAACGGCCGTCAGTTCATCGACGTGGCCAAGGCGCACGGGCTGAAGGGGAAGACCATCCTGCTCCTCGGCGGCCCCCGCGTGGATCACAAGCTGGCGATGGAGCTCGGGTTCGATGCCGGGTTCGGTCCGGGGACCAAGCCCTCGGACGTGGCGAACTACATCGTCCACGCGCTGCTGAAGAAGATGGGCAAGGAGCCCGAGGATCTGCACTTCGAGGGAGAGCCGGCATGAGCGTGCGTTCGGTGCTCCGGCTGCGCATGTCCAGCCACGACGCCCACTACGGCGGCAACCTGGTCGACGGCGCGCGGATGCTCGCGCTGTTCGGCGACGTCGCCACCGAGCTCTGCATCCTGCACGATGGCGACGAGGGCCTGTTCCGCGCCTACGACTCGGTCGAGTTCCTGGCCCCTGTTCACGCCGGGGACTTCATCGAGGCGGAGGGGGAGATCACCGAGGTCGGGCGAACCAGCCGGAAGATGCGCTTCGAGGCGCGGAAGGTGATCCGTCCGCTGCCCGACGTGTCCTCGTCCGCCGCGGAAGTCCTTGCCACGCCGGTGGTTGTCTGCCGTGCCACCGGGACCTGCGTGGTGCCGCTGGACAAGCAGCGAGGGAAGCGATGAGTGCGCAGCCCTACGTCATCACCGCCGCGATGGTGGGCGCGGAGACGACCCGCGAACAGACGCCTTACCTGCCCATCACCGCCGAGGAGATCGCCGAGGACGCTGCCCGGTGCCGCGAGGCCGGGGCGGCCATGGTGCACCTGCACGTCCGCACGTCCGACGGCAAGCCGTCCCAGGACGCGGAGCTCTTCCGCGCGGCGATCCGGGCCATCCGCGCTCGCTGCGACGTGCTCATCCAGACCTCGACCGGCGGCGCCGTGGGGATGACCGCCGACGAGCGGTGCGGACCGTTGACGCTCACCGGGCCCGACCGGCCGGACATGGCCACGCTCACCACCGGCACCGTGAACTTCGGGGACGAGGTGTTCAGCAATCCGCGGCCGCTGGTGAAGGAGATCGCCCGCCGCATCCGGGCACTGGGCATTCGCCCGGAGATCGAGTGCTTCGACACCGGGATGATCGAGCAGGCCGAGTGGCTGGCGAAGGAGGGCCTGGTGGACCTCCCGGCGCACTACGACTTCGTGCTCGGGGTTCCCGGCTCCCTCGGCGCCTCGGAGCGCGCGCTGGACTTCATGATCGGCTCGCTTCCGCCAGGGAGCAGCTGGACGGTGGCCGGCGTCGGACGCCACCAGCTCCCGATGGCCGAGCTCGCCGCGGGGAAGGGCGGGAACGGCCGGGTCGGGCTCGAGGACAACGTCTACGTGAGCAAGGGCGTCCTCGCGAAGGGCAACTGGGAGCTGGTCGCCGAGGCGGCGAAGCGCGCCCGTGCGAAGGGGCGGGAGATCGCCACGCCCCAGCAGGCCCGCGAGCTCCTGCGGCTCGGATGAGCATTCAGGACCGGTCGCGAACCCAGGGGAGCCCGGAGACGGCTTCAAGTGCCTCGGCGGCCTCCTCCAGCATCCGGCGTGCGATGTCTTCGTCCAGTCGCTCGACGATTTCCCGCGCCTTCCGGATCCCCGCCCAGGAGACCAGCTCGGTGGCGTGCGAGCCGCCGGCGGTGTGGACCTGCTCGGCGTGGACCAGCAGCGCCCGGGCGAGCGCCTTCGAGCTCGGGCCGGAGGCCCGGACGCGTCCGGTCCGCTCGACGTCCTCGAGCAGCTCGCGCGCCCTCGGCGTGAGCGGGTCCATCTGCCACGGTGCGCGCGCCTCCCCGATGCTCACCAGAGCCGGCCACAGCCGCCGGTGCACCAGCGTCACCTTCGCCGAGAGCAAGGGAACGAAGAGCGCCTCACCGCCGTCCTCCAGCGCGTTCGCCACCTGGAAGATGCGCCTTCCGGCCGGGTGACCCCACCACGAGCCGCGGATGGGCTCGCCCGCCACCAGCGCGGTGAGGCTCGGCTTCCGGGCGTCGTGCAGGAAGAGCAGCCCCGTCCGGTCCAGGGCGTCCAGTGCCTGGCGAACCGCTGTCTCGCTGGACGCTTCGGCCATGACCGGTCGATATACCCCTCTCTCACGCGCGAGGGACTGGCGATGCCGCTGCTCACCGAGCTGTACCGGCCGTCGCTGTTAATGCTGACCGATTTCTACCAGCTGACCATGGCCGCGGCGGCCTGGGGCTCGGGGGCGGCGCGGCGGGAAACCGTCTTTCACCTGCTCTTCCGGAGGGCGCCGTTCGGCAGCGGGTTCACCGTGGCCGCCGGCCTGGAGCTGGCGCTGGAGGTTCTCGAGTCCGCCCGGCTCGAGAGCGGGGATCTGGAGTACCTCGCCGGTCTGCGCGGCGCGGACGGCGCACCCCTGTTCGAGGACGAGTTCCTCGCCTACCTCTCCCGGCTTCGACTCGAGGTGGACGTCGACGCCGTGCCGGAGGGCGCGGTGGTCTTCCCGCAGGAGCCGCTGCTCCGGGTCACGGGTCCGGTCATCCCCTGCATGATGCTCGAGAGCGCCTTCCTCAACCTGCTCAACTTCCAGACCTTGATCGCGACCAAGGCGGCACGCATCTGCCTCGCCGCGGGCGACGATCCGGTGCTTGAGTTCGGGCTCCGGCGGGCCCAGGGACCGGACGGCAGCGTGTCGGCCGCCCGCGCCGCCTACATCGGGGGCTGCGCGGCGACCTCCAACGTGCTCGCCGGCCGACTCCTGGGCATCCCCGTCCGGGGAACCCACGCCCACAGCTGGGTGATGCTCTTCGACGAGGAGCGCGAGGCCTTCGAGGCCTGGGGCCGCACCATGCCGGAGACCACCGTGTTCCTGGTGGACACTTACGACACCCTGGAGGGGGTGCGAAGGGCGATCGAGATCGCCGGGTGGCTGCGAGCGCGAGGCAAGCCCTTCCTCGGCGTGCGCATCGACTCGGGGGACCTGGCTTGGCTCAGCAACGAGGCCCGACGCATGCTCGACGACGCCGGGTTCACCGAGGCGCGCGTCTACGCCAGTAACGAGCTCGACGAGCACCTCATCGAGAGCCTCAAGCAGCAGGGGGCCACCATCGGGGTGTGGGGGATCGGGACGCGGCTGGCGACCGCGCACGACGACCCGGCGCTCGGAGGCGTCTACAAGCTCTCGATGGTCCGCGAGCCGGGCGGGCCGTGGCAGCCGCGCATCAAGCTCTCGGAGCAGGCGGCGAAGATCTCCACTCCGGGGCGGCTGCAGATCCGCCGCTTCACCGACCAGCACGGCGCGGTGGCGGACATGATCGTCGACCAGGAGATCTCGCAGCCGACCAGGACGATGGTCGACCCGCTCGACCCCACCCGGCGTCGCACCCTGCCGGACGACTGCACGTTCACCGAGCTGCTGGTCCCCGTGGCACGGAAGGGGAGGCGCACCTCCGGTCCGGAGTCGCTCGACGCGATCCGGGCCCGGGTCCGGGAGCAGCTCGGCCTCTTCCACTCAGGAGTGAAGCGCTTCCTCAACCCGCACCGCTATCCGGTGGGGCTCGAGCAGAGGCTGTACGACCGCCGCACCGAGCTGATCCTCGCCGCGCGCAGGCATCGTTAGACCGGCGCACGATCGGCACGAATTCTCGCGAGGCCGCGAGAACTCGCGACCGCCGCTCGATGGATCCGCCCGGAACGACGGGGTTTCGACGACCTGCGCAGCGTCGGGGCGAAGGGCCCCTACGCCCTCTCGGGCACCACCTATGCCGACGCCATCGAGCTCGCCCGGAACGGGATCGGGTCCTTCCCGCACGAGCTCAACCACGTCCGCGCCGGCCCCTCGCACGACGGATGGTGCTTCGATGACGAGCCCTGGAGCGAGGCCGTCCTTGGCGTCGACCAGCGGAGCTATTTGGGGTGTGGCCCGCCGCGAAGGCGCTCGCCGCGGCCACGCGAGGACGTGCCTGCGCTCGCGCCGTCCGAGGTGGACGAGCGCGAGTAGGGTCCGCGCGTGCCCGACACGGGGTGTCATCGCCGTGGGCGGCGGCGTCACTCGGCCCGCAGGGCGGCCGCCGGGTCCACCGCCGCCGCGCGGCGGGCCGGCACCAGCAGGGCCACGATCGCCGTGACCAGCATCGCCGCCACCACCCGCACGAGCACCGTCAGGTCGAAGCCCCGGGCCTCGAACAGGAGGCCGCGGAGGACTGATCCGGCGAGGGCCGAGCCCAGCACGCCCACCAGCAGCCCGCCCAGCACCGCCGGGAGCGCTCGCCGAGCCACGTCGCGGATCACCTCACCCGGTCCGGCGCCGAGCGCGATCCGGATGCCCATCTCGTGCGTCCGCTCACTCACCACGTAGGAGAGGACTCCGAAGAGCCCGATCGCGGCGAGCAGGGTGGCGCAGCTGGCGAACACGCCCAGGAGCCACACCGGGTACCGGCGACCGAAGACCGCCGGGCTGTCGGCGAGCATCGCTGGCATCTCCTGCAGCGACTGCAGGGCCAGGTCGCCGTCCACGGCGGTCACTGCCCGCCGGAGCTCCGGGATGACCGCCGCGCCCCGGGAGGCGCGGACGGCGAGCGCCAGCGGCAGGTTGGCGAAGGCGTTCTGCCGCCAGGGGAGGTAGAAGGCCTCGGCCGGCGCCGAGTCGATGGGCCCCAGGCGTTCATCCCGCACCACGCCCACCACGGTGAAGGTCTCCCCGTCCGCCTTGTAGGTGAGCTGGAAGCGCTCGCCGAGACCGTCCCGGCCCGGGAAGTGGAGCCGGACGAAGGTCTCGTTGACCACCGCCACCGGCGGCGTGCCGGGCCGGTCCTGGGATCCGAACAGACGGCCGCGGAGCAGCCGGACGCCGAGGGTCTCGAAGTAGCCGTCGGTCACCGTGCGCGAGGTGGCGAACGTCATCGGATCTTCGGTCCCGGCGGCTCGAACCCCCATCCGGCCCGAGGCGGTGGTGCCGGGGAGGTGGGTGGTGACGCCGACCGAGGCGACCGATGGCACCGAGGCCGCGGCGGCGACCACCCGGTCCATCACCGCCAGCACCTCTGGCTCCGGGATGTTCCGGCGAGGCAGGGCGAGGGTCCCCACCACCACGCCGTCGGGCCGGAAGCCCGGGTCGACCGACAGCACCGACGACAGGCTGCGGGCGAAGACGCCGGCGCCGTTGAGCAGCAGCACCGCAAGCGCCACCTGCAGGAGGACCAGGAGCTGCATCGCCCGGTGCCGCCCCGGCGTGCCGCTGCGGAGGCCCGCGTCCTTCATCGTCGTGGCCAGATCGCTCCGGGACAGGCGCAGCGCCGGCACCACGCCGAAGAGCACCCCGGTGATGCCCGCCAGGCCCATCGAGTAGAGGAGGGCCGCCGAGTCGAGGCGGAGGTCCTGGAGGAAGGGCAACGTCGCCCGCTGGGCCGGCGGAATCCCGGCGGTCAGCGCTGGGAGAGCGGCGCGAGCCAGCAGCCAGCCGAGGAGGGCCCCCGCCAGCCCGAGGACGAGGCTCTCGCCGAGCAGCTTGCGGACCAGATCCCCCCGGGTCGCGCCCAGCGCGGAGCGCACGGCCATCTCGTGCTCCCGCGACACCGCCCGGGCCAGCAGGAGGTTGGCCACGTTGGCGCAGGTGAGCACCAGGAGCAGCACCACCGCGCCCCAGAGGACGAGGAGGACGGGTCGGATCGCGCCGACCTGCGCGTCGCGGAGCGGCACAGCCTGGATGCCGATGTGGAGCTGGTCCACCGGGAAGTCGATCCGCAGGCGCGCTGCGAGCGCGTCGAGGCGGGTCCGCGCCTGCTCGAGCGAGACCCCGTTCCGGAGGCGGGCGACGACACCCAGCCAGCTCGCGTTCCGACGGGTCGCGGTGTCGCCGGGCGGGACGATGGTGAGGAGGATCTCCGGGATCGCGTCGGCGGCGCCGGGTGCGGCCTCCACCCCGGGCCAGCGGAAGTCCGGGCGGAGGACGGCTACGACGGTGTAGGGTTTCCCCTCGACGGTGATGCTCCGGCCAATGACGTCCGGGTCCGCCCCGAGCCGGTCCCGCCAGAACCCATGGCCAACCATCGCCAGCGGTGGTGCCTGGAGCCCTTCCTCCTCGGGCCTGAAGTCGCGGCCGAGCAGGGGACGGACGCCCAGGACCTCGAGGAAGTTCCCGGTCACCGCCGCGGTGGGAATCATCTCCGTCCGCTCACCGAGGCGGACCGGGAGGGTGTGGTCGTCGTAGGCCGCCACCCCGGAGAAGACGTCGGGCCGCTCGCGAAGCTCCAGCAGCCCGGGCCAGGAGTAGCCGAAGGTGCGCCCCTGGTGGTCGAGCTGGACCTGGTCCACGCGGACCAGGCGCTCCGGGGCCCGGAAGGGCAGGGTCCGGATCAGCGCCGCGTCGAGCACCGTGTAGATGGCGGTGTTCAGTCCGATGCCCAGCGAGAGGGTGAGGACGACGACTGCGGAGAAGCCCGGTCGCGCGAGCAGCGGCCGGACGGCGGAGCGGAGGCGCGAGAGGAGCACGCAGGCCGACGTTTCAACAGACGTGCCAGCCGCAATCGGTTTCTGGCGTGCGTGGGAAGCAACGAATGCGTCGCGCGGTGGGAAGAAGCGTCCCGAAAGCGGACAGCTCGCGCTAGGCTCGATGGAGATGGGAATGGAGAAGTACCGGCGTGCCCGGGAGCTGATCGCGAAGGCCGGCGGGGGGGACTTCGTGGGGCCGAAGCCCGAGTCACTGGTTGCCCGCGCGGAGGCCGTGCTCGGCCTCCGCTTCCCTCCGAGCTACCGGCAATTCGTGCTCGATCTCGGAGCCGGGGACATCGGCGGCTTCGAGGTCTACGGCCTCGTCGACGACGACTTCGAGGACGCGCGAGTCCCGGACGCGATCGCCCTCACGCTCGACGCGCGCCGATCGGGGCTCGACCCGCGCTACATCCTGATCGGCACCCTCGGCGACGGATCGCACGACTGCCTCGACACCGGTCACCCCCACCCGAACGGCGAGGCACCGGTGGTCCAGCTCTCCTCCGAGTTCGAGGATCCGGTGACCCTGGCCGACAGCTTCGGGGAGTACTTCCTCACCGAGGTCCAGGACGCCCTGTCCACCGATGATTAGAACGGCGGCACCTCGCGCCGCCTCCACGGTCGCTCGACCTGCTTGGCCGCCGTCCGCTGGAGCGCCATCGCCAGTGCCTTCCGGGTGTCGCGTGGGTCGATGACGTCGTCCACCATGCCGAGCGCGGCGGCGCGGTCGATGCGCACGTGAGGGCGTAGCCCCGCGGCGAGCTCCTCCTTCATCGTCTTTGCCGCCTCGGGGCTCTCCGCCTGGTCGAGGAGCTTCTTGGCCCCGATCGACACCAGGCCCTCGGCGCCCATGATCCCGATCTCCGCGTCCGGCCAGGCCACGATCAGGTCGGGCTCGTACGCCCGGCCGTTCATCACGTAGTACCCGGCGCCGAACCCCTTCCGGACCACCACGGTGAGCTTCGGCACCGTCGCGCTCGAGACCATCTGGAGCATCCGCGCCCCGTGCCGGACCAGCCCCGACTGCTCCGCCTTGGTTCCGACCATGAACCCCGGCACGTCCTGGAAGAAGAGCAGGGGGATCTGGAACGCGTCGCAGAGGGCCACGAACCGCGCCGCCTTGTCCGACGCCGCGACGTCCAGCACTCCCCCCAGGAACATCGAGTTGCTCGCCACGACCCCCACGCTCCAGCCGTCGATCCGGCACAGGCCGGTGATGACGTTCCGGGCGAATCGCGGCTTCAGCGAGAAGAACTTCCGGTCATCGGCGATCGCCACGATGACCCTGTGCATGTCGAAGGCCTGGCGCGGGTTGTCCGGGACCACCGTCAGGAGCGACTCGTCCCGCCGGTCCACCGGATCCGACGTCGGACGCCGCGGCGGCTTCCCCCCGCAGTGCGAGGGGAAGAACCCCAGGTACTCCCGCACCGCCGCGATGCACGCCGCGTCGTCCGGGAACTCCCCGTCCGCGACCCCCGAGACCTCGTTGTGCAGCTTGCTCCCCCCGAGCTGCTGCTCGGTCACGTCCTCGCCCACGGTGCTCTTCACCAGCGCCGGACCGCCGACCGCGATGCTCCCGATGTCCTTCACCATCGGGACGTAGTCCGCAAGCCCCGGGATGTACGCCGTCCCCGCCGCGCCCGGGCCCATCATCGCCGAGACCTGGGGGACCACCCCGCTCAGGACGCTCTGCTCCCGGAACAGGTACCCGGTGTCCGCGAACCCGGCGAGCCGCCGGGGATCCACCTCGCCCCCGGCCTCGAGCCGCGCGCCACCGGAGTCCACCAGCCACACGATGGGCGTCCGGTTCTTCAGCGCCAGGTCCCGGAGCCGGGTCACCTTCCGCTCGCCCACCTCGCCGATGCTCCCCCCCAGCACCGTGAAGTCGTAGAGCGCCGCCGCCACCGGTCGCCCCTCGACGGTTCCGAAGGCGGTGATCACCCCGTCCGCGGCGGTGGGCCGCCCCGGGTCCTCCTCCTCCGGGAGCCGCCCCTCCGCCGAGGCGAGCATCCCCAGCTCCTCGACCGAGCCCGGGTCGAAGAGGAGCGCCAGGCGCTGCCGGGCATCCAGCTTGCCCCGGCCATGCTGCCGATCGACTCGCTGGGCACCGCCCATCTCCGCCTTCTTCGCCTTCAGAGCTGCCAGCCGCTCGACAGCGTCCTTCTTCCCCATGGGACGCAGGTTAGCGAACAACGCGATATTTTCGGCTTTCCGCCATGTCCGAGCGGCCGCTCCGCATCGTCAGCTACAACGTCCGGTACTTCGGCCACGCCCTCCGGGGCCTGGCCACCACCCGGGCTTCCCTGGAGCGCATCGCCCAGCGTCTGACGGGCCTGACCCCGCTCGCCGACGTCATCTGCCTCCAGGAGGTGGAGACCCGCTCCCTGCGGAGCACGCTCGCCTTCCGCGGGACCCACACCCAGCTCGAGGCCTTCATGGCCGCGTTCGAGCGCGCCTTCGCCAAGGCGAGCCTGGTGTTCCCCTACGACGCGTTCCACTTCCGCGCCCACAGCTACCAGTTCCGCTCCACCACCCTGTACACGACCGGGCTCGCGGTGATCGTCAACCGCAACCGGCTCCGGGTGGACGGGCACAACGTCCTCAGCCCCCACGCCATCACCCACCACCACGTGGCCCGGTTGAAGGACACCAAGCAGAGCCGGATCTGCGCCCACGTGAGGCTGGCCACGCCCGCCGGCGGGGGGTTCCACGTCTTCAACACTCACCTCAGCCTGCCGACGCCCTTCACCCGGGAGTTCTGGAGCGAGAAGGCGAAGATGGGCTTCGGCTTCAACCAGCTCATCGAGGCCAAGAAGCTGGCCAGCTTCGTCCAGGCCCATGCGAACGGAGACCCGTTCGTCGTCGGGGGCGACTTCAACTCCTCTCCGGCCTCGCCGGTGTACCGGTACCTGTCGGAAGAGGTGGGATGGGTCGGAGCGCAGGAGGCGCTGAAGCAGATCGATCGTTCCCACAGCGGGTTCCCCACGGCGGGCTTCTTCCGACTCCGGATGCACCTCGACCACCTCTTCGGAGGCAACGGAATCCGCTGGGTGGACCTCGCGGGAACCGAGCCCTTCGGCAGAGGCCCGTTCCATGGATTGTCGGACCACGTGCCGCTGATCGCCCGCTTCGAGCCGCCCGCCGGGCAGGCGAGCAGTGAGGCGGTTTGACGTACACTCGGGGGACCTTGGCCAGGCTGGATCCGATCTTCGAGCGACTCCTCCGCGAAGGAACCGAGCTGGTGTTCGACACCGGGGCTCCGGCGCTGATGCGCACCGCCTCCGGTGAGGTGCCGGTCCTTCGCCAGCAGCTCACCGCGCAGCAGATCGCCGGCGTCTTCGCCGAGCTCGTTCCAGGCGAGATGCGCAACAGCTTCCCCGCGCCGGGGGTGACGCGGTTCGAGTACGGCGCGCCCGCTGGACGGGTGGCGGTCTCCTTCGAGCGCAACGGCGCGCAGGTCCGGGCGATGGTGCGGCCGGCCGAGAAGGGGGCCGAGGAGGAGGGGGAGTCCATCGAGCTCGCGTCCGCGGCCGAGATGCTGCACGAGTACATGCACGGCCCCGGCACCCTGAACCCGGGGACGCCGCCGGCTCCCGCCGCCACCGGCATTCCGACCGGCTCCCAGCCCGGCATCCCCACCGGCTCGCAGGCCGGGGTCCGCCGCGGCGTGGCCAAGGACATCCAGTTCCGCGATCTCCCCGGGTCGGGCAAGCCCGCGGGACGGGCCGGACCCCGGGCCGGTACGGTCACCGGGGCGACGCCTGCTGTCGAACCCGCCGCGGCACAGGCGAAGAGCTCTGCGCCCGCGACGGGCCCGGCTCTCGCTCCGTCGGCGGACCCCCGCACGGCGATGGACCAGCTCCTGAACTACATGATGGACCGGAAGGCGTCGGACCTCCACCTGTCCTCAGACACGACACCCATGATCCGAGTGGATGGGGACATGACGCCCATCGACGGCTATCCCCCGCTCGCGCCCGGCCGCCTCAAGGACATGCTCTTCTCCATCGCCCCGGAGAAGAACCGCGAGCAGTGGTTGTCCATCAAGGACACAGACTTCGCCCACGAGACGCCCCGGGCGCGCTTCCGGGTCAACTTCTTCGCGGACCGGAAGGGCATCGGATCGGTGATGCGGCAGATCCCCAACACCATCCGCACCGCGGCGGAGATGGGCTTGCCCCAAGCGGTGCTGGACCTGTGCTTTCTCAGCAAGGGACTGGTCCTCGTCACCGGCCCCACCGGCTCGGGCAAGAGCACCACCCTGGCCTCGATGATCGACCACGTCAACCGCAACCGGGACGATCACATCATCACCATCGAGGACCCGATCGAGTTCGTCCACCCCAACCATCGCTGCCTGGTGAACCAGCGCGAGGTCGGCGCTCACACCGGGTCATTCAAGCACGCGCTGCGAGCCGCGCTGCGCGAGGACCCGGACATCGTCCTGGTCGGTGAGTTGCGGGATCTCGAGACCATCGCCATCGCCATTGAGACAGCGGAGACCGGTCACCTGGTCTTCGGGACGCTCCACACCAACACCGCCCCGAGCACCGTGGACCGGGTCATCGACCAGTTCCCCGCGGACAGGCAAGAGCAGATCCGGGTGATGCTCAGCGAGAGCCTCAAGGCCGTCATCACCCAGATCCTGTGCAAGAAGATCGGCGGGGGCCGGGTGGCGGCGATGGAGATCCTCATCGTCACCTCCAGCGTGGCCAACCTCATCCGGGAGGGGAAGACCTTCCAGATCCCGTCGAGTATGCAGACGGGGAAAGGCGTCGGGATGCAGATGCTGAACGACGCGCTCTTCGACCTGGTGAAAAAGAAGCTCGTCGAGCCCCAGGAGGCCTATTCCAAGGCCATCCACAAGACGGAGCTCAAGCAGATGCTCGAGCGCGGCGGGTTCAAGCTGGAGGCGGAAGCCGCCTAGCGCTCCGGCGCGAGGGCCACTCGCCGCCTCAGGCGGTGCGAGCTGAAGAGCGAAGGCCGCCGGGCCGGAACCCGGCAGGCCTGCTCACCTTCCGGAGAGGACGTCGTTCACCGAGGGCATCTTCTGGATGTCGCCGCGGGCGACCTTCCAGGCCTGCTGGACGATCCAGGAGAGCGAGCGGTCCTGCCGCGTCGCCTCGTGCTGGATCTCCATCAGCATCTCCTCGGGGAAGTACAGCGACTGTTTGCGGTGATCCGTGCCCGGCATCACGCCTCCTCGCGCGTGTCGGGAAGGGCGGGCTCGCCCGTCACGTCGTTCACCGCGGGGAAGGCCTTGATGCGCTCGCGTGCGATGCGCCACGCCTGCTGCACCACCCAGGAGAGCGAGCGGTCCTGCCTCGTGGCCTCCTCCTGAATCTCCCGGAGCATCTCCTCCGGGAAGTACAAACTCTGCTTGCGCTTGTCGGTTCCGGCCATCTCTTGGGTGCTCCCGGGGTCAGGTCAAAGGTCAACGTCGGACGCGCGTCCACAGGAGTGCCCGACGTGCTCTGGGGGGGAGTCTCCGCCACGGCGGCGGATCGGTCAATCATTTGGCTGAGTTCCGAGAAAGCGAACGCCCCGGTTCCAGCGAGGGAACCGGGGCGCCCGGGAAAGAAGGGGTGGCAGAGATTGACTCCCTGCGACCCCCGTGGGCCCAGAGGGGGAGGGGGGGGACCCCTAGGCCCAACAGTCATCCATTGTCGAAGTTCAAAACCCGCGGGGTGGCTCGCCCATTCCTCACCCCCATCGCCACTGCCACCAACTCGCTGTCATTCTAAGGGCGGCACCCGCGGGTCTCAACCTGCTGACCGGTGCGATGTTGGCTCCCGCGTGTGGATGGCTGTCGCATGCACGACGACCGGCTGAACCAAGGTGTCATCGAGAAGGCGGTTGCCGACGTTTTCGGACGGCAGGCCGGAAGAATTCTCGTGGCCGTGTCCGGCGGGGTGGACTCACTCGCGCTTCTGGTCACAGCGGCCAGGGTGGCGGGCGACCGGACGGGGGTGGCCTCGCTGGACCATGGGTTGCGGCCCGAGGCGCCCGCCGAGGTGGAGCGGGTTCGAGAGCTCGTCCGGTCGCTCGGATTGCCATTCCACACCGGTTCCTTGCAGCTCCGTCCCGGCCCCGGCGCCGAGGCCCGGGCCCGGACGGCCCGCTACGCGGCGCTGGATCGCATCGCCCGCGACCACGGCTACGCGGCCATCGCCACCGCCCACACGGCGGACGACCAGGCCGAGACCTTGCTCATGCGGCTGGCGCGCGGGTCGGCGCTTCGCGGAGCGGCCGCCATCCGGGCGGAGGCTCCGAGGCTCCTCCGACCGCTGCTTACCATTCGTCGCTCGCAGACCGAGGCCCTCGTTGCCGCAGCCGGGCTCGAGCCGGTCCGCGACCCGAGCAACGACGATCCGGGACTGTTCCGTACCCGCATCCGCCACCACGTGCTTCCGGTGCTCCGGCAGGCCGCCGGACCCTCGGTCGTAGAGCGGCTGGCTCGCTTCGCCCGCTCTGCCGCCGAGGATGAGGAGCTGCTCGCTGCCCAGGCCACGCAGGCACTCGAGCGAGTGCGAGACGGGACCGGCCTCGACGCGGTGGCGGTCCGCGCGCTGCCCTGGCCGATCCGCGCTCGGGCTCTCCGCACCTGGCTCGAGGGGCTGGGGCACCCCGTCTCCGACCGGCTCCTCCGGGAGGTGGCGGCGGCGATCGACCGCGGAGGCCGGACCGGCCTTCCCCGCCGCGCGGTCCTGGCGACCGAAGGCGGGTGGGTTCGGGTCCGGCCGGCGGTCGCCAGCGTCGAGGAGGGTCCGTGCGAGCTCGGCGAGGGGCGGCCGGTGACGTTCGGCGGCTTCCGGGTCTGGATGGGAGCGGGTCCCGGAGTGCCGGTGGGCACGGCCGCCCCACCGCTCGTGGTGCGGGGCCGGAGGCCCGGTGATCGGGTCAGGCCGGAGGGCGGTCCCACGCGACGGGTCCAGGACGTCCTGGTCGACGCAGGGGTCCCGGCCGAGGAGCGGGGAAGCTGGCCGCTGGTGACGGATGCGCGGGGGCGGGTGCTCTGGGTGGTGGGATTGTGGCCTCACGCCCACCCCGGTCCAGGGCCCTTCCTGCACGCGGAACCGACGGAAAGCCAAGGGGGCCCTCCACCGAGCGCTGGGGAGGAGGGTTCGTTATAGGCGTCGGGCGGGCGTTCCGATTCGAGTGCTTGCGACTGGCCCGACGGGCCCGTCAGAATGCTGGAATACCGGACCCCGGAAGGGGCTCGGGTTCGCGCCCGGGGTCGAAAGGGGCAGTCCACACGTGCGTTCCAGCTACAAGACCATCGGACTCTGGGTGATTTTGATCGCTCTGTTCGTCTGCTTCTTCCACATCTTCAACCGCAACCAGGACGAGGTGCAGGAGCCCACGTTCACCGCGCTCCTGTCGAAGATCGAGGAGAAGAAGGTCCGGCAGGTCAACGTCCGCGGGAACACCTACTCCGGCACGTTCGAGGACACCAAGGAGCGCTTCCGCACCATCGGCCCGCCGGCCGACGCGGTGATGCTCCAGAAGCTCCGCGAGTCCGGCGTGGACGTGAAGTACGAGAAGGAGGAGCAGAACAACCTCTGGCTCACCATCCTCGGACAGTGGATGCCGGTGGTGTTCCTCTTCGTCTTCTTCGTCCTCTTCATGCGCCAACTGCAGGGCACGGGCGGGAAGGCCATGACCTTCGGGAAGTCGAAGGCCAAGCTCCTCAGCGAGAGCCACAACAAGGTCACCTTCGCCGACGTCGCCGGCATCGACGAGTGCAAGGAGGAGCTCGAGGAGATCATCGCCTTCCTCAAGGACCCCAAGAAGTTCACCAAGCTCGGCGGCCGCATCCCCAAGGGCGTCCTGATGATGGGCCCCCCCGGCACCGGGAAGACGCTGCTCGCCAAGGCGGTGGCGGGCGAGGCGGGGGTGCCGTTCTTCAGCATCTCCGGCTCGGACTTCGTGGAGATGTTCGTCGGCGTCGGCGCTAGCCGCGTCCGGGACCTCTTCGAGCAGGGCAAGAAGAACGCTCCCTGCATCATCTTCATCGACGAGATCGACGCGGTCGGGCGGCACCGCGGGGCGGGGCTCGGTGGCGGCCACGACGAGCGTGAGCAGACCCTGAACCAGCTCCTGGTGGAGATGGACGGATTCGAGAGCAACGAGGGCGTCATCCTCATCGCCGCCACCAACCGCCCGGACGTGCTCGACCCGGCGCTCCAGCGGCCCGGCCGCTTCGACCGGCGGATCGTCGTCCCCCGCCCGGACCTCAACGGGCGCATGGGCGTGCTCCTGGTGCACACCAAGCGGGTCCCCCTCTCCAGCGAGGTGGACCTCGAGGTCATCGCCCGCGGAACGCCGGGTATGACCGGCGCGGATCTGGAGAACCTGGTCAACGAGGCCGCGCTCTTCGCCGCTCGCCAGAACAAGGAGCGGGTGGACAACACCGACTTCGAGTCGGCCAAGGACAAGGTCTTCATGGGCCCCGAGCGGAAGTCCATGATCATGACCGAGAAGGAGAAGCGGAACACCGCGGTGCACGAAGCAGGGCACGCGCTGGTGGCGAAGCTCCTCCCGGGGTGCGACCCGGTGCACAAGGTCACCATCATCCCCCGCGGTCAGGCGCTGGGCGTCACCTGGTCGCTGCCGACCGAGGACAAGTTCAACCTCTACCGCCAGGCCACCCTCGATCAGATCTGCATGGCCATGGGTGGGCGCATCGCCGAGGAGCTGGTCTTCAACGAGATGAGCTCCGGGGCGGCGAACGACATCGAGCGCGCGACCGAGACCGCGCGGGCGATGGTCTGCCGCTGGGGCATGAGCAGCAAGCTCGGGCCCCTGTCCTTCGGTGGCCGCGAGGGTGAGGTGTTCCTGGGACGGGACTTCACCAGCCGCCCGGACTACTCCGAGGACACCGCCCGGCAGATCGACGTCGAGGTCCGGGAGATCGTTCTGAGCTGCTACGACCGGGCGAAGAGGCTCCTCACCGCCAACTTCGAGACCCTCAAGCGCATCGCCGACGCGCTGATGGAGTACGAGACCCTCGAGGCCGATGACGTGGAGATCCTGGTCAACGGCGGCACCATCACCCGTGAGCGGCCGAAGCCGCGGGTCCAGCCGCCGAAGCCCAAGGAGAAGGAGAAGCGCCGGATCCTCGAGGGGATCCAGCCGCTCCCCGCGCTCGAGCCGAACAAGGCCTGAGCTCTGAGCCGGGCGTGATCCTCGCTGCCCTCGCTGGCTGCGGCCGGCGGGGGCGGTGTCGTTTCGGCCCGACGCGCCGGGCGCGCGGAGATACCGCCGACGGCGCTCGGGGATCCCACCTCCCCGGATGTCTCGCATCGTGGGTCCCTGGAAGCCCGCCACGACACCGCCCGTGACCGGCGGCCCGGCTTCTCTGCTAGCACTCCGGGTCGGTGATCCTCGCCCGCCCCATTCACCTGGATCGCGACGACGACCTCGAGCCCGCCTGGGAGCGGATCGGCCTCGCCCCGGCTGCGCGGCAGCTGCTGCTCGAATCGGTGGGGCGGGCACACCTGCTCCTCACCGGCCTGGGGCCCACCGAGTCACGCTTCCTCCGCGGGGTCGAGGACTCGGCCGTGACGATCACCCTCTCCGACCCGGCGAGACGTCCGGGCGGGGCAACCCTCTCCGGCACCCGCGCCGGGATCGAAGCGCTGGCCCGGCTCGCGGAGACCAAGCAGCTGACCGAGCTTGCCGAGGCGCTCGACGCCGCGACGGCCGCCGACGTCCCTCCGGACCCCACCGTGCTCGGCGGACGCACCCTGCGCTGGGGCGAGCGGACGTACCTCATGGGCGTGGTCAACGTCACGCCGGACAGCTTCAGCGACGGGGGGCAGCACCTCGAGCGAGACGCGGCGGTCCGGCATGCCCTGGCACTCGCCGAGGCCGGCGCAGATCTGCTGGACATCGGAGGTGAGTCCACCCGGCCCGGCGCAGCCGAGATTCCAGTCCAGGTCGAGCTCGATCGCGTCCTACCGGTCATCGAGGCCGTGCGCGCCGCCAGCGACGTGCCCCTCTCCATCGACACCCGGAAGGCGGAGGTCGCCCGCGCCGCGCTCCGGGCGGGCGCGGTCCTGGTCAACGACGTCAGCGGGCTCGGACACGACCCCGCGCTCGCCGCAGTGGTCGCCGGGGCGGGCGCGGCGCTCGCCCTGATGCACGTCCAGGGGACGCCGGAGACGATGCAGGTGGACCCCCGCTACGACGACGTCGTCGCCGAGGTCCTCGAGTTCCTCGCCGGCGGCATCGACCGCGCGGTCGCGGCCGGTGTTGCGCGGGAGCGCATCTGGATCGACCCGGGGATCGGCTTCGGAAAGACCCTCGGGCACAACCTGTTCCTGCTCCGCCACCTCGCCGAGCTCCGCGTCCTCGGCGCGCCGGTCCTGGTGGGCACCAGCCGCAAGCGGTTCATCGGCGCCCTGGCAGGCGGGCGCCCCCCAGACGAGCGCCTTCCGGGGACGCTGGCCTCGATCGCCGCGGCAGCGGTGCTCCACGGGGCGGACGTGGTCCGGGTGCACGATGTCGGGGAGGCAAAAGATGCACTCGCCGTCGCCGACGCGATCGCCCGGGCACGGGAGGGCGGTGATCTCTGGGGGCCGGCCCGACCCTGACGCGAGGCGCCGCTCGCCGCGGACACGCAAGATCTGCGCGTCCGATCGCCGCTTGAAATCGCGGCGGCCCCGTGGCCTGTTTCCTCCTGAAACACGTCGGCAGGAGGTCCCATGGCACTCGAGCATCTCCTCGAAGTGGGCGAGGGCATTCCGGCGCCGGAGAAGATCCGCCGCGCGGCCAATCTCCAGGACGTGCGAGCGGAGCACGCGCGCAGCCTCGCCGACCCGCACGGCTTCTGGGGCGAGCAGGCGAAGCGCTTCCGCTGGTCACAGCCGTGGACCCGCGTGCTCGAGTGGCGCGTCCCGGACCACAAGTGGTTCCTGGGGGGAAAGCTCAACATCACCGAGAACGCCCTCGACCGCCACGCCGACGGCCCGCGCCGCAACCACCGCGCCTTCGTCTGCATCGACGAGGACGGCACCGAGCGGAGCATCACCTATGGAGAGCTCCGCGATCTGGTCTCACGGCTCGCCAGCGGACTGCGCTCGCTCGGAGTGGGCGTGGGGGATCGGGTCATCATCTACATGCCCCTCACCCTGGAGGGCATTGCCTCGATGCTGGCCGTCGCGCGGCTCGGGGCGGTCCACTCGGTGGTCTACGCCGGCCTCGGCGTGGGCGCGCTCCGCGACCGCATCGTGGACGCCGGAGCGAAGCTGATCATCGCCGGCGACGTCGGATTCCGGCGCGGGAAGGTGGTGGAGCTGCAAGGCATCGTCGACGAGGCGGTCACCGGGCTGGACGTGAAGAACATCGTCTGGTTCCAGCGCCGCGGCAGCGGAGGGCGGGCCCTCAAGGAGGGCGAGGTCGACTTCCGCGACCTGGTCCAGCGCAGCAAGCCCGACGTGGCCCCGGTTCAGGTCGACAGCGAGCACCCCCTGTTCATCCTCTACACCTCCGGCTCCACTGGGAAGCCGAAGGGCGTGGTCCACGTGCACGGCGGCTACATGGTGGGGACCGCCTACCACCTCCGGACCTTCTACGACATCAAGGACGACGACGTCTTCTGGTGCACCAGCGACATCGGCTGGGTGGTGGGTCACTCGTACATCGTCTACGCGCCCCTGGTGGAGGGCATCACCACCGTCGTCCGCGAGGGCGCCATCGACTTCCCCGATCCGGGGATCGCCTGGCGGGTGGTGGAGAAGCACAAGGTGAACGTCATCTTCACCGCCCCCACGGCGCTCCGGATGTTCATGAAGTTCGGCGGCGAGCTGCCGGCGAAGTCCAACCTCTCCTCGCTCCGGCTCATCACCGTCGCCGGCGAGCCACTGAACCCCGAGGCCTGCCGCTGGGCGTTCGAGCACCTCGTGGAGGGCGGCAAGCGGGGGTTCATCGCCGACAACTGGTGGCAGACCGAGCTCGGCGGACCGGCCCTGGGGACGCCGCTGTGCATCCCCTCCCGGCCGGGCGCAGTGGGCCTGGCGCTTCCGGGGGTGGACGCGGTGGTGGTGGACACCGACGGCAAGGAAGTGCCGAGAGGGCAGGGCGGGGTGCTCGCGCTCCGGGGGCCGTTCCCCCACATGATGCGGACCGTCTGGGGTGATCACCAACGCTGGGCCCAGTACTGGGAGGAGATCCCCGGACAGGTCTACGCCGCGGGGGACGTCGCCAGCTGGGACAACGACGGCTACTTCACCGTGCTCGGGCGCAGCGACGACGTGCTGAACGTCGCCGGTCACCGCATCGGCACCGCCGACGTGGAGAGCGCCCTGGTCAGCCATCCGGCCATCGCGGAGGCCGCGGTCATCGGGATCCCCGATCCGGTCAAGGGCGAGGGCATCAAGGCCTTCTGCATCCTCCGCGCGGGACGAAAGGCGACTCCGGAGCTCGAGGGGGAGCTGATCCAGCACGTGCGGCATGAGCTCGGGCCCATCGCCACCCCCAGCTCCATCAAAGTGGTGGACAAATTGCCGAAGACCCGGAGCGGAAAAATCGTCCGGCGACTGCTCAAGGCCCAGGAGCTGGGCAAGGATGCCGGCGACCTGTCGACGCTCGAGGAGTGACACCCACCCTCGGCCACCTTCCTTGCCTTGCGGGTCCGGGTCGCGGTCCCTAGCATGGTACCGACCCGGGGAGGCGTGACGGGCGGCGGGAGGGTCGCGCAAAGTGAGGTTGATGAGGGCTCCTGAGGCGCAGGCGAAGCTCAAGCTGTTCGGCACCGACGGTGTCCGGGGGACGGCCAACGTCTGGCCGATGACCGCCGAGGTCGCGATGCAGCTCGGGCGGGCTCTGGCCTTCCTCATCCGCAACGGCAATCACCGCCACCGGGTGGTGATCGGCAAGGACACCCGGCTCTCCGGCTACATGCTCGAGCAGGCGCTGGCCGCAGGGGTTACCTCGATGGGGGTGGACGTCGAGCTCGTGGGGCCGCTGCCCACCCCGGGCATCGCCAACATCACCACCTCGATGCGCGCCGACGCCGGCGCGGTCATCTCCGCCTCGCACAACCCCTACCAGGACAACGGCATCAAGTTCTTCTGGCGGGACGGGTTCAAGCTCCCCGACGAGACCGAGGAGAAGCTGGAGGAGCTGGTCACCAGCGGGCAGATCGACGAGATCCGCCCGACCGCGGACAAGATCGGCAAGGCCTTCCGGCTGGACGACGCCAAGGGCCGGTACATCGTCTTCCTCAAGAACACCTTCCCGCGCGAGCTGACCCTGGAGGGGATGAAGGTCGTCGTCGACTGCGCCCACGGCGCCGCATACCGGACGGCCCCGTCGGTGCTGCAGGAGCTCGGGGCGAACGTCATCTGCCTTGGCTGCGAGCCGAACGGCCTGAACATCAACGACGGCCTGGGAGCGGTGCATCCAGAGTCCATGGCGCAGGCGGTGGTGGAGCACGGAGCGCACCTCGGGCTGGCCCTGGACGGAGATGCCGACCGGTTGATCGTCGCCGACGAGAAGGGCCGCATCGTCGATGGGGACGCGATCATGGCCATCTGCACCGGTGAGCTGGTCGCCCGCGAGCGGCTGCGGACGAAGACCCTGGTCACGACGGTGATGTCGAACGTGGGTCTCGAGCGCGCCGTGAGCCGCTGGGGCGTGCAGGTGGTCCGGACGAAGGTCGGCGACCGCTACGTGGTCGAGGAGATGCGCCGGTCGGGGCACAGCCTCGGCGGGGAGCAGTCCGGGCACCTGGTATTCCTCGACCACGCGACCACCGGGGATGGAACGCTCGCCGCGCTCCAGCTCCTGGCGGTGATGTGCCGCCAGCAGAAGCCCCTCTCGGAGCTGACGGGCATCTTCGAGCCGGTGCCCCAGACCCTGCTCTCGCTGGTGGTCAAGGAGCGGAAGGACCTGGAAGGTCTCGCCGGGGTCAATGCGGCGATCGAGTCGGTGCGAACGAAGCTGGGCAAGGACGGGCGGGTCTTCGTCCGCTACAGCGGCACCGAGCCGAAGGTGCGGATCCTCATCGAGGGACCGGACAAGGCCCGCAACGAGGAGCACGCGCAGACCATCGCCGCCGCGCTGACCGCTGCCCTCGGCTGATCCCCCCGGCCCGGGGCTCGCCCGTACCCCGGATGGAAGCCCGGTCAAGATCTCGTGAGGCGCTCGCCCAGGCACCGGGTGTACCCTGGCCCGCGGCCGTCCACTGACTCGGAACAGCGCCAGAGTCGCGGTACAACGCCGTCACATGGGACAGCGACTCGGCGTCAACGTCGACCACGTGGCCACCCTGCGCCAGGCGCGGCGCGCCGCCTATCCGGACCCGGTGACCGCCGCCGCGCTCGCCGAGGCGGCCGGTGCGGGGCAGATCACCATCCACCTCCGCGAGGACCGAAGGCACATCCAGGATCGCGACCTCAAGATCCTCCGGGAGACCTGCCAGACGCTCCTCAACCTCGAGATGGCCGCCACCCAGGAGATGGTGAAGATCGCCTACGAGGTGAAGCCGGACCTGGTCACCCTGGTCCCGGAGCGCCGCGAGGAGCTGACCACCGAGGGCGGCCTCGACGTGACCGGGCAGCGCGAGTCGCTCGCCCAGGCCGTCCGGCACCTGAGGGACGGGGACATCACCGTCTCGCTGTTCATCGACCCGGATCTCGACGCGGTGCGTGCCTCACACAAGCTCGGGGCGGACCGGATCGAGATCCATACCGGCCGGTACTGCGAGGCCCGGAATGCCAAGGAGCGCACCCGCGAGCTGATGCGGGTCGTGGACGCCGCCCGCGCGGGGAGCAAGCTCGGGCTCGGGGTTGCTGCCGGGCACGGCCTCAACTACGACAACGTCCAGCCCATCGCCCGGATCGACGAGATCGACGAGTTGAACATCGGGCACGCAATCATCGCCCGGGCGGTGCTGGTGGGCATGGACCGGGCCGTGCGGGACATGCTGAGGCTGATGCGGGGCGACTGACATGGCCGTTCTCGGTCTCGGGATGGACGTCTGCTCGGTGGAGCGGGTTGCTCGCGTGCTGGACGGGCCCAATGGCACGCGTTTTCGCGAGCGGGTCTACACCCCCACGGAGGTGGCGACCTGCGAGGGGCGCTCGGACGCGGCCACTGCATACGCGGCCCGCTTCGCCGCCAAGGAGGCCCTGGTCAAGGCGCTCGGCGCTCCGCCGGGACTCCGCTGGCGGGACATGGAGGTGGTGAAGGCGGCCAACGGGGCCCCCGGGTTCGCGCTCACCGGCGTGGCATTTCGAGAGGTCGCGGCCCGCGGCGCGCGCGTCCTGCTGGCCCTGACCCACGACGCGGGGGTCGCCGCGGCGACGGTGGTGCTGGACCACCTGTGACGGAGAACGCCACTCGTCGGTGAGGCTCGTGGGTGCACGCTCCCGGCCGCGCGAACTTGCGACCCGCCTCCTTCGGCTGCACGCTCCGGGAAGCAGAAGATGCAACCGCTCCTCACCGCCGCCGAGACGCGCACCGCCGAGGCCGAGGCCGAGCGCCGCGGCCTGCCCGCCTCCATCCTGATGGAGAACGCCGGGACCGCGGTGGCCGAGGCGGCGATGACGCTCGGAGCCCCCGCGGCGAGGTTCCTGGTCGTCGCCGGGCCGGGGAACAACGGCGGTGACGGCTACGTCGCGGCGCGCCAGCTCCACGCCGCCGGGAGGCAGATCGACGTGTGGCGGGTGGGGGACCCGGCGCGTCTCAAGGGGGATGCCGCCCGGAACCACGCCGCAGTGGAGCAGAGCGGGGTCCCGGTCCATGCCTCGGCCGCGGCGCTGGCGCTCCGGCCCGGTGATGTGGTCATCGACGCGCTGTTCGGCACCGGCCTGGCCCGCGCGCCCGACGGCGACGCCGCCGACGCCATCCGGGCGATGCTCCGCTGGCGCGCCGAGGAAGTCCGGGTCCTCGCGGTGGACCTTCCCTCCGGGCTCGCCAGCGACAGCGGGCGCGCCTTCGACCCCTGCGTCGCCGCCGATCTCACCATGACTTTTGGAACGTGCAAGCTGGGCCTCGCGCTCGAGCCTGGTGCCACCCTCGCCGGCCGCGTGGAGGTCGCGGACATCGGGCTCGCCGAGCTCACCCCCTCGACCTGGCTCCTCGAGCCCGAGGACGGTCCGCGCTGGCTCCCTCCCCGTCGCTCCGACACGAACAAGGGAACCTACGGCCACCTCCTCGTGGTCGCCGGGAGCCGCGGGAAGAGCGGGGCGGCGGCGCTCGCCGGCGTCGCGGCGCTGCGGAGCGGGGTGGGGCTGTGCACGGTGGCGACACCCGCGGACGCGCTCTCCGACGTCCAGGGTCACGCGCCGGAGCTGATGGGAGTGGCGCTCCCGGCATCCGCGGTGCTCGGACCCACCCACCTCGACGCGCTGCTCGCGGCCGCCGAGGGGAAGGACGCGCTGGTCATCGGTCCCGGCATCCCTCGCGGGCCGGAGACCCACGTCCTCCTCGCCGAGCTACTGGCCCGGCTGGACGTCCCCGTTCTCCTCGACGCCGACGCGCTGAACGCCGTCGCAAGCCATCCCGAGCTGCTCGCGCGGAGCCGGGCGCGGACCGTGCTGACTCCCCATCCCGGGGAGATGGCGCGGCTCACGGGCAAGACCGTCGGCGAGGTCCAGGGAAACCGCATCGCCGCCGCGACCGCCTTCGCCCGGCCCCACCACGCGGTGGTCGTGCTCAAGGGGGCCCGCACCGTCGTGGCCGATCCGTCGGGAGAGGTGCGGGTGAACCCCACCGGAAATCCCGGGATGGCCACCGGGGGCACCGGAGACGTGCTCTCGGGGATGGTGGGGGCCTTCCTCGCGCAGGGCCTCGCCCCGGTGGACGCGGCGAGCGTCGGGGTGCTGGCCCACGGCCTCGCCGGCGACGCCGCTGCCCGGCGCTGGGGACGCCTGGGGCTCATCGCCTCCGACCTGACCGAGGCCCTGGGCGAGGTGTGGACCGCATGGGGACGGTGAGCTTCGCCTCCTCGTCACCGGAGGAGACCCGCGCCTTGGGAGAGGCGCTGGGACGGGTCCTCCAGGAAGGGGACTTCGTGGGTCTGCTCGGCGACCTGGGCGCGGGGAAGACCGAGCTGGCCCGCGGCATCGCCCGCGGCGTGGGGATCCGCGACGAGGACGTGACCAGCCCCACCTTCTCCATCGTCCACCAGCACCACGGCCGCATCCGCCTCACCCACGCCGACCTGTATCGCCTCACCGGGCCGGCCGACCTCGACGGCACCGGGTTCCACGAGCTGCGCGACGGGCCCGGAGCGACCCTGGTGGAGTGGGTGGACCGCGTCCCTCGCGCCGCCCCGCCCGATGCGATGCGCATCGTCCTCCTGGACACCGCCGAGAACGCCCGGGAGCTGGTGGTCACCACCTCCGGGCCCCGATCGGAGCACCTCCTTCAACGCTGGAAGGACGAGCTGCTCGCCCGAGCGGGGTAGGGGACCGCGGTCGTTCTCAGCCCTCGCTGTCCCCCTCCTGCTGCGCGGCGAGGCTGTCCAGCCGCGAGTAGAGCCGCCGCCGGGTGATGCCCAGGAGGCGGGCCGCCGCGCTCTTGTTGCCGCCGGCCCGCTCCATCGCAGCCTGGAGGAGCTCCCGCTCGAGGCCGTCGAGATCGAACCCGGGGACGAGCAGCTCCGCCACCACGTTTCGGGTCCGGGGCGCGACTCCCAGGGTGAGGTGCTCCGGCGCGATGGGCGAGTCACCGGCGAGGATCAGCCCCCGCTCGAGCACGTTCTCCAGCTCGCGGACGTTCCCCGGCCAGGTGTGCTGCTCGAGCCGGGCCCGCGCTCCGGCCGAGAGCCGCTCCTCCGGGACGCCGCGAGAGGCGAGGAAGCGCACCGCCAGCGGCAGCACGTCCTCCGGGCGCTCGCGCAGCGGGGGCACCACGATGCTGAAGACGTTCAGCCGGTAGTAGAGGTCCTCGCGGAAGGTGCCCGCCGCCACCGCGCCCTTGAGGTCGCGGTTGGTCGCGGCGATCACCCGCACGTTCGCCGTTCGCTCGGTGGTGCTGCCCAGCGGGACGTAGACCCGGTCCTGGAGGAACCGGAGCAGCTTCACCTGGGTGGCGGAGCTGATGTCCCCGATCTCGTCGAGGAACAAGGTCCCGCCCTCGGCGGCGGCGAGGTGGCCCAGCCGCCGCAGCTGCGCCCCGGTGAACGCCCCCTTCTCGTGGCCGAAGAGCTCGGACTCCAGCAGCGCCTCCGGGAGCGCGGCGCAGTGGACCTCCACCAGCGGCCCCGTGGAGACCGCGCTCGCGTAGTGGATGCGCCGGGCGATCTGACTCTTGCCGGTGCCGCTGTCCCCCATCAGCAGCACGGTCGTGGCCGTCGGCGCCACCCGCATCGCGGCATCGAGGGTGGCACGCATCGGCGCGCTCTCGGCGACCAGGTGGGGCGTGAGCCGTTCGACGAGGGCCGACGACCGCCGGCGCATCAATCGGTGCTCGCACAGCCGCTTGACCCGGACCCTCAGCTCCGCCATCGAGAAGGGCTTGGTCAGGTAGTCCGCCGCGCCGCGCTTCATCGCCTCGACGGCGTTCTCGGTGCTCCCGTGCGCGGTCATGACGATCACGTCCGGAGCGTCCGCCTGCTGGACCGCCGCGGCAAGGACTTGAAGGCCGTCCACTTCCGGCATCCGCAGGTCGGTCACCACCACGTCCATCGCGAAGTTGGCCATCGCGGTGAGCGCCTGCTTCCCGCCTGCCACACGCTGGACGTGGTGTCCGTCCAGCTCCAGCATCTCGGCGACGAGCTTGCCCAGCTTCGGCTCGTCGTCCACCACCAGGATGTCACCCATCAGCGGGCCTCCTCCGTCTGCGGCAGCTCGATGCGAAAGGTCGCGCCCGGTCTCGTGGGCAGGAGCGCCAGGCTGCCCCCATGGCGCTCCACGATCCGTCGGCTGACTGCCAGCCCCAGCCCGTTGCCGTCCTCACGGGTGGTGGCGAAGGGCTCGAACAGCCGGGGGCGGATCGCCTCGGGGATGCCGGGCCCATCGTCGGCCACGTCGAGCCGGACCCTCCCTGCCTCCGCCACCGCCTGGAAGCGGACCCGGTTCGCGCCGGCGCGGGCCGCGTTCGCCACCAGGTTCAGCAGCACCTGGCGGAGCCTCCCGGCGTCTCCCTGGATGTGCAGTCCCCACGGCGACTCGACGTCGATGGCCAGCCCGGTCGCGGCCCGGCCGGCGCGCGCGGCATCGTCGAGGAACGAGGCGAGATCGAGATCCATTCCGGCCAGGGGACGGTCGCTGGAGAGGTCCAGGAAGTCGTCGGTCAGCCGCCGGAGCCGGGCCACCTCTCCGAGGATGTCCTCCAGCGCCTCGGCATCTCGCTCGCCCAACCGGTCCCGCCCGCGCTCCCTCATCAGCTCCACCGTGCCGCGGATGACCCCCAGCGGGTTCCGTACCTCGTGGGAGACGGTGGCTGCCAGCTGCGCCAGGGCGGCTCCCCGGGCTGCCCGGGTGGCGAGCTCCCGCTGGCGTCGCTCGGCGGCTGCCCAGCCCCAGGCCACCAGGGCGGTCAGGAGCGCGGCACAGGCCGACAGCAGCCAGCCCAGGTGCAGCGCCCGGTCGAGGTCCGCCTGCCGTGCGGCGTACGCCTCGCCTCCCTCCAGCACCAGGACCTGGTCCACCGCGCCGGCGTGCCGCACCGGGAGGTAGGCCGAGGCCACCCGCGCCTCGCCGATGGCCCACCCCAGCGACAGGCTGGGCTCGCCGGCGAGGGCCCGCCGCACCCGTGTCGCGTCCACCCGAAGCAGGTCCACCGGCCGGGCCGCCGGTCCCACGGGATCGAGCACCACCCGCAGGCGCGAGTCGACGAGGAGCGCGCCCTCCAGCCCGTTCGCCTCCACCACCGAGCGCAGCCAGGCGGCGTCGGGCGTGAAGCCCGGCTGCTCCAGCGTCCGGGCGGCGGTCGTCCCCGCGCCGCGCAGGCGTTCCTCGGTCGCCCGCTGCAGGGCGCTCGAGGCCGCGCGGTGGAGGCTGTGGGTGGCCAGGCCCGCGCCGGCCAGGCCAAGCACCGCGAGGAGCAGTGGCAGGAGTGCCCGTCGCATCAGAGCACCGCCCCCGTCCAGGCAAGGCTTCCGATGAAGATCCACTCGGTCGCGTTGAGATCCGGGATGTTGGAGTCGGTGCGGAGAAGCCGCGCGGTCCCGCGCACCGACCACTGCGCGCCGAGGCCGAGGTCCACCCAGGTCGTGGCGAAGTAGCGGGTGTCCTCCCGGGTCGTCCCTGCGTAGGCCGGGTCCGGAGCGAGGTACGGCCGCCAGGCCAGGGCCCCGCGGACTCCCAGCATCCACGGACCCTGCGCCCACGACAGCTCGAGGAGGGGGCCGTGCTCGACGTAGGAGAGATTCTGCACCCGCGCCGCGTCCCAGGTGCCGGCGTATCCGGCGGTGATGCGGACGCCGCCGCCGGGGAGGAGGCCGGCGTCCAGCTCCAGCACCTGCCTCACGCCGGAGAGGTCCTCGAGCTCCGACCACCGGTAGGTCTCGAAGTGCGCGGCATAGGCGAAGCCCCAGAGGGCGATCCCGGTCAGCAGCGAGCCGCCGAGGAACGCCCGGTGGTCGGCCAGGTACCCGCGCCAGTCCACCGCCTGGTAGCTGTACGCGTACTCGGCGGTGAGGCTGCCCCCGGACCCGAGCAGGCGGAATCCCAGCGCCGCGGCGCCCCCGATGAGATCGAGCTCGTCGAGGGTGAACTGCTTCGAGAGCTGCCCCTCCACGCGGAGGTATGGCCCGGGAGTGCCCCAGGGGCGGAGGAGGCCCATGATCGTCAGGCCGGCGCTCCCGTCGGGGCCGGGGATGGTGATGGGCGCGCCGTCCGGGCGGAGCGCCACGTTGGTGTCGTAGACCAGCTCGGTCGCGACCGAGAGGACCAGGTGGCCCTCTTGCTGGGCCATGCGCGTGAGCTGGCGCGCGGCGTCCTCCAGGCCGATGGCCCGGCCGGCCTGATCGAAGAGCCGGCTGGCCCGGTCGCCGTCACCGCGCCGGAGCGCGATGAGCCCGAGGAAGAACGAGGCCGACTCGGCGAGCGCCGGGTCGGAGCGGGCGGATTCCAGCAACGGTACGGCGACGGCATCCTCTCCGAGCTGGTAGCGGGCGATTCCCTCCAGGAGGTCGACCGCGCGATCGTTGCCGCGGCCCCGTGCTCCGGCGAGGGCTCGCAGGGCGCGCCGGGGGTCGCCGTCGGCGAGCGCGTTCGCGCCAGCCTGCACCGGGTCCGCCGCCGGGGTGCAGACCGCCTCGAGCCCGCGCCGCGCCTCGACCGAGCCGGGCGCACGAGTCAGCGCCGCCCGGTACGCCTCGCGCGCCGCGCCCGCGTTGCCGCGCGCTTGCTCGGCATCGCCCACCTGGACGTAGATCTCCGCTTCCCGGGCGTTGGCCTGCCCCGGCGGAATCGGCGCGGTGCAGGGGTCCGCCACCGCGAGCACGAGCAGAAGCGCGGCGGTCATCTCCGCCCCCTCGGTGGAGGCGCCGCGAGACGGGCAGTGAGCGCGGTGGCCTCGGCCTGACGGTGTCGGGTCGGAGACCGGGCGGCGAGGGCCTCCGCCTCCTCTGCGATCGCGAAGGCCAGCGCCGGTCGCGTCCCGGCCAGCTCGGTGCCTCGGGTGAGGAGCCCGTCGATCGCCGGAGCCAGCTGCGCCGGCTGGAGCGCGTCGCGGATCGCCCCGCGGAGCGCCTTCAGCTGCGGCACGAGCCTCGGACCGGCGCGGGAGCCGGCCGACTCGAACCACCGGTCCGCGCAGATGAGGAGTCCCGCGGCGTAGCAGGCCTGCCCGCGGTACACCTCGAGGAGCGCGTCGGTCGCCGCGCGGTTGCTCCGCTCGGCGAGGACGAAGGCCTCGACCGCGTCCTCGGGACGCCCGAGCTTGAGGAGCGAGGCCGCGGCGTACCAGGAGGCCTCGGTGGAGCCCAGCGCCTCGGCGACCCGGAACTCCACCAGGGCCTTGTCGTACGCCTCGGCGCGGAAGGCCTCCGCGCCGGCCACCAGGTGGGGCTCCGACGGAGGGACGGCCGGCTCCGCCGCGAGCAGCAGCGCGAGCACCACCAGGCTGGAGCGGCTCACGCGCTGCCGCTCCGCTCAGCGTCTAGGGCTTGCCGCCGCCCTTTCCGGGGGGAGGCCCGTTCGGGTTCCCGTGGGTGGCGCCGTTCCCGCCGGTGGCCCGGGCCTCGGCCGCACGCGCCTGGCCAGCGGCATTGCGCGCCGACTCGCTCGGATCGCTGGGCCGCCCCCTGCCGTTCGCCACGTCCTGGGCGGCCCGGTTCGCCGCCGCGTTCTGCCCGGCGCGCGTCGCCGCGGTGGTCGATTCGCGAGCAGCGGCAGCCGCGGGGGCGGGCAGAGAGGGCGGAAGCACCGGGCGCTGCAGCGACGGAGGCTCGGTGGGCAGCGTCAGCCTCGCTTCCAGCGCCTCGTGCAGCAACGCACGGGTGCGCGGAGCGAGCTCCTCCGCGCCGGCCGTCGAGGCCAGCACCAGCACGAGCATGAGCGCGCAGCGCTTCATCCTGGAGCGTTCCTACAGCAACGGTCGTGCCGCCCACCATCGCCTCACGAACTCTCGCTGTCTCAGGGCCGGGGCCGTCCGATCCGGGACAGCCACTGCACCAAACGGTACACCGCGAGCCCTGTCCCACTCTCCGCGCCGGTGGCGGCGGATCGCCGTCGATGCGGGAGAGCTGCGCACACCATTCCCTGTGAAAACCCATGGGTCCGGCACGCGCCGGCGGGAAATCCGTGATTGCAGTGAAGCTGGCAAGGCGACTGCACACGGTCCGGCGCGCAAACGGCCCGGTGGTCGGCGGGCCCCTCACGGGAGTCCAGGTTCCGAATGTCTTCTCCTCTCCTTCGTTCGCTTTTCGCCGCGGGCGCGGTCGCCCTGGCGGGCTGTGGCGCCTCCAGCGGCTACGGCACGCTCGCCGTCGCGCTGACCGACGCGCCATCGCCTGACGTCAAGGGCATCGTGGTCACCATCGAGACCGTGACCGCTCACTCCGAGCAGGCCGGCTGGGTGACCGTGGCCCACGGGCCGATCACCGTGGATCTCTTAGCGCTGCAGGACGTGTCGACGCAGCTCGGCGAGGTGTCGCTGCCGGCGGGCACGGTCAACGAGATCCGCCTGATCCTCGCCGAGGACGGTCCCCAGTACGTGGTGCTCACCGACGACAGACACGCTCCGCTCAAGACGCCGAGCGGCGCCGAATCGGGAGTGAAGCTCAAGGGCAAGTTCGAGGTGAGCGCGTGCGTCAAGCACACCGTCACCCTCGACTTCGACGGCAAGAACTCGATCGCCTACCACGAGACCGGCGGGCCGGATCCGGAGTGGATCCTCCGCCCGGTCGTCCATGTGAAGGCCGAGGCGGACGAGGCCCAGAGCTGCTCCGCCGATGGCGGCACACCTGACTCCGGCACGCCTGACTCCGGCACGCCCCCTGTCGGGGACAACCCGCCCGGCACGCCAGACGCTGGAACCGGCAGCCCGGACGGCGGCATCTGCAGCGAACCCAGCGATCCGAACTGCACGCCCATCCCCACCTAGTCGGTCCGGTCCGGACTCACCCCCTACGGACCGGACGAGGCCCCCGGGACCCTTCCCCCGGGGGCCTCCTTTTTTAGCTGCCGCCTCGCGGCTTGGAGAGCGCCCTGGCCAGCTCCAGCACCTCGACCGGGACGGCCAGCACCACGGTGTTCGACGGCGAGGGGCCGAGACCGTCGAGGGTCTGAAGCGTCCGGAGCTGCATCGCTCCGGGGCTTGCGGCCATGGTGGCAGCGGCGGCGGCGAGGTTCAGCGCGGCGTCGCGGTCGCCCTCGGCCTTGGTGATGGTGGCGCGCTTCTCGCGCTCGGCGGACGCCTGGCGCGACATCATCCGCTTGAGGTCCTCGGGCATATCGATGTCCAGGAGCCGGATGGAGTCGATGTGCGTGCCCCACATCGCGGCGCGGCTCTCGACCACGGAGGCGACCTTGGCCTGGATCTGGTCACGCTCGCTGAGCAGCTCATCGAGGGTCATGCTCCCGATGACGTCGCGCAGCGCCGCCTGGGCGTACTGTGAGACGGCAAAGCGGTAGTCCTGCACCGTGATGACCGCCCGCTCCGGGTCATGCACCCGGAAGAAGATGACCCCGTCCACCCTCACCGGGACGTTGTCCCGGGTGATGACCTGCTGGTGCGGGATGTCGAGCGTGAGGAGACGGGTGTCCACGAAGCGCACCGTGTCCATCACCGGGAAGATCAGCATCACCCCTGGGCCCTTGAGCCCGTGGAACCTTCCGAGGCGCAGCACCACCCCGCGCTCCCACTGGGCCGCGATTCGCACCACGTGGCTCAGGTACAGTGCGATGAAGAAGGAGACGATGACCCCGAGGGGGAAGGTGATTCCGGCGCCGGGCAGGCCGCCCGCGCCGAGCCCGAGCATCACGGAGAGGAAGCTCCCGCCGGCCCAGAGCACCAGGAGGAGCACCACCCGGAGCCCGCGCCCGAGCGAGACGTGCTCGACCGAAGGACGGGCGAACTGACGCGGCGACATCCCCTGCTGGCCCTCGCGGGCAAGGGCATTGTCCTGGGCCTGCTCGATGGCGGCCCGGACCTTCTCCACGTTGATGGGCATGGCTCACCCCGTGCGGGCGAGCGTGCCCGCGGTGCGCTGAAGCAGCGTCGCGAGCGAGGTTTCCACGAACGTCAGGTCGCGGTCGATGCCGATCACGCTGTCCTGCGGAACCTCGTGCCACACGTCGGGGCCCTGCAGCTCCTCGCTGGCCACCTCGAGGGCGAAGACCGCGGTGCCGGAGCCAGGGCGCTCGCGGAACGGAACGCCCTCGGCGGCCTCGGCGGCGAAGAAGAGGCTCCGGTCGCGCCGGGTGGCGGCGAGCAGGTCGCCGTCGGTCACGAGGAAGTTCATCGCCGAGCGCTTGCCGTTGCCCACCTCGACGTCGGTGATGCGGGACACCTCGTCCATCACCTTGGCCAGCGCCCACTGGACGGCCACGAGCGAGGGGGGGCCGCCGGGGTCGGCCCGCGACGCGAGCCGGGTGAGGAACAGCGCGAAGCAGCGCTCGGAGTCCGTCTCGCCGCGGAAGGTCCGGTACGCCGGGGCGATGAGCTCCTCGATGGCGGCGCGGTGACGGTCGAAGGCGTGCAGCGTGCCGTTGTGCGCGAAGGCCCACCGTCCGTGGGTGAAGGGGTGGGCGTTGTCCAGCTTCACCGAGCCCACCGAGGCGAGCCGGAGGTGAGCCAGCACGGTGCGCGCCCGGACGGCGCTGCTCACCCGCTCGAACTCGGGGTCGAGGTGGGCGGCGCCGAGGCCGCGCGCGACCTGGGGGAACCCACCGTCCTGCCAGGACGCGATGCCCCAGCCGTCGGGGTGCTCGAGCGACTGGCGGCGGAGCGAGTTGCGCTCCAGGACCAGCGCGTCATGGACTCGCTCTGACGCAGCCGACCGGAACCCGAACAAACGACACATGCTCTCCACACTTCATACACGAGCGTCGCGACGTTCGCAGCGGGGCGGACCCCACCCACTGCAACTGTGCTGGTGGTTGGAAATCGACATGCCTGGCGGGCGTTGACCGCTCATGGGTGTTCTGCCCTCCGGTGGTCGGAGGCAGAGCGGGAAAGCCCTGTTCCGGCCCCGGGTCTCAAGGGAGGCCCGGGGTGGAACTTTCCTTCAACATCGCGCGGCGTTGTCCGACCGCAGGACGGTCCGTCCCGCGCGCACGACCGCCTGGACGTGGCTGATGCCGACGTGGGCCACCAGATGGTCGACGTCGGGCGCACCGAGGACCACCAGGTCCGCCGGCCCTCCGACCCGCAGCCTGCCGAGCGAGGTGTCCCCGAGCGCCTCGCCCCCTCGCCGGGTGACGCCGAGCAGGGCCTCGGCGGGGGTGAGGCCATTGTGTAGGCAGGCCAGCGACAGCGCGAGCGCGAGGTTCTCGGTGGGTGCGCTGCCGGGGTTGCAGTTGGTGGCGATGGCCACCCTGACGCCGGCGTCGACCAGCGCACGTCCGGGCGCGTAGCGAGCCAGGCGCAGCACCAGGGTGGCGGTGGGGATGAGCACCGCGGTGACCCGGGCCTCGGCAAGCGCGGCGATGCCCGCGGCGCTCACCGACTCGAGGTGATCCGCCGAGATGGCGCGCAGGCTGGCGGCGAGCTCCGCGCCCTGACCCGAGCTGAGCTGGTCGACGTGGAGCTTGAGCCCCAGCCCGAGGGTCCGCGCCTCCTCGAGGAACGGCCGGACCTCGTCCGGTGAGAACGCTCCCTCCTCGACGAACGCGTCGGCGAAGCGCGCCAGGCCGGCGCGGGCGATCTCGTGGAGAACGTTGCGGCCACGGGTGAGGAAGGCCGGGCGATCGGTGCTGCCGGGGGGCATCGCGTGCAGCCAGAGGAAGGTGCGCACGAGGCGGATCGGCTGGCGCGTCCCGAGCAGCTCGATGACCCGAAGCATCCGCAGCTCGGTCTCGGCATCCAGGCCGTAGCCGCTCTTCACCTCGGCGGTGGTGACCCCTTGAGCGAGCAGCCGCCGGAGGCGGGGGAGGGCGAGGGAGAGGAGCGAGTCGTCGGACGCCTCGCGCACCGCACGGACGGTGGAGGCGATGCCGCCGCCGGCTCCGGCGATGGAGAGGTAATCGGCGCCGGCGCAGCGCAGCGCGAACTCGTGCGAGCGGTCACCGGCCCAGACCAGATGGGTGTGGGCGTCGACGAACCCGGGCGCGACCAGGCCCTCGCCGGCGTCAAGGACCTTGGTGGACGGGGCGATGCCTTCGCGCGGGAGGTCGCCCTCGGCGCCGATCCAGGCGACGTGCGCGTCGTGGATGCCCACCGCGCCCCGCGGGATGGGGGCGAGCAGCTGCTCGGCGTTGCCGCCATCCGGGCCGTCGGCGGTGAAGAGGGTCCCGGCGTTGCGGACGAGAAGATCGAACGGGCGGCTCATCGACGCGCCACTTGTCTCCGGCCGTGGAACTCCCCTGGCCAGCGAATCGGTCGTGCGCCAGTGCCGCCCAAGTCACTCACACAGAACGCCTGTCTCCGTTCACACCAGCAGGGTGAGCCGCCGGCTCGCACGAAGAAGTAAACCGTCGCTGGCCTCTTCTCTCTCGCCGCGAAGTCGCTCCATCCCGCGACGATGAAGCTCGCCACTGAGGACGCCAGCACGAGAAAGACGCCCGCGGTACGTAGGAGGCGCTGCATCTGCAGGAGCATCGCGCGGGCGGTGCACTCCCGCAATCCGGTAGGTTCAGCTGGTGACGCCCGGGACCTTCATTCCACGGGCGCGGGCGACGTCGACCGCCTCGGTGTACCCGGCATCGACGTGCCGGAGCACGCCCATGCCCGGGTCCGAGGTCAGCACCCGCTCGATGCGCCGCGCCGCCGCCTCCGTTCCGTCGGCGACGATGACCTGCCCGGCGTGGAGCGAGTAGCCGATTCCCACGCCACCCCCGTTGTGGACGCTCACCCAGCTCGCGCCGTTCACGGCGTTGACCAGGGCGTTGAGGATGGGCCAGTCGGCCACCGCGTCCGACCCGTCCTTCATCGCCTCGGTCTCACGGTTCGGTGACGCGACGGAGCCGCAATCGAGGTGGTCACGGCCGATGACGATCGGCGCCTTCACCTCGCCACGGCGGACCAGCTCGTTGAACGCCAGCCCCGCCCGGTGCCGCTCGCCGTAACCGAGCCAGCAGATGCGCGCCGGGAGCCCCTGGAACGCCACCCGCTCCCCGGCCATCCGGATCCAGCGGGCGAGTCCCGTCTTCTCCGGGAAAAGCTCCAGAACGGCCCGGTCGGTGCGCCGGATGTCCTCCGGGTCGCCGGAGAGCGCCACCCAGCGGAAGGGCCCCGCGCCCTCGCAGAACAGCGGGCGGATGTAGGCCGGCACGAAGCCGGGGAAGTCGAAGGCATTCTTCAGCCCCGCGGCCTGGGCGCCGGCGCGGATGTTGTTCCCGTAGTCGAAGACGTGGCTGCCGGCCGCCTTCAGATCCAGCATCGCCGCAACTTGGAATCCCATGGACTCCTGGGCGCGGCGCACGTACTCCTCCGGCCGGCTCCGGCGCAGCTCCGCCGCCTCGGCGAGGGAGAGGCCCCGCGGGATGTACCCGTTCAGTGGATCGTGCGCCGAGGTCTGGTCGGTGACCAGATCCGGAGCGATGCCCCGCCGGACCAGCTCCGGATACACGTCCGCCGCGTTTCCGATGACCGCGATGGACCGGGCCTGCTTCCGGGCACGGGCCGCCTCCACCTGGGCCAGCGCGTCGTCGAGGTCGCGGGCGATGGCGTCCAGGTAGCGGTGCTCGACCCTCCGGCGGGCCCGCTCCGGGTCCACCTCCACGCCGAGGAACACCGCGCCGTTCATCGTCGCCGCGAGCGGCTGTGCCCCGCCCATGCCGCCCAGTCCACCGGAGAGCACCAGCCGGCCCGAGAGATCGTCGCTGCCGAAGTGGGTGCGCCCGGCCTGGGCGAACGTCTCGTAGGTGCCCTGCAGGATCCCCTGGGTGCCGATGTAGATCCACGAGCCGGCGGTCATCTGGCCGTACATCATCAGGCCCTTCGCCTCGAGCTCGCGGAACACCTCCCAGGTGGACCAGCGCCCGACGAGGTTGGAGTTCGCGAGTAGCACCCGAGGCGCGTCGGGATGGGTCCGCAGCACGCCCACCGGCTTCCCCGACTGGACGAGCATCGTCTCGTCGTCGGCCAGGACGCGCAGGGTCGCCACCATCCGGTCGAACGAGGCCCAGTCGCGTGCGGCCTTGCCGGTGCCTCCGTAGACCACCAGGTCCGCGGGGCGCTCCGCCACCTCGGGGTCGAGGTTGTTCATCAGCATCCGCATCGCGGCTTCCTGCACCCAGCCGCGGCAGGTGCGCTCGGTTCCCCGCGGGGCCCGGATCGTCCGTCCCGACATCGCCTCGTTGACCTCCGAAGGAGGCGCCAGGGGCGGCGCCCGTGGACCCTCGTACGCTGGACCCCGGGGCCTGCTCAAGCCCGCCTGGTCGCCGGGCGGCGGGGGGCGTTGCCGTCCGACGGCCCGTGGCCATCTTCGAGATGGCGTGGCTGCCTCCTCCAACGACCCGGCCGGCGTGAATCCGCGCGGTCGCAAGCACGAGAAGCCGGGCGGCGGGCCTCGGTTCCGGTTCGGCTCGCCGCTCCTCTACCTGGGCCTGGTGGTGCTCGGGCTCGTGCTCTTCCGGAACATGTTCCAGGAGGCTGGGTACCTCCGGGTGCCCTACAGCGCGTTCAAGCAGGCGGTCCGTGAGGGGCGCTTCAAGCGGGTGCAGATCGGCCCCGACGTGCTCCGCGGATACACGTCCGAGGTCATCGGTCAGCCGGCTCGGAACGTCGACCCGACGACGTCCCCCTGGACATCCAACCGCGTGGAGGACCCCGAGCTGACCCGGCTGCTCGACGAGAAGAAGATCGAGTACGAGGCCATCCCCGGCAGCGGACTGGGTGAGTCATTCTGGATCTGGGTCCTGCCGCTGCTGCTCGGATTCGTCTTCTGGACCTGGGTGATGCGGCGAATGGGAGCCGGCGGGCTCGGTCAGGGCCCCCAGAGCGTCATGAGCTTCGGGAAGACCCGGGCCCGGGTGCAGGCCGAGGCGGACACCGGGGTGGGCTTCGACGACGTGGCCGGCATCGACGAGGCCGTCGACGAGCTGCGGGAGATCGTCGAGTTTCTGCGCACGCCGGAGAAGTTCCGCAAGCTCGGCGGCCGGATCCCGAAGGGCGTGCTCCTGGTGGGGCCACCCGGCACCGGCAAGACGCTCCTCGCCCAAGCGGTGGCTGGCGAGGCCGGGGTGCCGTTCTTCTCCCTCTCCGGCTCGGAGTTCGTGGAGATGTTCGTCGGGGTGGGCGCGGCGCGGGTACGGGACCTGTTCGCCCAGGCGCAGGCCAAGGCCCCGTGCATCATCTTCATCGACGAGCTGGACGCCATCGGAAAGACGCGCAGCGCCGGAGCGGTGGGCGGGCACGACGAGCGGGAGCAGACGCTGAACCAGATGCTCGCCGAGATGGACGGCTTCGACGCCCGTGCCGGGCTGATCATCATCGCCGCGACGAACCGACCGGAGATCCTCGACAGCGCGTTGCTCCGGCCCGGTCGCTTCGACCGGCAGGTGCTGGTGGACCGGCCCGACAAGCGGGGCCGGGAGCGCATCCTCGCCATCCACGCCCGGGAGGTGAAGCTGGGCCCGGACGTGGATCTCCGCTCCATCGCCGCCCGCACCCCCGGTTTCGCCGGTGCGGACCTGGCCAACGTGGTGAACGAGGCGGCGCTGCTGGCGGCCCGGAGAGATCACACGGCGGTGCTCCGGACCGACTTCGAGGAGGCCATCGAGCGGGTGGTGGCTGGGCTGGAGAAGAAGAACCGCCGCATCTCCGAGCGGGAGAAGGAGATCGTCGCCCATCACGAGGCCGGCCACGCGGTGGTGGGCTGGCTGCTTCCGCACACCGAGCCCGTTCACAAGATCAGCATCATCCCCAGGGGTCTCTCGGCCCTCGGCTACACGATGTCGCTTCCCCTCGAGGACCGGTACCTCATGTCGCTCGACGAGCTGCGCGACAAGATGGCCGCGATGATGGGCGGGCGGGCCGCCGAGGAGCTGTTCATCGGGGAGATCTCCACCGGCGCCTCCAACGACCTGAAGCAGGCCACCGACATCGCCCGGCTCATGGTGCGCGACTACGGGATGAGCGGCGAGGTGGGGCCGGTGTCCCTGGCAGAGCAGGGGAGCGCCTTCCTCCAGTCCGCCGCGCTGCCGGAGATGAGGAGCTACTCCGAGAAGACCGCCCGGATGGTGGACGCGGAGATTCGCCGGCTCACCCTGGAGGCGCTGGAGCGCGCGCGCAGCGTGCTGCGGGCGAACCGCGCGCTGGTCGAGGCTGTCGCCGCCCGGCTTCTCGCCACCGAGGTGGTGGAGGAGCCGGAGCTGGTAAGGATCCTCGGGCCCAAGGTCACGCCGGCGCGCGCCGCTGACCCGGACGAGCCGGCAGAAGCGATGGGGGCCTGGGGCGAGTCGCACGCCTGAAGCGCTCCCGGCGGGGAGCTGCGCGCAAGCCTCCGGAAAGTCACTTGCCCGCGGGGCGCAACCGAGCGTTGACAGGACAAGCGTTCTGGTTAGGTTGCCGGGCGAGCAATGAGCGTCCGAGTGAACGACAAGCGCCGTTACAACGCCGATGGGACGCCCCGCGCCGGCGTCCCCGACCCGGAGGCCGAGACCCCCGCCGCGCCGGAGACGTCCGGGCCGGCGTCGCCCGCGCAGTCCGAGGAGGTGAGCCAGCTCCGGTCCGAGCTCGAGGCCGCGCGCCGCCGGGTGGACGAGCTGGCCCGCGGCATCCAGGACGTGATGCGCGAGCGGGACGAGTTCAAGCAGCGCATCCAGCGCGAGCGGGAGCGGATGCTCGAGGTGGAGAAGGGGCAGGTGGCCCAGTCCCTGATCGAGGCCATCGACGAGCTGGACCTGTCCCTCGCCGCGGACGACGGCTCTCCCCTCGCCCAGGGTGTCCGGCTCATCCGCGACAAGCTGCTCCAGAAGCTCGCGGCGAGCGGCATCGAGCGCCTGCGGCTGGTCGGGCGCCCCTACGATCCGAACTTCGCCGAGGCGGTGGACGTGGAGCTCGTCTCTTCGCCCGACCAGGGCGAGAAGGTCCTCGCCGAACAGCGCCCCGCGTACGCGGTCCGCGGGAGGGTCATTCGCCCCGGGCGGGTGAAGGTGGGCAGGTACCTGGAGCCGGTGAAGGCGTAGAGTCGTTCCCCGACTCGTGCCTGTCTCCGTCCTCCTCTCCCTCTCCCTCGCTGCCACGGGCCCCCAGCACGCCTTCGAGGACTGGGCCCGGGAGCGCGCGCGTGCCTTCGAGCAGGGGGACCGGTCCACGTCTCCCAAGACGCCGATCTGGCGGGAGCGCAACGGCTCGGGTCCCTTCCTGGTGGGCTTCTCGGCCCCGAGCTCCCTGGCGCCGCTCATCCGCGCGGTCAGCCCCGGGGTGATCAACGTCCTGACCTACTCCCAGCCGGTGGAGGGCATCGCCGCCGGCCGCGTGCCCACCGCGACCGGTTCGGGGTTCCTGCTCGGCCCCGAGGGCTACGTGGTGAGCAACCACCACGTGGTGAAGGACGCGCAGTGGATCCAGGTCCGTCTCGCGGACGGGCGGGTCTTCGACTCCGAGCTGGTGGGGAGCGATCCGGACACCGACCTGGCCCTGCTCCGGATCCTCGACGGAACCGACTTGCCGTCGGTGGTGCTCGGCGACTCCGACCGCCTCGAGGTGGGCGACTGGGTGGTGGCCATCGGGAATCCCTTCGGGCTGGACCGGAGCGTCTCGCACGGGCTCATCTCGGCGAAGGAGCGGGTGCTCGGCGTGGGACCGCTCGACGACTTCATCCAGACCGACGCACTGATCAACCCCGGGAACAGCGGCGGGCCGCTGTTCAACATGCGCGGCGAGGTGGTGGGGGTGAACAGCGCGGTCATCAGCAACGCCCAGGGCATCGGGTTCGCCGTGCCCATCAACATGGTGAAGGACCTGCTCCCCAACCTCCTGGACAACGGGCACGTGGAGCGTGGCTGGCTGGGGATGACGGTGGTGGAGGAGCCGGGGAAGCACTCGGCGCAGGTGGTGGACGTCTACCCTGGCGGGCCGGCGGCGGCGGCGGGGCTCCGCTCCGGAGACCGGGTGACGACGATCAATGGCCGCCCGGTGGACTCCTACCTCCAGCTGCTCCGGAAGATCTCCCTGCTCGCGCCGGGCACCCTGGTCCGGATGGGCGTGCAGCGTGGGACCGCCGCCCGGGAGTTCACCGCGCGGGTCGCCGAGCGTCCGGTGCGGCCCACACCCCCGGGCAGCCCGACGGGGGGTCTCGACGCGCGGGGGGATCTCGACCGGCTGGGACTGACCGTCTCCGACCTCGACGCCGACTCGGCGAGCCGGCTGGGAGCACGTTCTCCGTTCGGAGCCTGGGTGGTGCAGGTGTCTCCCAACGGGCCGGCGGCCCGTGCCGGAGTGCGCCTGGGCGACGTCGTGGTCGAGGCGGCCGGACAGCGGGTAGCGAGCGTGGAAAGCTTCCGTTCCGCGCTGGCCGAACGGTCCGCCGGAAGCCGCCTCACCCTGGAGGTGGAGCGGCAGGGGAGGCCCAAGCGCCTGGTGGTGGAGACTCCATGAGCTCTCGCGACGCGATCTTCGAGCCTCTCCTGGGAAAGCGCCGGTCGGTCCGCCAGGCGCTGGCCGAGGTCGCCGAGCGCTGGGCGGCAACCCCGATCGACGACGCGGAAGGCCGCGCGGCGCTCGAGGACGCCGTCCGGCACAAGATCCTCCGCGGGGAGATCGGCGGGGAGCTCCCCCAGGGCGTGGACGCCGCGGCGCTCGCCCGGGCCTTCGTCGCCGGCCTGGTGGCAGGGGAGGGCAAGGTGGCGGTGGATCGCGTCATCCCGGCGAGCTGATCGGGGCAGGATCGGCGCGCGGGTCAGCCGGGGGGTCTACGGCCCGCTCGCGTGGCGCTCGCGGTCAGAGCAGCCCGCGCGCCTTCCACTTGCTCCAGATCTGCCGCAGCTTCTGGTCCGCCTGCTTCACCGCGTCCTCGGCGGAGTCGGCCCCGGTGGCGGCACGGGCGAACATGGTGTTCAGCACCCAGGTGCCATAAGCGTCGTCGACCGCCGCGTTGGCGTGCCCCGGCGCGCCGAGATTGGTCATCCATTCCAGCGCGTCGGCCAGCACGGCGTACTTGTCGGGCGGGGTGGCCTTGGGGTCCTTCGCGAGCAGCGCTCCCAGGTCCTTCACCTGGTCGGGGAAGGCGGGGAAGTTGTAGGACTCGCTGGCCTGGAACGCCTCGCGGGAGCGGCCCACCAGGTCAACCAGGAAGGCCTTCGCGCCGTCGACGTTCTCGGCGAACTTCCAGATCACGTACACGCTGGTGGCGTGGGGAAGCCCGAGGCGCCGGGCCGGACCGCGCGGTGGGCGGGCCAGGGCAATCTTCGGCCCGATGGGCAGCCGGTCGTTCTCCGCCGTCCGGGTGATGGAGATGGCGTTCATCACCAGCGACGACTGGCCGGCGATCATCGCCCGGTTGTTGGACGACGGATCCCAGGCGAGGACCGCGGGGGTCATCGCCTCCCGGTACAGCGCGGTGACGTACTTCACCGCCTCCAGCGTCTGCCTCGAGGCGAGGGCAGGGGCGCCGCTCGCGTCCTGCTCGGAACCACCGAAGGCAAGGAGCAGCACCCGCAGGGCGATGCCGCTGTCGTCCTCGGAGGAGAGCCCGATCCCCACCGGGATGCCATTCCGCGCCTTGATCGCCTTGCCTCCCACCCGGACCCGGTCCCAGTCGTCCGGGAGCTGGCCGACCTCGGCCCACAGGTCGCTCCGGTAGTTCACCGGGTCGGGAACAATGGAGTCGCAGAAGCCGTGGAACTTGCCGGTGCGCGGGTTGCGGGTGCTCCGGAGGGCCAGCTCGAGCGGCTTGCCGTGGCGGCGCTGGCACTCCTCGACGATCTCCCGGTGGTCGATCACGTCCGGCTCGTGCACGGGCCGTGGTCGGAGGAACATCACCAGGTCGTGTCCGCGCCCGGCGGCGACCTCGGCGGCGGCGGTGCCGTTCAGCGCGTTGACCCCCACGTGGTCGACGGTGACGTCGGTGTCGTGCTGCTCGCCCCAGGTCCGGGCCCAGGCGTCGAACCAGCGATCGTAAGCGGGGACGAAGTGGTTCCACTGGAGGATGCGGAGACGCTTGCGACCGGCGGCTCGCGCCCGACGCGTGGGCCCGAGCGCGGCGGCGAGCGCGCTGGCGCCCGCGAGCACCGTCCTCCGGGAGAGACCACGGCTCATCATTGCCCCTTGTCGGTTCAGCCGGACGGCCAGCGCGGCGCTGGATGTGGGGGGGAACGGCGGATCACACCAGCACCGTCGTCGGACCCGCCACGGGGAGCGCGCGGCGTCATCGAGCCCAGGCGCCACGCCGTTTCACGCGTCGGGGGCGACCCAGGTCGCGAGCACCGCGCCGGTCCGCGAGGTCACCTGGATGGCGTCGAGCTTCGCCTTCACCCCGGTGAGCTGCCCGCCGCCCTTCTTCGGGAGCGCCCAGGGCTGCTCGGGCCGGAAGAGCAGCTCGAGCCGCACTCCCCGGTTCTTGAACAGCCGCTCCATGTCGTCGACCGTCTCCACGCCGGGCAGCTTCCCGGCGATCATCAGTACCGGGAGGATGGGGTTCCCCTTGGCGTCGGTCTTCCTGGGCACAGCGTTGGTCAGCGCGTGCTCGGCCCCGGGAAAGAACGGCGTCACCTCCACGGTGAAGTCGCCCCCGGACCGGGTGCTGTCGGACATGCCCACCATCCCGGCCTCGTCCTCGCGGATCAGGGCGTAGAAGCGCTTGCCCTTGGCCTGCGTCTGGAACTCCCGCGAGCGGTTGCGGCAATTCGCGG